>Ga0115001_10003183_pt1 | contig 12348 bp, 7 predicted proteins | sample ArcticOcean_MG_C_12_FD_89869 | JGI IMG/M metagenome (GOLD analysis project Ga0115001, IMG submission 89869) | Marine microbial communities from western Arctic Ocean - ArcticOcean_MG_CB8_130 | ecosystem: Environmental > Aquatic > Marine > Oceanic | place: Arctic Ocean: Canada Basin | collected... | reverse complement strand
TGTCACTTACTTCTATACAGCTAACATCCAAGCCATTTTGGATTATATAATCCAATAGAGCTCTTCCTCTTTCATCATTGCCTACACTACTAAGTATAGCGACTTCATTATCTAGTGATTGCAACCTGAGTGCAACGTTTAGTGGGGCACCACCTATTTTTTTATAAGTTGGAAAAACATCCCACAGTACTTCTCCAAAACATGTAAATTTCTTCATAATTATTCTATTCGTTCTATATAGATCATAAAGCTACAGCAACTTTAAAAGCCCAAATAAACTTTTCAACTGAAGAACCAATTTTATTTGACTTTTATCATTATAATTTAAAAGCAAACTTTTAAATTAATTATGCTCTAAACTTAAGCACTATTCTTTCCAAGTCCTTGATATTTCGTGGAATTCCATGGAGATCAGTTGAATATCGCCATCAGTGAATAACGAAACACTCGTCCTACTGTCTGGTGAAAAAGCAAATTGCTCGGAATAAGAAAATATGCCATTATTTGCAAATACTTCTAGTTGCCCCCAATCAACAAGAACTCTTACTTTTATACGATTCGATGCATCAGGTTTAAGACTTTCATTTAACAAAAACTGGCTTTTTACATGATAAGCTATTGTTTTATTGACAACCTGAAAACCAAACTTAGAGGCGGAAGTATTGGTTAAATCAAATTCAGCAACTATTTCAAACTTTTTAGATTTTATACCTTTAAAAAGTTTGTTATCTGGTTTAACGATTTGAGAATCCCATATTTTTTCACTTTCATAGAGTTTAGATATTTCTTTAATGGGGCTTCGGGTCAAGCGCATTTGTCCATCATAGGTTTCCAACCCAAGCGAAACTGGAAAAGTGGCATTTCTTTCCCAAATAGTTTCTCCAAGACCTCCATTCCAATGATCCATCCAGGCGATCTGTATTATCCGTTCATCATCATCGGGAAGATTTCCTGCAGGAAAAGTTTGCGCAGCATAAAAATCATTTCCAAGCGTCATAATATGATTTTTCTGACCTTCATCAGGAATAAATTTTGTACCATTAAACTGACCCACTAAATAGGCACCATCAGCATCACAAAGAACCCATTTCATATTTTGTTTGTTTCCATCCAATGGTAATTGAAATAAGTCAGGACACTCGAAACCAAAATCAATATTACTTAGAAAATTCCAGTTAATCAGGTCGTCAGAGCCATAAAAAGTAGTACCGTTCTCGTAAAGGGCCATAATCCATCTTTTAGTTGGTTGATGGTAAAGAACTACAGGATCTCGTGGATATGCCCTTTTAGCGGGATTTGCTACTGGATTATTCTTGTAATCATGCCAAGTTTTGCCAGAATCAATACTCCATGCAAGACAGGTTCCAACTTCCGTTCCTGTGTAAATCGCAATAATTGCTTGCCTTTCTGAACCTGTAATTCGTTTTGACATTTCCCCAGATACCACAACGGCACTTCCTGAATAAACTTGTTTCCCAGATACGTTCCTAAGAGCTTCTTTAGGTAAGTTGGATCCTTGCGGTATTAGCGCCACACCTTCATCCTTCCAATGCAACAAATCGGAGCTAGTTGCATAGCCACCGTGTCTAACGTCTTTCCCCCATTGATAAATCATATGATATTTCCCCCCCTGATACACCAACCCGTTAATGTCGTTCATCCATCCTGTTTTAGGACTGAAATGATATTGACCTCGGAAGTTTTCAGTATAAGTAACAGTATCAATGTTTTGTTGTGCAAAAACAATTACACCTATGGTTAAGAAAAGAATCGTGAATATAGTTTTTTGTGTATTTTTCATTAAAAATTAGTTTGATTTTTACGTTTAATAAGTTTTTTACTTAACTGTTCAAGTGGAACACCTTTTGTCTCCGGCATCATATAAAACACAAATAATAATTGTAAAACCATCATAATAGCGAAAATTAAAAAAACAACACCAGCGCCTATAGTTGAGAACAAAACAGGAACTAATGAAGGAATTACTGCTGCTAAAACCCAATGCACAGAGCTACCAAATGCTTGTCCTGAGCTTCTTAAATGATTTGGGAATATTTCTGAAATAAATACCCAGATAACTGTGCCCTGACCAATTGCGTGAGCAGCTATAAACATAAATAAGAAACTAGGCATAACACTGCCTTCCCAATTTAGAAAAAAAGCCGCAGAAACTAAAGAAAGTGAAATAATATATCCAACAGAGCAGATATACATTAGCTGTTTGCGCCCTAACCTATCTATTAAAAAGATTCCCAATAGTGTAAAAAACATATTAGTAACTCCAACTCCTATACTCCCTAATAAAGCAGCACTTTCCCCTAACCCTGCTTCTTCTAAAATTCTCGGTGCATAATATAAAAAAGCATTAATACCTGATAATTGATTGAAAAATGCAATTAAGAAAGCTAATACAAGTGGAAATCTATATTTTTTAAGAAAAATATTTTCATTAGGAACTGTATTATCCATTTCATCTTTTATTTCCAAAATAAGTTTTTCTGAATCTTGATCCTGATCTTCACTTAGTAAGTTTATAACTTCTTTAGCTTCGTCACTTCTTGATTTTGTTATTAACCATCTTGGGCTTTTAGGAACCATTAAAACGAGTAAAGTATAAATAATTGATGGCAGTGCTTCTATACCAACCATCCATCTCCATGCATTCTCACCGATATCATTCAGTAAATAATTAGAAAAAAATGCTGTTAAAATCCCAAAAACAATATTAAATTGATAAAGCCCCACTAACTTACCTCTATCTTTTGCTGGAGCAATTTCTGAAATATATGCAGGTGCAGCTATTGTAGACACTCCAACACCAATGCCCCCTATAAATCTAAAAACTGCAAAAGTCCATGGACCATTAGCTAAACCAGAACCTATTGCGGATATAGTAAATAAAACACCAATCCATATTAAAGTTTGTTTTCTACCTAGCTTATTGGTCGGTATACTTCCAAAAACAGCACCTATTACTGTACCCCAAAGAGCCATACCTATAATAACAGATCCATGAAAAAGATCAGTGGTACCCCATAATAGTTGTAATTTCTTTTCTGCCCCAGAAATTACTACTGTATCAAATCCAAAGAGAAACCCTGCAAATGCAGCAGTTATCGACCATAATAATATTTTCTTATTCATATTCATCAACTTTAATTAGTTTTTTGCTAATAAAATCTGAAAACCATACTGTTTAATCTTGCAAATTTCGTTTAACTCTTAATCTTTTTTTATTCAACTGGTGTTAAATCATTTAATGATAACCTTTTTTTGTACAATATATTCCCATCTTCTTTGATTAATCGAAAATCAACATGTTTTTCATCTGTTGTGTTTTTAAAGGTAAATTCTCCAAATGCAAAAGTTCCATCTATTCCATATAATTGATTTGTCCATTCTGGTTTAGTTTTTGGTGGACCAATCCTTGCTCCAAGACTCGCCACCTCAAATTCATAAAATTCGAAGCCAGATTCTCTTTGAATAGTAAACCCCCTCGCTCCGTGCCTATCTCCAGAAATTAACAAAACACCAGAAATATTGCGGTCCTCAATCAATTTAAAAATATCCTCACGTCCTTTAGAATCACTTACACCCCACGAATCTTTACCATTTGAGACAAAATCACTCCACATACTGCCACAGGATAAAATCAAAAATGGACTCTTACAATCTGCTATCTGCATCTTTAACCATTCCATCTGTTTTTTTCCTAAAAAGGAACTCTTTTCTTCAGAGCCAAAATACCTGTTATCAGTCATTACAACTTCACATAAACCAATTTTTGATTTAAAATAAATGCCTTCGTCATTTAACCCATATGATGGATTATTCCATGAGTTTTTAAAAATTTGCCTCACATTATCTCTATCTTGGTCTATGTAACCATTTGGGACACCCGATTCATCATTATTAAAGTAATCATGATCATCCCAACTTGCGTAAATAGGCACATTACAGGCGAAATCACTCCAAGCTGTCTGAAAGTCACGAAGCAAATAATCTGCACGATGCATTCCTAAATGGTTATCTCTATCTTGTACTGCAATGTCACCTAATAATAACATTGCAGATGGTTTTCTTTTTTTTATGGCACTAAATAATTGGGAGTTGCCTAGCCCCCATCTATGCAGACAAGATCCAAAAACAATTCTAGTAGTTTTTATCTCATCTTTATTTGGTAATGTTTTGAAGAAATAATTATCGTCGGATACTTCAATACTATCATTAATAATTACTTTATAAGAATAGGTGGTATCATCTGTCAAACCGTCAATTTTTAATAAACCCGACAAGTCATTCTCAATTTTCGTGTAACTAGTCTCTGACATGAATATTTTATTTTCAGAAGACAAGGATACTTGTATTTTAGACGGGATACTTGTTCTGAGCCAGATAGAAATTCCATGTTCTTTTATTTCGCCTAAAATTGGGCCTCCCAATAAATGTAGTTCAAGTTTACTGCAGAGTTCTAAATACTTTTCATTTAACAATAAATCACTGTATGAAGCTTCTTTAGATGCCGAAAGAATATTGAGTGCTGATTGATAAATCTCTGCTTTCTTAGGGGAGTTCGTTTTCCAGTATTTTAAAACATCCATATTGGAGGTGTTTTTGTTCATAGAGTGTTTACTTTCACCAAAATGCTGAGCGGTTAACAGGAAAGGAATTGCTATAAAAAACACTAATGAAAACTTTATTCTCATAATTACTTTAGTTTTATGAACTGTGTGATACTGAATAATATTAATTCTGATCTAATCTGTTTTTTATTTTAATTTTTAACTCTTTGACAAAATCTGGATGTTCATTCGCTATATTTCTTGTATCCTTCACTAAGGTCTTATGATCATAAAGATTTTGAAAGATGTTTAATTCAAAGAACCTTCATGATAAATTTTCAATATAACTTGAATTTATGGCTAAATTAAAAAAATGTCCCTGTTATAATTAAATAAACAAGGACACTTAATTTCAAAACTAAAACATTTTTGAAGGTGTTTTCAATAAATTCAGAGTTATAAAAGTTTAACCTAATTATGCATTTAATATCCTGGATTCTGTATTAATTCAGCTTCTAAATTAGCGTCAATGGCATCCTGAGGAATAGGCCATAGATTATGAAAGTCTTGAATACTGGGAGCAGATACTGGATTGTAAAGCCTTACCCGTTCTGCAAGTTTATTCATTCTTGCCAAAGTAAGTCTTCTCGGTTCTTCCGAAACTAATTCTCTTGCCCTTTCATCTAAAATATAATCTAACGTAATCAAGCTAGAAGCGATCGGAGTGGCCTGTGCTCTATTCCTAATTATGTTTATATCAGCGGTAGAATTTGTATTATCTCCATTTAAAAAATATGCTTCAGCCCTCAATAAGTAGGTTTCTGCAAGACGGATAGCATACATATCCGTATACATTCTTCCATCAGTATCGTATCCCTGAGGATACCCTTCTCGCGCAGCTGTTTTTTTTACAAAGACATTATGATTTCTGCTTAAATCTGATGCTCTCGGAACCATCATCTGACCAAACTCTGGAGATGCAGGATTATTATTCGTAAAACGTCTCTGCATATTGTATTTAGAATTTCTAATATCATTATTAAAATCCGATTCCCATATTGTATATTCTAAATATTCGGTAGGATGCACAAAACCAACCCCTCTACCTAAAGTGTCAATCGAGGCAGGAGGGACTACATAGGCTCTATTTCCTTCAGAATCCTTCACCCTTTCTAAACGTGGTCCCCAGCATCTGGTTAATCGATTCTTAGGCTCTCCGTTAAGCGTAGTGAAATCAAGCTGCCACACCCATATAGATTCAGTATTTCCAGAGCTTCCATTTTGATTATTTATACGAAATAAATCCCAAAACACGTCACCATCTATACTTGTAGAACTACCAAAACGACTTTGCATTAAAGCATATTGTGAATTATCTATAACCAATGATGCGGCTTGAATGGCACCCGTATAATCCTTCAAAGAAATTAACGTTTCTGCTAGAATATGATCCGCTGCAGCTTTAGAAAGTTGTCCATCACCGGGGTTCTCGCTCGGCAAATTAGCACTAGCGAATTCTAAATCTTCCTTCATAAAAGCAAGTATGTCATTTACTGGAGCTCTAGTAAAGTCGAATTTTGGGGTTTTAATTTCTGCAGTTAAAAGAGGAACATCTCCATATAAATAGACTAAAAACCGATATGCAAATGCTCTGAAAAATCTTGCGTTACCCTCTATTCTTAATTTATCTTCCTCCTTCAATTCAGAAACAGTTATATTAGCAACAATAGTATTGGCATTGGCAATCATCTTGTAAAGTATTTTCCAATACGCACTCACTAGAGGATTAGTAGAATTAATCTTTGCATAATCTGTGAATTGATTTTGATTAGTTACAGCAAACGAAGCTATATCTGTACCGTTTGCATAAATTGTAGTAACAGCTTTATCTTCCTCAAAATTTTTAATTGCATAGTCATTTACAACTTCACTCGTGCGTAACCCTCTGCTTAATCTGTGCAGTTCTGCAATCGCTGCGTTATACCCGTCTGCATTAACAAAAGCGTTTGAGGGCGTTAAAAAACTTTCTGGTTTCTCAACTAATAGATCATCACTGCATGAAACTAATAGCAATGTGATTGATAATATGTTTATGAATAAGTAATTATATGTAAAATATTTTTTCATGTTTTCTATTTTTAAAATCCAAAATTAAGTCCAAAAGTATAACTAGATAAATTAGGGGAGCCTTTTACAGTAGTCGATGTTTCTGGATTGTACCCTGTCCAATCAGTAAAAGTATGTGCGTTTTTTATTGATGTAAAAATTTGTAAGCTCGTGAATCCAATTTTATTCAAAACTTTTTCATTAAAGTTGTAGGATAAACTTATATCTTGAATACGCACAAAGCTCCTGTCTTCTATAATGGGATGATCAAATGGAGCAACATAGTCTAGCCTTGGATATAAATTGGAAGGATTACTAGCTGTCCAATATGGAACGTTATGAACATTAAAGCGTTCTGTGAACGTAGTAAAACCTCTTGGATTCACACTACGGGTATCGTAATTATCACCTATATAAGCATTGTTTTCACCTCCTCCTTGTGTGGAACTTATCAACATATAAAACGAAAACCCTTTGTAACGAAGAGTATTACCTAAGCTAATAATGTAGTTTGGGGATGTTCTTCCTAAAATCTCTCTATCGGCTGGGGTAATAGCTCCATCGTCATTTTTGTCAACAATACGAAAATCTCCAGGTCCGAAACCGCTAAGAATATCGGTGTCATTTAATTGATAGATTCCATTAGTTTTAAAACCAAAAACAGCATCTATTGGTTGCCCAATGAACCATCCATTTGCAACATCGTCATCTTCAATTCCATCTGCATTTGCATCAACTCCGCCTAAAGAAATTATTTTATTTTTACTTGAAGAAAAGACAATATTGGTATCCCAACCAAAATTTGGATTATCATAATTACGGCTATTTATACTAAATTCAAATCCTTTGTTCTCAACTTCACCGATATTAGTCAGTACCTGATCGAATCCCGTAATTGAGGGAATACTTCTTAATTGTAATAAATCTTTTGTATTAGATAAGTAAGCATCAAAAGAACCTGAAATTTTATTGTCTAATACTTGAAAATCTAAACCAATGTTTTTTGACGCAGTGCTCTCCCAACTCAATTCACTATTCGCCAACGTTTCAATATTAAATGTTGAAACAGAACTTCCACCATCGCCAAAAAGATATTGACTTGTATTGATTTTTGATAATGAACTAAATCTATTTATACCTTGGTTTCCGTTCTCTCCAAATGACAATCTTAATTTTAAATAATTTAACCATTTAGAATCCTCTAAAAAAGCTTCATTACTTGCGGTCCAAGCAAAAGCACCTGCTTGAAAAATAGCGTACTTATTGTTTTCTGCAAAAGCAGAAAAACCGTCTCTTCTTGCTGTATAAGTAAATGCATATTTTCTATCAAAAACATAATTTAATCTTCCCATTTGTGAAAGACTATTTTGTGCGTCTCGTTGAGAAAGACTTTCCTGAACTGCCCCTAGTGCTAGAGCATTAAAACCTAGCGCTTGTGAAACAAAATCGTTTGCTCTCGCTTGTGTTAAATCTCCTTCTCTAGATTCTCTACTGTACAACAAAGTAACATCAATTTTATGCTTTTCTCCGATAGTGTTTGTGTAATTTAAAATATTATCGAGGGTCCAGTCATAATTTCTTTCGTGTTCCTTTTGGGCAACACCATTTTGGGCCATTGAACTCGCTGTTAGCTTGTTGTTAATAAAGCTATTAGTCCTGTCATTTCTAATATTTCCACCATAGTTCATCGTCCACTTTAACCCTTTAACAAAAGGAATATCAATTTTGCTACTTACAACTCCCCTTAAACTGGTTCTCTTATTTTCTTCGTCAACTAAAGTATTTATAAAAGGATTAAGACCCAATTGATCACCAATCGGAAGACGTGCGAAGCCACTGGGACCATTCTCATCAAAAACATTACCATAAGGACTCTGGCTATAAGCATTATACATGCTAGCTGGTCTTCCAGATAGATTACGGTTTATAAAAGATGAATTAAAAGCTAATGACCACCAATCAGTTAATTTGGTATTCAGGTTAAGATTCAAGTTAATACGTTTAAAATTATCATTTTTCACAATCCCTTCCTCATCAAAAATAGAACCTGAAATATAATAGGTTGTTCTATCTGTTCCGCCAGAAACATTAAGTTCATAATTAGAAATAATACCACTTCTAGTTATTAAATCTAACCAATTTGTTTGAGTACCGCTGGCTTTATTAGCCTCTTCTATAGCTGTAAGAGTAACGTTGGCTGTTGGATTGGCTGCATTAAAATCTACAATTTTCTGCTCATAACCAGCGCCATCCATAAGATCGATTAGTTTAGCTGCGCTTTGATAACCTATATAGCTGTTAAATTTAAATTTAGGCTTGCCAGAACGTCCTTTTTTTGTGGTAATCAATAATACCCCATTGGCAGCTCGTGCTCCATAGACTGCAGTAGAACTAGCATCTTTTAAAATATTAAATGACTCTATATCATTCGCATTAAAATCTGAAACACTTCCATTATAAATAACATCATCAACAACTACAAGTGGACTATTACTTGCTGATAGAGAGTTTGCTCCACGTATTAAAACATCAGGACTTGATCCAGCAGAATTGCCGGAAGTTATATTAAGACCTGCCACTCTACCTTGAATTGCTTGGAGAACATTGGAGTTTGGTAAATTTCTTGTTTTCTCAGGAGTTATACGAACTACTGACCCTGTAATATCTGCTTTTCGTTGAGAACCATAACCTACAATTATTATTTCATCTAAACCAACAGTATCCTCTTCTAGAGTTATCGATAAATCGGTCTGGTTATTCACATTAATTTCTTTAGACATAAAACCTAAATAAGAAATTACTAATATTGAATCATTACCACTAACTGCTATGGAAAAATTTCCATCAAAGTCAGATGAGGTGCCATTATCAGTTCCAACCTCAACAATAGTAGCTCCAGGAAGCGGATTACCATCTTTGTCAGTGATTGATCCTGAAATGGTTTTTTGAAGCTCATCCTGATCATTGTCAGTATTGATTTTGTTGTTTTTAACTGGAGTTGATTTTATTGCTTTTTTTAAAATAACAATATTTTCTGATAATTTAAAATCTAGATTACCCTCAAAGATTAAACTTATTGCTTCTTCAATTTTAACTTTTTTTAGCGACAATGTCCGTTTTTGTTTGAAATCATAAATATCATTATCATAAAAAAACCTTAAAGCGGTTGTCGACTCAATTAAGTCTAAAATACTCGTAATTTCAGTGTTTTCTACATCAATTGAAATTTCAACTTGTGAATAAACTACTGAATTAGCAAAAGTTGAAAAAGTCATAATTATGGAAAGCAAAACTGATATTTTCAAAATACGTGCTCCTTTTGTTAAATTAAATTGCCAGTTATATGACAATAGACGTCTAAGTTTCATAAATTTGTTTTTTTTAAATTAGTAATCGTTTTAATGGTTGCTTTTATAATGGGTTATTGTTTCAGCAATAGCCCATTTTTGGTTGATCATTTGTTTATCATTCGATCAGTATTTTATTATTAATTATTTGGTACTCTAGTCCATATATTTGACTTAAATATGACAGTACATCATTTATAGATTCTTCTTTGTAAAGAATAGTAGCAGTAAAATATTTCTCTTTTAAATCCTTATTATTGTTTATAATTACAACATTGTAAATTCTTTCTAATTTTTGGATCATTCTTGGTAAACTTTCGTTTCTAAAAGCAACTCTTCCATCAATCCATGATGTGTATAATAAAGTGTTAACACGAGATCGCTCTATTTTCCCACTTGAAAAAACCACCTTAGCCTTTTCACCAGGTTTAATAATTAAAATATTATCATCAGATAGCTTACCTACGCCTAAACTCCCCTCAGCAAGAATAACTTCTGAAAAATCATCTTCAGGGTAATCTTTGAAATTGAATTTTGTTCCATAAACATGGGCTGAAGTATTATTAGATGATACTTTAAATTTACTTATATGGTTTTTAGTCACCTCAAAAAAAGCTTCGCCATCAATGAATACCTCTCTATCTAAACCTTCAATAAAATTGACAGGAAACCTTAGAGTTGTACCTGAATTTAAATAGACCTTAGTTCCATCGGAGAGTTCAATATTGAACACTTTTGCATATGGAACTCTAATTGTATTAAATGCAAGTTTATCTGAGATTGTATCATTTTTAAAATAAATTGTTTTGGCGTTTTGATCTACTGAAATATTGTTGGTAATTTTACTTTGGTTATCATTTAATTCCTCTAAATCAATTACATCACCGTTAGAGTTAGTCAAGGTGATCTTAGCTGGGTCTATTGGCTTTAATATCTCATTGTTAGCGCTTGTTAAATGTAAATAGGTCCCTATTGAAAAAAAACAAATTGCAACGGACGCTAATGCTAAGTATTTGAATTTACTTTTTTTGTTCAAAGCTTTTTTATCAGAATTAATTTTTAAATTAATTTCATTTATTATTTTTTCTTTATCTGCTAAATTCAAAGCTATGTTTGTTAAATGGTTAATTGAAATGTATTCAACATATTCGGCATAATTCTTTTCATTTCCGATCCATAATAATAATATCTCTAATTCAGATAATGATGCTTGATTATCGAAAAACTTAAAAATAATTTTTTCTATGTTCTTACTTGTATTCATACCCTTATTACTGATTCCAAAACAAAAACCCTATTTTTTTGTTTTTCGTAAAAAAAAGTCATAATTTTTTGAAATAATACTAATTAATTAGTTTTATAAATTATTAATTATTTTGGGATGATTTTAGATATTTATAATAAAAATGTAATTCTAATCCAAAAACTTCAAGAAGGAAATCAAGAAATTTGGAAGGAATTAGTCAATAAGTATAGCGACAGATTATTTGCATATGCGCTGAGTTTATGTTTCGATCATTCTATTGCATCAGATATTGTTCAACAGGTATTTATCAGTTTCTATGAGTTTCGTTACAAGTTAAATCCCAAATATTCTATAGAATCTTTTTTATATAAATCAACCTACAATAAATTTATAACGGAGTATCATAAAAATAAAAAATTAACAAGATTACATGAACAATATTATTATATTTTAGAACAAAATTTTAATAATAATTCAGATAAAGATTTATCGAAAAGTATAGATTTAATGAATTCATTAATTCGTGATCTTCCTGAGAAAACAAAAAAGATATTCTGTCTTAAAAAAATTAATGGTCTGACGAATAAAGAGATTGCAAAGCACAATAAAATTTCATTAAAAACTGTAGAATCTCATATAACAAAGGCATTCAAGCTACTTCGTGAAAAAGTAAAAGAATTAAAGTGAATGATTTAGAAGTTCCTCCAAAAGGAGATGATGCTGACTACCATTTTGACATAAGGTATAATCCGGAATAGAAGGATTGACTGGCAGAAAATTAACATCAAGTTGTAACTATGATTTGAAGAGGGATTAGGTTATATACCCATTTCACCAGCGTATCCCCAAAGATTTATTTTGAAGGGTGGGGTGTTGAATTGAGATTTTTAGGTTTTAACCCCCAAATAAAAGTAGGTAATTAGAACCCAGCTATCCCTAGTAAAATATGGGGTTTTGAGATATACGACCCATAGAATTCTTGGGCAGACTAATTCCAACCCTTCTTGGCTTAACATATATTTTCATATATTTAAAGTTCTCAGGTTTAGGCAATAACATATTTACCATTTGATAATAGATTGAAATA
>Ga0115001_10003178_pt1 | contig 12367 bp, 14 predicted proteins | sample ArcticOcean_MG_C_12_FD_89869 | JGI IMG/M metagenome (GOLD analysis project Ga0115001, IMG submission 89869) | Marine microbial communities from western Arctic Ocean - ArcticOcean_MG_CB8_130 | ecosystem: Environmental > Aquatic > Marine > Oceanic | place: Arctic Ocean: Canada Basin | collected... | reverse complement strand
GCCGAAGTTGCCGTTTGATAAACTTTACCATATCCCCCGGTAGCAATAATAGTTATGTGAGATCTAAACCTGTGTATAGTTCCGTCAGTTAAATTCCAAGCGATCACTCCTTTACATTCTCCATTTTTCATTATCAAATCTAAAGCAAAATACTCTATAAAGAATTCAGTGTTATGCTTTAAAGCTTGACCATACAGTGTGTGAAGTATTGCGTGGCCAGTTCTATCTGCTGCTGCGCAAGTTCTCTGTACTGTTCCATTTCCATAATTTTTTGTCATTCCACCAAAAGGTCTTTGATAAATTTTACCGTCTTCCGTTCTACTGAATGGAACTCCATATCTTTCTAACTCAATCACAGCTCGTGGTGCCTCTTTACATAAATATTCAATCGCGTCCTGATCTCCTAACCAATCCGAACCCTTAACAGTATCATACATGTGCCATCTCCAATCATCTTCACCCATATTTCCTAAAGCAGCAGAGATACCACCTTGAGCTGCTGAAGTGTGGCTACGAGTTGGAAAAACTTTAGAAATACATGCAGTTTTTAATCCTGCTTCTGATAAGCCTACTGCTGCTCTTAAGCCTGAACCACCAGCTCCAAGAACGACAACATCATATTCGTGATCTATAACTTTATAAGATTTCATCAATTTAATTCAAATATACAAAATATTGTTATTAGTGGTACACTTATACCAAACATATATAGCATTTTAGTTGCGACATTTTTAATTTTTTCATCTTTAAAATAGTCCTCAAAAACCTCACTTATTGTTAGGCTAAAAAAAGTAAAAGCAGTAATTAAAAATAAAGAATATAGAATTTTCGAGGAAGTTTTAGAAAAAAAACTGATTAGCGCACTATACTCTTCGTCATAAATTGATACTAAATTAATTATAAACCAAAACATTAATGGGATTAAAAATGCTGAACTGAACTTTAAAATTAACCATTTTTTTGTAGAATGATGCATATTAAATAAGACTCCTTCCAAATAAATAAATTAAAATTGCTAAAATAAATGAACCAATGACAGCTATCACTCCTGTAATTCTAGAAATTTTTAAATCAAAACCATACCCTAGGTCCCAAATTAAATGTCTAATTTCATTTAGTATATGAAAACTAAAAGACCAGCTTAAACTTATAATAAAAAATTTTCCAAAAAAAGATTGAAAAAAAAATTTTATGACTTCATAGTTCTGTTCTCCAAATAATAATGATATTGTCCATAAACAAATTAAAGTAATAACAATAGCATTTACAACTCCAATAATTCTGTGTGTTATCGAAAGAAGCGATGAAATTTGCCACCCGTAAATTTGTAGGTGAGGTGATAAAGGATTTTTTTCGTACATTCTATTTAATATACTTTTTAATTAAAGTTTGAGCAATTTGAACTGCGTTTAATGCTGCGCCTTTAAGTAAATTATCTGAAACAACCCATAAATTTATAGCCTTTTTATTTGAATTATCTTTTCTAACTCTGGAAATATATGTCAAATGACTTCCTTCTGCTTCAAATGGAGTTATATATCCACCATTTTTTTGTGTATCAACAACTTTACATCCAGGAGCTTTTTTTAATAAATTTCTGACTGTTTGCAAATTATAATTTTTTTTAAATTCAATATTTACTGACTCTGAATGTGATGTTCTGACAGGAACTCTCACACACGTGGCTGTCATTTTTATATCCGGGTCTAAAATTTTTCTAGTTTCGTTATCCATCTTCCATTCCTCTTTGGTGTAACCATCTTTTATAAATTTATCTATATGAGGGATTAAATTAAAGGCAATCTGTTTGGTAAAATTTCTTGATTTAACTTTTTTTCCTTTTAAAAAATTTCTTGTTTGACTAAATAGTTCATCCGTAGATGCTTTGCCTGCTCCAGATACAGCTTGGTATGTTGAAACTATAACTCTTTTAATTTTAAATTTATCATGCAAAGGTTTTAGCACCAAAACTAATTGAGTTGTTGAACAATTCGGATTAGCAATTATATTTCTTTTTTTATAAATTTTTAGAGCACTCTCATTAACTTCAGGTACTACTAAAGCAACATTTTTATCCATTCTAAAATATTTTGAGTTATCAATAACAATAGTTTTTTTTGCAGCTATAGGAGCCCATTTTTTTGCAATAACACTTCCTGCTGCAAAAATAGTTATTTCTGCTTTTGCAAAATTATAACTTTCTAAAGCTTCGATTTTAATTTTTTTTCTTTTAAAATTAATTGTTTTTCCAGCACTTTTTTTTGATGCAACCAAAAAAATATTATCAATTTTAATTTTAGATTTTTCTAAAATTTCAATTGTTTTACGACCTACGTTACCTGTTGCACCAACTATTGCAAAATTCATAAAATTATTTTTACTTTAATTTATTTATAATAGCATCACCCATGATTGATGTGCTTACTTCTTTTTTGCCAGAAGACATGATGTCTTTGGTTCTAAGCTCATCATCTAATACTTTTTGAACTGCTAAATCTATCAAATCAGCCTCTGCATCAAGATCTAAAGAGTATCTTAAAGCCATCGATAAACTTAAAATACTTGCTATCGGATTAGCTATATTTTTACCTGCTATATCTGGAGCAGAACCATGAATGGGTTCATACATTGATCTCATTTTACCATTTTTATCTTTAGCCCCCAACGAAGCCGAAGGTAACAAACCAAGCGATCCGGTTAGCATTGCTGCTTCATCAGATAAAATATCGCCAAATAAATTATCAGTTACAATAACATCAAATTGCTTAGGGTCTCTTAAGAGTTGCATAGCACAATTATCTGCTAGCATATGTTTAAGTTCTACTTTTTTAAACTCTTTGTCTCGAAGTGCTTGTACTTCCTCTCTCCAAAGAAGCCCTGCTTCCATTACGTTAGATTTTTCACAAGATGTTACTGTATTTTTCCTTTTTTTTGCTAGCTCAAATGCAACTCTTGCCACTCTATGAATTTCATTTGTTGTGTAGCTATGAGTATTTATACCCCTTCGTTCACCACTTTCAATTGGCATTATTCCTCTCGGCTCACCAAAATAAATTCCTCCAGTAAGTTCTCTAACAATCATTATATCTAAACCTGATATTATCTCTGGTTTTAGACTTGATGCATCAACTAATTGTTTAAAACATATAGCTGGTCTTAAATTAGCAAATAATTTTAATTCTTTTCTAAGCTTTAAAAGTGCTCGCTCAGGTCTTTTAGAAAACTCTAAATTGTCCCATTTAGGTCCTCCAACTGCTCCTAGAATAACAGCTTCACTCTCTAGTGCTTTGTAAAAAACTTCATCTGTAATAGGATTTTTATGTTTGTCATAGGAGATTCCACCAACTAAATCTTCGTCAATTTCAAAATCTAATGATTTATTTTTGTTTAGCCATTCTAAAATTTTTTTTACTTCCGCTATTACTTCAGGGCCAATACCATCTCCTGGTAATAATAATATTTTTCTTTTTTTAACTTTAATCATTGTTTGTTAACCACGGTTTTGAGTCTTTAATTTTTATCTCATAGCTCTGAATATTTTGTAGTTTTTTTAAAGATAACGCTATATCGTCTAGACCTTCTACTAGGCATTTCTTTTTAAATGAATCTAAGTCAAATTTAACAGCTTTATTACCAAATATGATTTCTTGGGGTTCTAATTTGATTTCAATATTTTCCTCTCTTTTAGAATATTCTGCTATTTCTTGAATAATTTTTTCATCTAATACTATTGGAAGAATTCCATTTTTAAAACAATTACTATAAAAAATGTCTGCAAAGCTTGGAGCTATCACGCATTTAATGCCAAAATCTAATAGAGCCCAAGGCGCGTGTTCACGGGAAGAGCCACATCCAAAATTTTTACCCGCTAAAAGTATTTTTGATTCATTGAAGGGTTTTTTATTAAAAATAAAATCTTTGATTGGATTACCTTTGTCGTCATATCTCATTTCAAAAAATAAATTTTTTCCTAAACCAGTTCTTTTAATTGTTTTTAAAAACTGTTTTGGAATTATCATGTCCGTATCAATATTTAGAAGTGGCATATACGCAGGGATACTTTTCAATGTGCTAAATTTTTCCATATTATTGAAACTTTCTTACATCAGTTAAACAGCCTTCGATTGCTGCTGCTGCAGCCATAGCTGGACTAAGTAGGTGGGTTCTTCCACCACGACCTTGTCTTCCTTCAAAATTTCTATTTGAAGTCGATGCACACCTTTCTTGGGGATCTAGTTTATCAGCATTCATTGCTAAACACATTGAACAACCAGGTTCTCTCCAATCAAATCCCGCTTGAATAAATATTTTGTCTAGGCCTTCTTGTTCAGCTTGAGATTTAACCAATCCAGATCCAGGGACCACCATAGCGCTTACAGTTTTTGCAATTTTTTTACCTTTAACAATTTTTGCGGCATTTCTTAAGTCTTCAATTCTGCCATTTGTACAGCTCCCAATAAAAACCTTATCGATCTTTATGTCGCTTATTTTAAAATTAGGTTTAAGGCCCATATATTCTAACGATCTATACATAGCTACTTTCCTCTCTTCATCTTTTTCTTTTTCAGGATCAGGAACATTGCTTGTTACAGACGCTACGTCTTGCGGTGAAGTTCCCCAAGTCACTAACGGTTCTATCTCATCGGCATTAATATTTACTTCTTTGTCAAATTTTGCATCTTTGTCTGAATTTAGTGTTTTCCAAAACTCTAATGCTTTATCCCAATTTTTATCTTTTGGTGACTTTGGCTTTCCTTTCAGGTAGTCAAAAGTTTTTTGATCTGGAGCAATTAAACCTGCTCTAGCTCCTGCTTCAATTGTCATATTGCAGACTGTCATTCTTTCTTCCATGCTTAAATTCCTAATTACATCACCTGCAAATTCAATAACATGTCCCGTTCCACCTGCTGTACCAATTGTACCTATAATTTTTAAAATGACATCTTTCGCTGTTACTCCTATGGGTAATTTACCGTTAACATTTATTCTTAAATTTTTAGATTTTTTTTGTATTAAAGTCTGTGTTGACAAAACATGTTCTACTTCAGAAGTTCCAATGCCAAATGCAAGTGCACCGAAAGCCCCGTGTGTTGCGGTATGACTGTCTCCGCATACAATGACAGTGCCTGGTTGAGTAAAACCTTGTTCGGGACCGATGATATGAACAATACCTTGTCTTTTGTCATTCATATCAAATAATTCTACCGAAAATTCTTTACAGTTATTTCTTAATGTATCAACTTGAATTCTAGATTCTTCATCCACAATTCCTTTAGATCTATCGGAAGTTGGAACATTATGGTCTGCTACAGCTAAAGTTAAGTCTGGTCTCCTGACTTTTCGATTGTTAATTCTTAAGCCTTCAAAAGCTTGTGGACTTGTCACTTCATGAATTAAATGGCGATCAACATATAAAAGTTCAGTGCCATCACTCTGTTGGTGCACCATATGATCTTCCCAGATCTTGTCGTATAATGTTTTGGACATTAAAAAATAAATTACTTATTTTCTTGGCTCGCAGATTTATTTTTTTCTGGAGCTTCTTTCTTAGATTCTTTAGTTACCTCTTCCACCTTTGTTTGAATGGCGTCTATGTTTCCAATCGGTTTTGCAACTACATCTACTCCGATTTTCTTTTTAATTTTTTCAGCTATTCTTGCAGATTTACCTGTTCTATCTCTTAGATAATAAAGTTTAGCTCTTCGTACTTTTCCTGATCTAATAACTTTTACAGAATCAACTATTGGACTATAAAGTGCAAAAGTCCTTTCAACACCTTCGCCGAATGATATTTTTCTTACTGTAAAAGACGAATTAATATCTCTATTCTTTTTAGCGATACAAACACCTTCAAAATATTGAATACGTTCTTTTTTTCCCTCTATAATTTTAACGCCTACTTTAATCGTATCCCCGGGACTAAAATCTGTAATTTTTTTAGTTGAAAGAATTTTTGTAACTAATGCTTTGTTTATATCTTCAATATTTTTCATTTTTTAAATTTTTTAATGTATTTTTCCCACAAATCTGGTCTTAGGCGACGTGTTATAGCCTCAGATTGAGTTAAACGCCACCCCTTTATTTTAGCATGATCACCTGACAAAAGCACATCTGGTAGTGTTTTTTTTCCCCATTTTTGAGGTTTTGTATATTGCGGATATTCTAATAAATATTTTTCAAAACTTTCTTCATGTATAGAAAATTTATTACCTAAAACGCCCGGCAATAAACGAATAATTGCATCAAGAAAAACAAAGGATGCTGTTTCTCCCCCAGATAAAATATAATCTCCTAAGCTTACTTCTTCGATATCCCTTGTTTCTAAAACTCTTTGATCAATTCCTTCAAAGTGGCCACAAATAATATTTAAATTTTTTTCCTTACTTAGTTTTTTAGCTAAGTTTTGATCAAATTTTTTTCCTTTAGGTGAAAGATATATAATTTTTTCTTTGTTCTTTTTACTTATATTTTTGTCTAAAGCCTCTGCAATAATATCTGCTCTCATTAGCATACCATTACCTCCGCCATAAGGAGTGTCATCTACTGTTTTGTGCTTGTCCTTAGAATAATCCCTAATATTAATTACTTCCAAAGACCATATTTTTTTCTTTCTCGCTTTTTTATAAAGTCCAATATCTAATGGGCCAGGAAACAATTCTGGATAAAGAGAGAAGATTCTAACGTTTAACATTTAGATTCTTTTATTTTTAGTCCTTTTTTGGTTCTGTTTTAGGAGCTTCTGTTTTAGCTGCTTCTGTTTTAGGAGCTTCTGTTTTAGCTGCTTCTGTTTTAGGAGCTTCTGTTTTAGCTGCTTCTGTTTTAGCTGCTTCTGTTTTAGCTGCTTCTGTTTTAGCTGCTTCTGTTTTAGGAGCTTCTGTTTTAGGAGCTTCTGTTTTAGCTGCTTCTGTTTTAGGAGCTTCTGTTTTAGGAGCTTCCTTATCCTCACTTTTCTTTCTATCTTTTTTAGGCACAGCTTTTAGAGGATTGTTTCCTGCTTTTGGCATTGGCATAATTTGAGCTTCACCTAAAATTCGTGAGACTCGTAAGGTTGGTTTTGCACCTTTGCTCACCCAGTGTTTAACTCTTTCAGATTCTACAGAAATTCTTTCTTTGTGATCTTTAGGCAGAAGAGGGTTAAAAGATCCTATTTTTTCTATAAATCTTCCGTCTCTTGGTGACCTGCTGTCTGCAATCACAATTTTATAAATAGGTCTCTTTCTAACGCCGCCCATTGATAGTCTTATTTTTAGCATTGGTTTCCTTTCATTTTGGTTTTAACTGATTTAATAATTCATCAGGAATAGCTCCTGATGGAATTGGGTTTTTGTTACCTTGTGACATCTTTTTCATCATATCTGACATCATTTTAAACTGTTTCAATAATTTATTAATTGTTGAAATATCAGCGCCAGCTCCGATGGCTATGCGTTTCTTTCTTGAACCGTTTATTACTTTTGGATCTTCTCTCTCTCTTTTTGTCATTGAGAGAATAATAGCTTCATTTGTAGTAATAATTTTTTCATCGATAGAGGCATTTTCCATTTGTTTTTTAATCTTATTTACCCCGGGTAAAAGAGATAAAACTCCTTCCATCCCCCCCATTTTCTTCATTTGTCTAAGTTGAGATAAATAACTATCTAACGTAAACAATCCTTTCTTTAATTGTTCCTCATCCTTTTTTAATTTTTCTTCATCTATTCCTTCTGATACTTTTTCAACAAGAGAAACGACATCGCCCATTCCTAGAATTCGGTTGGCTATTCTTTCTGGGTGAAATAGTTCTAAATCATCTATTTTTTCTCCAACACCAATGTATTTAATTGGTTTGTTGGTAACATGTTTCATGCTTAATGCAGCTCCGCCTCGACCATCACCATCTATTCTTGTTAAAATAATGCTTGAAATATCTAATATTTTATCAAATTCTTTTGCTACATTTGCTGCGATTTGACCGGTTAATGAGTCTGCAACTAAAACAGTTTCCGTTGGTTTGACTAAGCTTTTGATTTGTTTAATCTCATTCATCATCATAAGATCAACTTGAGTACGACCTGCCGTATCAAATATAATAACATCTGATCCGTTAAGTTTTGCGGCGTTTAAAGCTCTTTTAGTTATATCTAGTGGTTGTTGTCCATTAATTACTGGTAGGTGATTAATCTGGTTAGCCTCAGCTAAAACTTTAAGCTGCTCTTGAGCAGCTGGACGATATACATCCAAACTAACTAGGAAAACTTTTTTGTTATATTTTTTTTTTACTAAGTTAGCTAGTTTTGCTGCACTAGTCGTTTTACCTGAACCTTGCAAGCCCACTAAAAGAATACAAGCTGGTGGTGATACGTTTAAATTAAGTTCTTGATTTTTTTCACCTAAAAAGTTTACTAGCTCGTCATAAACGATCTTAACTATCATTTGACCTGGAGAGATTGATTTTAAAAGTTCTTGGCCGAGAGCTTTTGGTTTTACTTTTTCAATGAATTCTTTAGTAACAGAAAGAGCAACATCAGCTTCTAGTAAGGCTAAACGTATTTCTTTTAGACTAATATCTACCTGCTCCTCGTTTAAAGAGGGGGCTGATTTAAGTTTAGAGAATATAGTCTCTAATTTATTTGTTAAATTTTCAAACATTTTTTAATCAAGCAACACCAATTGCACTAGTGGGCGAACCTTCGCTGACTAGTGTCGATCCTCTTATTTCTAAGAGCACCGCAAAAACATATGTATTTGCGGAAAGTGGCTGAAGCTACAATTTGGGGTTTTAAAAGTCAATGAATAATTATACTAATCTTCTATTATGACCGTGATTAATGCTTTTAGAATGGATGGATTAGGTAACAATTTTATTATTGTAGATAGAAGAGAGAACTTAATAAATATATCTAAAGAGAAAATACTTGAATTAAGTAATCGAGAATCTTTTCATCGTAATATTGGATTTGATCAATTAATTTTTATTGAAAAAGAAATCAATAAAGCTTTTCCAATCACTATTTTTAATTCTGATGGAAACGAAGTAAGTGCATGTGGAAACGGAAGTAGATGTGTGGCTTATCTTTTAAGTAAAGATTTAAGTACAAAAAAAATTAAACTAAAAACAAATAATAGATTTCTTGAAGCAGATATTATTGGAGATTTAAATGTGAAACTTGGAATGGGAAAACCTATATTTGACTGGGATAAAATACCATTAATAAAAAAATTAGATCACGATAACATAACTTTAAAAATTGATGATAAAATATTTGCCAATGGATTTAGTTTAAATGTAGGGAATCCCCATATAGTTTTTTTTGTTGAAGATTGTTTTGAACACGACCTCAAAATAGTAGGTCCTAAAATTGAAAATCATAAAATATTTCCTGAAAAAGTTAATGTTACATTTGCGCAAATAAATGACAAAAATAATATTACTGTGAATGTTTGGGAACGTGGTGCTGGTTTAACAAAAGCATGTGGGACGGCTGCTTGCGCTACAGCTGTTGCATCATTAATCAAAAAATTAACCAAAAATGACATAAATATTAAATTCAAAGAGGGAATTTTAAATATAAAAATAGATATGGAGCTAAATATTTTCATGACCGGTCCAGTTTCAGACATAAAGCATACTAAGCTTGAAATTTAAAATGAGTTTGTTTAATAAATTTAAAAAAGGCCTTAACTTAAGTTCTTTAAATTTATCATCAGATATAAAAAATATATTCTCTAAAAAAAATATTGACCAAACTGTTTTGTCTCAATTTGAAGATCTTTTAGTGGCTGCAGATGTTGGTATTGAAACTGCTACTGAACTAAAAAAAGAATTTGAAAAACTAAAGGTTGATAAAAATCTAACTGAGCCTAAAGAGATTGTTAAAATTTTAGCTGAAAAAATATCAGGTATTTTAAGTCCTTATGAAAAAGATTTACTCTCCTTGAGCTTAAACAAACCAACAGTAATTATTGTTTCAGGAGTAAATGGAGTTGGAAAAACAACTACAATAGGAAAATTAGGTAAATTTTATAAAGATAACAAAAAGTCTGTAATTTTTGGGGCAGCTGATACATTTAGAGCTGCAGCTATTGAACAACTAGAGCTCTGGTCTAATAAAATTAATGTCAATATTATTAAATCTGATACTGGGAGCGATCCTGCTTCAGTCGCATATAAAACAGCTACTTATGCAAGAGAGAAAAACATCGATATTGCTTTAATTGACACAGCTGGTCGAATGCAAAATAAAAAAAATTTAATGGACGAATATAAAAAAATATTTAATGTTTTAAAAAAAATTGATCAAAATTTTCCTAATGAGACTATTTTAGTCTTAGATGCAACTACTGGACAAAATGCATTAAACCAGGTCGAAGAATTTACAAAAATACATAACGTCACTGGACTAATTATAACTAAACTCGACAGTACCGCTAAAGGAGGTATTGTTTTAGCTATATGTAAAAAATACAAACTTCCTATCTTGGCAGTTGGAATGGGCGAAAAAGAAACGGATTTATATCCTTTTAATGCTGAATATTTTGCTAAAGGTCTTCTGCAGTTAGATTAATTTTTTTTCTTTCTAACAAAGAACATCCCGGCAAAAACTAATATCGCTCCAAAGTAGTGATAGCTTTTCAACATTTCTCCAAAAAGCACTATTCCATAAAAAGCACCGTAGACCGTAAATAGATATAAAGTAAAACCGGTTATCGAAGCACCTAAATGTTTTTGAACTTGAGCATACAAAGAAAAAGCTATTATGCCTGGAGAAATAGCAGCGAATATTGTCCAAAAATAAAAACCTTCATTAAATATTACTGGCCTAAAAAAATAATTTTCAATTAGTGAGAATGGTAGTAGTGATATTGCTCCAAAAAAAGCAATAATAGTAAATCGTGAAAATAAACTAAATTTACTTTTCCAATTAAGCAAAAAAACAGAGTATAAAGCCCAACCAATTGCGGCTCCTAACATCCATAAATCTCCTGATGTAAACTTTAAACTAATCAATAAGCTAAGGTCTCCTTTTGCAATAATTGAGACAACACCAATAAAACACAGTGCTAAACCTAAAAACTGAATAAGACTCAAGCGTTCTCTATAAAAATATGATGAAATTAAAATTATAAAAATGGGTGAAGACGTGTATATGATTCCCATATTAGCCACTGTAGTTGTGACGCCGGCCATAAAGGGGAAAGCACCACAGATTCCACATCCCATAAAACCTAAAAAAAATAATTTTTTCCATTCTTTTTTTAAGGCTCTAATATTGCTAAATATTTTTTGATAGGTAAAAGGCAAAAGTATTAGAATGACAAAGAACCACCTCCAAAATGCTAATGAGATGGGGGGCACATATTCTACCCCGCCTCTACCTACTACTAAGTTGCTGGCCATAAAAGCAGGTTGAATTAGTAGTAAAATATACGGTAGATATGAGTAATTTTTCTTAGTCAGGTTGGTGCGACTATTTTTTTTTGCTGAAGGAGTCGTAAATCATCATGCCTATAGATATAGCCACAAAAATATATGCAGGCAGTATGTCCCAAAAACCAATCGATGAGGATCTAGTTAGAGTTGATGTTAGTCCTACTAAAAAGGCTATAGCTAATAAAACTCCTAATAATGTTGTTACTTTGTTAATCATCTTTACAGTTCTTCTCCAACCAATTTGCCGAGCTTAAAAATCTAATATCATCAAGTTTATCGCCTATTAATTGAACACCTAATGGTAAATCACTTTCGCCTGTAAGTAAAGGAAGTGAAATAGTTGGTAAACCCATGTATGTCCAAATTTTTTGAAAATCCGCACTACCCGTTGACTTTAAACCCTTGTCTGCTACGCCACTTGAAGATGGAGTTATTACCCCGTGGTAGTCTTCAAAAACTTCTTTGTAAGAGTGGTAGCTTTGCTTCATAAAATCTATGGCATTAGCATATTCATAAGCTGAATATTTTAGACCTCTTTCAATTGCATCTCTCATCTCTTTAGAAAGTTTTTTTTTATCTTTTTTGTAATACACTTGAAAATTATTAGCTAGATCAGTTTCATGAATAATCTGATGGTGTCTTGGGATGTCTTTAAAGTATGAAGGAGTATCGAATACTTCAATATACTTTTGAAATTTTTTAATGAAGAATTCAAAAGCATCTCTCGAATCTTTGTGTATATCCTTCCACTTGTCTGTTTTATAAAAAATAAATTTTGGTTCAAAATTTGGTTCTTTCTTGCAAGATTCTATCATATTGTCAGCTGCAAAATAAATTGTAGTAGGATCATGTAAGTCTTTTTTAATTAATGCCTTTGCTAACAAGGCTACATCTTCTACAGTCTTTCCAAATACACCCACTGTGTCTAATTTTTCAGAAGTTTTTAGCGCTCCTGTT
>Ga0115001_10003172_pt1 | contig 12374 bp, 8 predicted proteins | sample ArcticOcean_MG_C_12_FD_89869 | JGI IMG/M metagenome (GOLD analysis project Ga0115001, IMG submission 89869) | Marine microbial communities from western Arctic Ocean - ArcticOcean_MG_CB8_130 | ecosystem: Environmental > Aquatic > Marine > Oceanic | place: Arctic Ocean: Canada Basin | collected... | reverse complement strand
ACGAAGAAAGATGATCATGACGAAAACACTTCAACGACGACGACGAAAGAAATAGGAGGAGCAGTAAAACAACAAGAAATACCAACGACGACGATACCAATAGAAAAGAAACGAGGACGAAGTAACGCAACTGTCGATAAAGAATTCATGCATAATCTTTATAGTCTCGGGAAGATCGTTCTCCCATCCTGGAGATGTAAATCGATCTTTTTATTATCGACGCAAACCGTGATGTTAATATCGCGTTCGTATATTTCATTAAGAATCGCTCGCAAAGGTGGAGAAGGGTTACAAGCCGTGATGGAGAGAAGTTGGAACGATTTCTTGTTCGTTTTGGCAGATTTCTACGTCTGTGGTATTGCCGCCTCGATCGTGAACTCATCGTTGAAGTATTTAACGAATTCAATTACGATTAACTTTCGACATAACTTGACGAAACACGTGCACGAAAAATATCTCTCGAATAGACAATATTATAAGTTAGCTGTTTTGAGACAAGGGAACTTAGATAACGCAGATCAAAGGATAACGGATGATTTGAACATGTGGTGCGCGACTTCTGCAGATTTGTTCTCTCGCACGTTTAAACCTCTCTTAGATGTCGTCCTCAGTACGAAGCGCATGAGCGAATCAATGGGTTATAAAGGATTGAGTATTTTATACTCTTACTTTTTCTTCTCCGGCCACGTGATTAGATTTTTTTCACCTCCGTTTTCGGAGTATATTTCGGAGACTCAAAAGAGAGAAGGCGATTTCAGACGCTCGCATTCGCGATTGATTTCGCACGCGGAAGAAGTTGCCTTTCTCGATGGCGCCAAACGCGAGAAGGAAATCTTAAACGGTAAATTAGATCACCTCACCGCATGGTCGCAATACTATTTCTTTAAACAATTCATTCAAGGCGTTTTGGATCAATATTTTATTAAATACGGTGCATCGATGATTGGATGGCCAGTCCTCGCGTTTCCATTCTTACTCGCAAAAAATATGAACGAGAAAGAACTCGTTTCGAAATATCGAGAAGCGGATACTTTGATCCAAAACGCTTCGAGCTCTATTGGCGATTTGCTCATGGTTTATAAAAAATTACAAAAGCTTTCGGGATATACTTCGCGCGTTGTTGATTTGTTACATTCGGTTGAATCCTCTTCAGAAGAAGAGAGTAAGAATAAAAACAATACTATTATTAATAAAATTATTCAAAAGAATAATAAATCATCGATAATTGCGTCTTCTCAACGCGACGATGAAATCGAGTTTCAAAACGTCACAGTGTATTCTCCCGATAATAGATTATTGATTAAAAATGTGAGCTTGAAGATAACGAGAGGGGAGTCTTTGTTCATTACTGGTGCGAATGGAGCCGGGAAAACGAGCTTGTTCCGCGTCCTCGCTGGATTATGGGAAGCCTCGGAAGGCGTCGTTGTTCGTCCTCGCAATGGGTTAATGTCAGAAAATGGACAAATATCGTCCTTATTTTACGTTCCGCAACGCCCATATTTAGTCACTGGAACTTTGCGCGATCAAATAGTATATCCAGCAAAACTTCAACAACACGACGACGAAGTTCGCATTTGCGAATGCTTGAAAAAGGTGAATTTGTTAAAGTTATTAAAAAAGGGCTCCCTCGATGTCGGATTAGACCGCGTAGAGCATGATTGGAACGACGTTCTTTCCGGAGGCGAGAAGCAAAGAATCGGTTTAGCGAGGCTTTATTACCATAAACCGAAGTTTGCTATATTAGACGAAGCTACGTCGGCTATTAACCCTGACGAAGAAGGCGCCTTATACGAAGAGTTTGAAAAATTAAACATCACCGTTTTCAGCATAGCGCATAGGATGGAACTGAAACGGTTCCATAAAATGCACTTGCACTTCAAGGCGGACGGTAAAGGAAGTTGGCAATTGAAAAAGATTACTTAACCAAGTGTTTAACAGAACGAGATTGTTGTTGTTGTTGTTGTTGTTAGTATTATTATTATTATTATTATTATTTATGCGTCCTACATATGCGTAATAGGAGAGAAGTAAGTGCTCATAATTCGTGTTATTTGTGAGATCGATTTTGGGCCACTTCTTTTCCTTCTTTCTATTTATTTACGAATTTTTAACCGTTTTTCATTAGAATAAAAATATTTCTTCTTCTTCGTTATTAAAGAGAATAATAAGAATAAGAATAATGAAACAAGCACAAATATCATCAATCGATGGAACAACTTTGCCTAACGAGAAAGTAATGCTATCGACTCCGGACTTGAAACGATTAAGATCTATTGAAGATTTCGCGATCGATATCGTCAGTTATGCCCATAATTCTTACTCTCCGACGATATTAAATTATTATAAGAAAGGGAAGGACTTCTCGTTCTTGAAGGTTAGTCGCGCACTTTATTATAGAGTGTTATTATTAGGATAAGATTTGTTTCCTCGCGCGCGTTTGTTTTTAATGCCGATCAGTAATAAGTCGTGCGTGATAACGTCGATTAAGAATCGATTATTACTATTATTTATTATTAATTACTTTCGATGATGAGAGAGTTGGAACCAAAGCAGTAGTAAGTAGTACACGGGTGCCTTTGACTGACTCTCTCTCTCTCTCTCACACGCACACACGCACACACGCACTTAAATAAATGAATGAATGAAACGTACGCATAATAACAAGGGATCTTTAAACACGATTGAGGAATTGTTAACTTCCTATGGAACACCAGTCGTCTCTACTGTGCAAAAGACGTACCCGAAAGTCGTCACGACAGTTGATACGAAGATCGACGGCGTCTTCAACGGCGTACAGAACGTTTGGGAAACGCGCGTGAAATCGTCATATCCAGCGAAAGCGGTGACATCGTGCGCTACTGCGATACAAACGCAACGCGAAGAGTTTCCTGAGAAACTTGCGTACTTGAAATCGTTAACGACGAAAGAGGCGAGAGAGAACTATTTGAAGTTCATCGAATCGAAAGTGCACGAGTTACAGACAATGTCCAAGGAAGTTCCGCAATTGGCTTACGACGCGATCAAATCCGCGATTCAAAACGCGCGTGAAAAGATCGATTCGGGATATTTAGAGGCTTTAAAAAAAGTCGACGAACTTTGGCAAGCGACTGTGAATCATTCGAAAGTGAAGACGGCGAAGAAACAAGCGGAAGATTTGTCCCAAAAAGTGCAAGAGAACGAATTTGTGAAGAAAGCGAACGACGTCGTGCAAACTGTGACGAAACAAGGGAACGAATTCGTCCAAACTGTACAATCGAAAGTGAAAGGTATTCCGACGCCAAAGCAAAGTCGCCACGAAGAAATGGATTAATAATATAATACAATGAAGCTCGAGAGCGAGCGCAGCAGAGCGAGAGCGCCGAAGGGCGAAGATACATACATACGTACATACATACGGTACACAGAACAAAACATTTTTTACACTTTTATATAACACATAATACAACATAGTACTCCTACTCCTACTAAATAATCTTCTCTATCGTAATAATAATCGTAATAATAAGTTTTGCTTCCAATTAAACATAGAGAGAGAGAGAAAAAAGAGGGAGCTTTGCACATCCCGCCCTCATTAAAATAATTTAGTACTAATAAGAGAAAAGCTACTCCTACTATATCTGACCAAAATATGTCGGCGATTATTACTACTCAAGCATCCTCTTCTGCTGCAGATTTAATGAACAGAAGAAGAGGAAGAAGTGCGGGACGACGCAATCGTGAGATGAATAAGATAGTCGCAACGTATTCTTCGCGTGATAAAACTATTTATTCTACTTCATCATCGATTGGAAAGAATTGGGATAAACCATCATCGGCAGGAGTAGTGAATACTATTAATTCCATTAATTCGATTAATAATAATCATAAGAGAAGAATGAATCAGTTTAGAGTGAAGAGTGAAGGTAATTCTATTTCTATTTCTATTTCTATTTCTATTTCGTTCGCGCGTTCGCTCGTTCGATCGTTTCACAGGACAGACAGACAGACAGACATTAGTGTGTTGATGAACCTATTATTGTTCATAAGTCCAGTTTTGTTCATAAATGGCTGATACGTGTTATCACTCAGCGAGAGAGAGGAGTCGTTGACATACATTTACAGCTGCAACAACAACAACATTAACAATAACAACATTAACATTAACAACAACGAAATCTACCTTCTTTTGATTATTATTACTTACTTACTTACTTACTTACAAAAACATAAACTATTTCACATCACTAATAAATAAATAAAACGTGATAACAACAAAACAAACAGGAGAAAATAATAACAATGATAACAAAATTTTAGATACAAAAACAAACAACAACATTGACGACGATGACGATGATAACGAGATTGATTTTAAATCTCCAGTACAGAAATTCCCAAGAAGAAACGAGAAAGACCCATATAAAAGATTAGGATTAAACTCCGATTCATCGTTCGAAGAAGTACAAGAGGCAAGGAATTTCTTAGTTAAAGAATACATGAGAGACGTAGACGGATGCGAACAGATCGACCTCGCGATGGATATGATTTTGAAAGAAAAGTTAAACACGAGGAAGAAAGCGAAAGGTTTGAAGAGAAAGAACTTGAGACAGAAGAAAGAGGAGGAAGATTATACGCCACCGTTCGTCGAGCGCATTAAAAATCAATTCCAAAAGCCAGATAAAACGACTTTGATTAGAAGAGCGGTTTTGTTCTTCGGGATTTCAATTTGGTCGCTCGTCGCACCAGCGGCGCAAGGGCCGGCGGTTCAACTCGCATGCGCGTTCGCCGCGTGCGTTTATTTACTCAACGATAAAAGAGGTGGACAAAAGAACAAAGCGCTCGGGAAATCATTTTTGCATACATTCGCCGCCATGCTCATTGGATGGTTGATCGGGTCAATCGTTCCAGTGTATATTCCGCTATTTCCAGAATCATTTTCTCCAGAATTGATTTTGAGTTTGTTTTCGTTCCTCACATTCTTCATCACTTGCACGTTCTTAAAATAGATACTAATAAAATAATAATAATACATGACTGGTTGTTACTACGTAGTATGAATAAAAAAATATTGACGCGACGACACACACGCGCATTGTCACATGTACAGTACTACGTTCTCGCTTTTTTCCCATGTTTAGATTCAAAATGCGCAGTCTCGCGCAAACGAACTATTCTGTCGTTTGCATCCTCGCCGCAAACAACTTTATTATGAACAGCAACAACACAATTTTCTTCTTCTTTTTCAGTATCACTTTCGCCTTCTGAACTAGATGAAGATGAAGACGAAGTCTTTTCGTTTTCAGAATATTGAGATCGTCTCGGTTGTCTCATCGCGGTTTGGTATAAATCTTGTCGACCTTTTGCTTTCAACTTTTCGAGCCATTTTTTACTCATTTTCGGTCTTCCTCTTCTTGTTGCCCGGTATACGGCATCGAATCTTGGAGTAGTGCAGAAATTTTGAGTAACCGCTACTGTATGCGTGACGTTCAACACGGCGTGCCACCATCCGTCCGGGACAAACATGATTTCACCAGCGTTTTGAACGACGTCAAAGCTTTTCGGACATCCGCCAACTTCTGACCATTCTCTCGTTTGCGTCAAAGGGTATGCTTTCTGGAACCAAGTCACTGATTCGCCATCTAATCCAATACCTCTCGGTTTCAAAAGAGACTTTGTCAATCCTTTATCTGGGGGGTATAGAACCCATCTTTTTTGTCCAGAAATTAACGCGTTCCATGCCGACGTCGCTAAAGGATCGACATGAACTGAAGACCCGCTTCTTGGTGGTCCAAATACGACCCATCTATGAGGCGGTCGTCGCTTATGGCCAACGTATTTAAATAAATCTTCAGAAAAGTATTCTGGTATTTCAAAATCTTTCGCGAGCTCTTTCGTATTTTCTTTATCAAAAATAGAGCCATCGAATACGTATAAGGGACTATCGTCACGTTTGCATCCGTTGTCGGGATTTTTCTCTTCGTCGCAATAAAACTGAAACTCAGACATTGTTAACCGCACGGCATATCCATCGTCGTCTGACCCAACCTTAAATCTCTCATTCGGAAACCTTTTTTGAAGTTTTTCAATAGTCCACTCTCTAGGATTATCATTATCATTATCATAGTTATTGTTATTCAATGCTTTCTTCATAAAACATGGCCAATGATCCATGGCGTCTGTGATAATGCAAGGCGTTCTCGAAAAAGCAAACCTTCTATCAAAATCTTCTTGAGATACTTCTTTTGCTGAGATTCGTTCGATTACACCGGCTTTAGATTTCAAGTTTTTCGTATTCAGAACGTTCGCATCATCGTAAGCGTATCCATGTTTCGTCCAACCGCCTTTTGTGACTGATATTTCAGAGCGCGTTCCTCGTTTCGCTTTCCGTATTTTCTTTTGCATCTTCTCTTCTTCTTTTGTCGTCGATTCTGAGGTAATATCATTCTTCCTATCATTCTTTGATTCCTTGTTCTTCTTCTCCTTCTTCTTTTTCTTTTTATGAGCATCGCTACTACTACTATTGCTGCTCGTTTGGCTATGATCTTCTTCGTGTTCATGACTTTTCTTCTTCTTCTTCTTCTTTTTTTTATTATCATCCTCGAGATTTGTTTTAGAGTTCTTCTCCTCTTTCGTTTTCATTTTATCATCCTCTCCTTCGCTCGATGATGAGGACGATGACGACGTGCTCGTATTCTTCGATGAAGTCGATCGATTTTGCTTCTTCTCCTTATTTTTCACTTCATCTTCTCGATGTTTCTCAGTATTAATCTTTGTGTTCGTTATCGTTATCGTTTTTATTTCTTCCTTTGTTTGTTCAGGCGAAGAAGGGATCGTATTATTATTATTCTTTCGATGCGACGATCTTTTTCCATCGCTGTTATTATTACCAATGATCGCTGGTGTACTAATAATGCTACTTATTATCATTCCTCTCTCGAGCGCTCTTTCCGTGCGAACCAATTAATTCTTCTTCTTCTTCTTTATAATTACTTTAGGTTCTTTTTCTTCTTCTGATGCGGCATAAATATGAATCATATCATCTTTCAACGGCCAAACTTCATCAGCTGTCAGCAGCAGCCGTCAAAAAAAGAAACAATACAATACAGTATAAATCAATAAAAAGAACGCGTTATTATTATTATTATCATTGAAAAGAGTTCTTACACTCAATCATGCGCTGTATGGGGTACTATTGCCATAGCATCACAAAGAGCATAGCAGAGAGCGGCTATGCATGAAATTTCCTACATCATTGAACCGAACAAATACGATGTATGCATAGTAACATACTAAAATAATATGTCCATCATGTCGTTTCGAAGAAGTGGGATCATCGGAACTGTGATGAAAAAAATGACATTTGATTTAACGACGACGACGACGACGACGACGACGACTGCAAACGTAATACAAATGAGAACTAATAGAAGTAGCAGTGTTCTATACCAGTTCTTATTTTCGTCTTCTTCTTCTTCTTCTTCTTCTTCTAAGCAAGAACAACTTTTAAAGGTACATCCGCATCAACGACAACGTTTTTATACAACAACGCTAACAAAACCTACTACTCCTACTACTACTACTACTGAGAAGAAGACGACGAAGACGACGACGACGAAGAAGACGACAAAGGCGACGACGAATGAATCGATTAAGAAGAAGATAGACGAAATAAATACTTGTACTTCCATAACTGCACTTGATACTAATACAAACAACAACAAGAGCGACAACGACAATAACAATAACAATAACAATAATAATAATAATGTATTGAAAACGTTGATGGATATGAAATCACCGGGGAAATGGTACCCACTCGCGAGAACGATGAAGAGAGAAATAATCTTACACGTTGGGCCAACGAATTCAGGGAAGACGTACCAGGCCATGGAACGCTTAAAACGCGCACAATCTGGAGTCTATTGCTCGCCTTTACGCTTACTCGCTTGGGAGATTTCGGAAACGTTGAATAAATTTGGGACTAAATGTGACCTAGTCACCGGTCAAGAACTGAAACGAGTGGAGAACTCGGAACACATTGCGTGTACGGTGGAAATGGTCGACGTGAATAAAGTAGTCGATTGTGCGGTAATCGATGAAATTCATCTCATTGGGGATGATTTTCGCGGCTACGCATTTACGCGAGCGTTATTAGGTACGCCGGCTCTAGAATTGCATCTTTGCGGAGACACGTCGTGCGTGAAATTGATTGAAAAAATATGTAAAGATACTGGAGATACGTTAAGAATCAGAAGCTATGAACGTTTAAGTCCTTTAACTGTTGCCACGGAGACTTTTTCAAAGAACCTTTTGGAAAAACATATTTCAAAAGGCGATTGTTTTGTAGCGTTTTCGAGAAAAGCCGTATACGCCTTGAAGAACGAGATTGAAAAAAGAGTGCCATTTCGAGCGTGCGTGATTTATGGTGGATTACCGCCCGAGGCAAGATCGAGACAAGCTGAATTATTTAATAAATCAGATTCTGGGTACGATTTATTAATCGCTAGTGATGCTATTGGAATGGGATTAAACCTAAACATTCGACGAGTTATTTTCAACGAGTTGACAAAATTTGATGGAGAAGAAATGAGACAATTGACGAGTTCAGAGGTGAAACAGATCGCCGGTAGAGCTGGACGATATAAAATGTCTTATTACGATAAAGGTGGTGGTGTGGTGACGACTATGGATGATGTTTTGACGCAAAAGAGAAGAAAAACGCCTCATATGATGACAAAGAAGAAGGATGATAAAGTAGAATTATTGTCGTCGTCGTCCGACGCAACTAATGGTTTGGAATTTTTAAGGAGTCGATTAGATGCTCCAGTGGAACTGATTAAAACCGCAGGTTTAGCGCCAACGTTTGAGCAAATTACAGAGTATTGCGCAAAAGTTCCAGGTGCGACCTTAGAAGACGCTCTTAGAACGTTATCTTCCGACGCAAAAGTGCCTAAACATTATAAAATGCGCAAAAGCGACGAGGTCATACGATTGGCAAAGTTTTTAGCAAAATTAAGGATGGAAATTGAGGATCATTACACGTTCTCAATATCGCCCACGAGCGGGGATTGCCCGCACAGTATGAAGACGTTGATGAAATTTGCCAGAGCGTTTATGAGTACTGGTCACGTCAGCGTGAACTTAATTCCAAAGTCAACAAGCAAGTCATCAACAAATAACGTTGGGACTAATAGAGAAGATGCACAAACGCGCATGAATAAAAAATCTATGCAAATTTTGGGAAACCTCGAACAACAACACAGGGCGTACGATTTGTATTTATGGTTCGCGAGACGAATGAGCGCACAGTTTCCAGAAAATGATCTCGCCGAAGCTTTGAGGGTTATGTGCGCGCATAGCATCGATTCAGAACTCCAGAAATTGTCAACGCGTCGATCTCACTTAATAAAGAAGGCGTATAATAAAATCAAAGGGAAAGGGGGAGTAAGAGGAGAAAAAGACGACGATGACGACAACGACGACAACGACGTTCTCAGCGTTGATGATAATGTTAGTTTTGAAGAGCTAGATGGAAGCATATTACAGAGTGCTATGGAACGCGTTCACAACGAGAGACAAAAAGTTCGTAAGCAAGAACAACAACAACGTCAACAACAAACAAACAATAATAATAATAATAGTAATAGTAATAATATTAATAATACGAGAGTAGTAGTAGCAGAGTTGTAGTTATATATATATATATAGTAATAGGCGTGTGTAGTCAAAACTCTTCTTCTTCTTCATTCTTCTATCCGTTTTATGTTTCTTTTGGTTTAGGCGGAAGTATATCGTATCGCAACAATCGACAATCGACTCCACCAATCCCGAGAACGTGCTTCCGACTCGCGCGCATGAAAATTTCTCTCGATACAGAAGGATCTCCTGATAAAACAAACGCAGATTCGTTTGGCATCTCTCGCTTCAAAAATACACCGAGCTTTCTCCACGCATCTCCAGCGTCTGCTGCATTTATGTCTCCAGGGAGAATTTCATCGTTTGTCATATAATTTTCCTCGTCGTCGTAGTTGTTATCTCCCGCTCCCGCTGCTGCGTAATTATTGCTATTATCAACATCGCTCGCTCTGCTATCGAGCGAAATTCTTTTACCCCACGGCGGATTCGTACAAATACTTTTACTTCTTGATTTCAATAACGATGGAGGAACGTTCCATTCGTCGACTGATGATTGGTATACTTTTACTACGTGCGGTACACCAGCGGCGAGCGCAGATCGCTGCGCTAACGATACTGATCCGGGATGAATATCGTTACCTAAACAAGTCACCTTATTCTTTTGGTCCGAGAACGTGTTAAACTCTTCCTCCTCTATTCTTCTCTTTTCAGCGTTTTTTATGCACGCGAGAAATACACCTTCGTTGAAATCTGGCCAGTTCTGAAACGCATAACCGCCGTTTCTGTATCGAACCAATCCAGGAGCAACATTCATTGCCATCAACGCTGCTTCAACAACCATGGTTCCAGAACCACACATTGGATCTATAAAAACCGGAGGAGGTACATCCTTCTCGTTTCTTTCAGTTCTCCATTCTTCGAGAGCGTCTGGCCAACCGGCGATGTGGAGTAAACCGGCCGCGGCGGCTTCGTTCAACGCGGCTTTATGCACAGATAAATTTGCTCTGTACCCTCTTCTATGTAAGGAATCACCACTAGTGTCGCGATAAAGCGTCGCGCGATCTTTGTAAAGCGTCATGAATAACGGCACGTCCGCTTTGATCTTATTACCACGAAAATCTCGAGGATCTCTAGGGCGAATGCCGTCGCACGCGTCGGAAATGTAATCGCAAATGGCATCTTTCGCTCTCGTACACGCAAGTTTAGTGCTCGATATTTGCGAGTTTGACCAAATTCTCGATTCAATCGAAAACGTTAAATCTGCGTTGATTAAGACTTCTTCCCACGGGCAACAAAATTTAACGAAATTATACACCGAATCAAACCCAGACTGATCTGGATCCAAGTCCGCCGAAGCGAGTTCACACAAAACTCGCGTCCCTGAACGTAACCAAATGTTTGCGTTATAAGCAGTTTGTAAATTTCCAAAGAAAGAAACCCCTGAAGCGCCTATTTCAACGTTCGATGCGCGAATTTCCTTTGAAGAAAGTTCTTTCGCGACGACTTCTTCGAGGCCTGGATGGCACGTAACAAAAAATCGAGACATTCCTTTCGGAACTGGTTTTCTTTCGCGTACTTCTTCTCTATCAAAATCATCATCGACAGACGATACTACTCCGTGCTTATTCTTCTTTTGATAATCATCATCAGCAGTAGTAGATGAAGGAGGGAAGAGCTGTTGTGATTGTTGCCTTCTGCGTAATATTGGTTCCTCCGTTTTAAGACTCAATTGTTGTTGAAATAATCTCTTTCGTTCTTCGTCTCCGCCTTTGCCTCTGTTTTCTTTAAACCTACTCGTCGCGGTGTTCTTCTTCTTTATATTGTTAGTTCCACCATAATAATCTTCTTCTTTTTCGTCGTTGTTGTTGTTGTTGTTGTAATCGTCTATTTCGTTAAAATTCGTTCTACTACTACTACTACTACTACTACTAGTACTACTACTAGTACTACTTCGTTGTTTGTTATTATTATTATTATTATTATTATTATTATTATAGGTAGAGCGTGGTGCTATGAACGTCGCAGCTCTGATGGCGTCAAAATCGTTCTTCATATCTTCTCTTATCCCTGGCTTCCATCCAGCTGGCGCAGGAGGTGGTTCCGATGATGATTTTCCATTATTCTCTTTCGCCAAAGTATTTAACATCTTCATCAAATCATTATTGTTTGTATTGGTATTGTTACTATTTTCATTATTATCATCAGTACTTATCGGCCCACCATTCTCTCGTCGTCGTTGCCTCTGTGCGGCGGCATTGCGTAAACCTAAACCCCAAGATGCTGAGCTATCAAAATCACTACTGTTTCTATCATTTTGTTTTTGATTGTTATAGGACGGTCGTCTTTTATTTTTATTTTGATTATTCTTCGTTGTTGATGATGATGATCCCCAACTTCTCTCTCTATCTCGTTCATCGTTCTCGTCCCTCGGCCTTCTTGAATAGTTATTATTATTATTACTACTGGCGGCGAAGAATAAAGTTGAAAGATTTCTTGAAGAAGAAGAAGAAGAAGATAAATATCTTCTCGCTACTACTGATGATGATGATGATGATGATGATGATCGAAAGAAAGAACGATGCATGATTACTAAATAATTATTATGATTCCCTGTCGTCGACGTGCTTTTGATCGATAACATTTAAATTATTAATATATATATATAGAAAGTAAATATCCCTGCTGATGCCGGCTGCTGATGTGGTGTTTTTTTTTTTTTTTTTTTTTTGCACAAAAAGAAAAAAAAAATTAATCTCTTT
>Ga0115001_10003165_pt1 | contig 12391 bp, 11 predicted proteins | sample ArcticOcean_MG_C_12_FD_89869 | JGI IMG/M metagenome (GOLD analysis project Ga0115001, IMG submission 89869) | Marine microbial communities from western Arctic Ocean - ArcticOcean_MG_CB8_130 | ecosystem: Environmental > Aquatic > Marine > Oceanic | place: Arctic Ocean: Canada Basin | collected... | reverse complement strand
GCATTAATTCTATCACAAGTATTTTTACATATATTTCCTTCACAAAATTCAGATATTTCTTGTCTACCAGGATTTTCATCGGAAGTATCATTTGCTCGCGATTTGATATAAAAAAAACAGACTATGGCAATCAATACAAAAAGCCAATCAGGTATTCCTAACATTTACTATTATAAATAAATAAATAAATTTGATTTTTTTAATTTATGAGTATCAATAGTTTAAAATGAAAACTGTGATTGTAGTTGAATCACCTGCAAAGGCTCGTAAAATCAAAACTTTCTTCAAGGATGACACGATCGTCACCTCTTCTTTCGGACACATCATTGATCTTCCTAAGAAACAGATTTCTATCGATATCAAAAACAATTATGAACCGACTTACAAACCGATTGAAGGATCGGGTAAAGTTATCAGGGACCTCCGTAATTATTCTAAAGGTTATCGTGTTTTACTGGCTGCTGATGATGACCGAGAAGGGGATGCGATCGCTTACCATTGTGGCCAAGTAATGAATGTAAATTTCTTAGAAAAGAATAGGATTATCTTTCACGAAATCTCTAAGAAAGCGATTCACGAATCAATTAATAATGTTCATCATTTGGATATGAATTCAGTGAATGCTCAACAAGGACGAAGAATTTTAGATCGCCTAGTTGGATATAGTTTATCACCTTTATTATGGACGCATATTGATAGCAATGTAAAAGGATTATCTGCGGGCAGAGTTCAGAGTACTTTATTATTACTCTTGAAACAGCATGAAGATATTATTGAGAATCACGATCAAACTCATCAGACATCAAAGAATGAATATATAGGAAAATTTACTAATAAATCTGATTGTGAATTAATTCATAGAGAAGTAAAAGTAGAACCGAAAGAAATTTTGAATGATCTAATAATTAATCGTGATTATCGGATTAAGAAACAGTATCATAAAGAAGATAAAAAATATGCTGGGAATCCTTTCATTACATCATCTTTACAGCAAGCTAGTCAAGGTGAATTAGGATTATCAGTAAAAGCAACGATGAATATCGCACAGAAACTCTATGAAAACGGAAAAATTACATATATGAGAACAGATTCAACAAATATCTCATCTGATTTTCAAGGATTACTCTGTAATCATATTAAGGATACTTATGGTAAAAATTATTATCAACCCTGTAATTCAAATAAGAAAGTAAAAGGAGCACAAGAAGCTCACGAATGTATTCGGGTAACAGCGTTAGATCATGTTCTCAATGATAAATATTCTGATTATGATAAGAAACTTTATGAATTAATTAAGAAAAGAACAATTACATCTCATATGAAACCCGCCCTCTATGATAATTTAATCTATGAATTATCTAACGAAGAATTAAAAGATGGTCACTTCCAAGGATCAATAAGAGTGTTAGTATACGATGGATTTCTAAGATATTCGGATGATAAGTTAGAACTACATAAAAAGAGTACAGATTTACCCGATGAAATTTATCATTTAGATGAATGTATTTGTTCTGAGATTTCTAAGAATCCTCCATCCTATCTGAATGAATCCGCTATTGTGAAAAAGTTAGAAAAATCGGGAATAGGGCGACCCTCAACTTATGCTTCATTGATCTCAACATTATATAATCGTAATTATACCGAAATCAAAACGATCAAAGGTTTAACGATTGATAAGAAAACAATTACACTGAATAAGAAAGATAAACTGTCTGAGAAAACAAAGCAAGTCAAGTTACCTGATCAGAAAAAGAAAATTATCCTAACCGATTTAGGGAAACAAGTTTTAGAATATTTAATGAATCACTTCTCAATGATAATCAATATTGAGTTTACATCTCTTGTTGAACAAGATTTAGATAGAGTAGCTCACGGTGAAATAGACTGGCAATCAGTTGTAGGTAAAGTATATGATTCATTCAAGGATAATTTAATTATTCAGAGAGGTATTAAGAATAAATCTGAACCTTCTAAGGAGAGAGATTTGGGTGAATATGAAGGTCATAAGGTTCTTTTGAAGAATGGTAGATATGGTCCTTATGTATTTTACAAGAAAAAGAATATTGGATTATCTTATTTATTAGAAAAAGAACCTAAATCATATGAAGAGATTACCTTAGATTTTATCAAAGATACGATTCGGTATCCTTTATCGTTGGGTAATCATAAGGGATCAAAAGTAGAGATATGTTTAGGTCCTTATGGTAAATATATGAAATATAAGAAGAAGAATTATAGGGTTGATCAAAAAGATAATTATTCATTAGAGGAATGTATTAGAAGAATTTATTAAGAATTCATATGAATAGTTATCTTAATCTTTTCGGGTATTTTATCAGGTAGAAATGATTTCTGTATATATAAGGGTCCTATAACTATATCCTCTCCTTCTGACCCTTCTTTGACCTCTTGATATCTAATAGTATTTTTTGTTTCTTTTTCCTTGATAAATTCAAGAATTTTATCTTGTTCTAAACTCATTTTATTAATCATTATCCGATAATGTTTAAATGAATAATTAGTAAGGTTTGTTAATTATTATCATAAACGGTTTTACCGGGTTTCTTTCTACAACAACTAGATGTTATTTTTTCTTTATTAGTTTTTTTAAATTTTCGGTAGAATGTTGTTGGGTATCTAACATGATTTATTTCGCTTTCATTTGTTGCATCGTTATTCGGATCTAAGATGAGATCTCCATACCAGGGCCACATTTTATTATCTTCGCTATCATCTATATTTAATAATTCGGGATAATCCAATGTAATTTCTCTGATACATCTCTTCCATTCTACGGCTGGTATAAATGGATTCGTGGTTAAATATTGTGTCATTCCAGGAATATATTTTTTTTTAAATTCGTCATATTTTAGGCGATCTACATTTAACAATGATAATTGTATTTCTAAATCTTCACATAACGCATTTAATTCATATAAATATTTATCAATTTCGTTTATTTTTTCAATAAACATTTGTTTTTTGATCCATGCGGCGATCAGAGAAGTAGTCATAGAAGAAGTGGTTAATAAAATATTCACATAAGTATTATAATTTTCTATAGGAGCATTACTTTTATCAACATTGTTCGCGACAGTTAATCCCGATGTCAAAGTAGAAATAACGATAATCATCCAAGACCATTTATGCTCGCTTTTTTTAAGATTATCAAAATAAAAAGAACTAACGATTCTATTATATTTTAATCTCCATAAACATTTTTGAAATCTATATCGTTTTATATTAGACCATTCATTAACATCGCTATCATGTTCTTCAAACGTATTGGAATAAACATATTTAATTTTACGTGGCGTCAGTGTCATATCTTCGCTCACATCACTCTTATTACTTGAAATTGTATCTCTCTTATTTTTCAGATCGTCTATTTCCAATGAGTTCCTACTAATATTTTCTCTTAATTCTTTAAGAGAAAAGATATCTATTTTAGGTTCTTCATCGGTATCAGTATCTGTAACTAGATCTATTTCGGGTTCATTGTCAGGACCCATCTCGGAATCAACGAAAGTATCTGTCTCTTCGTCCGACATAATAAAATATAGTAGATAATAATAGGATGATATTTAGTAAAACAAAGAGAGAAATATATTATCTATTATCTGTCTTATTAAGATTATATGATCTTGAAATAATTCACAAGATTTACAATCATAAAAAATATTTAGAAGAAAATGAAAATTTAGCGTGGTATCTTTCATTGGGTAAAAAATATAATAAACTAAATGATAATCTTGGTATTAATTTTATTTTATTTAATCCTTATCATGAAACATATAAATCATTAAAAATATATCATCAGAGAACATTTCATCTAAAAATTTTAATAGAAACGTTTGGTTTAAGAGGATTTAGTTTAAATGAAATTGATAATAATTATAGCTTGCCTTCATTGAATCAGCAGATTCAAATAGTAAATCATTTTGTAAATAAATATGGTATTTTAGAAATTTACAATAAAATTTTTCAATATAATTGTCATTTAACCGATTTAATAGGTAATAGATGTATAAGAAGTATTATCTTAAATCAGGGAGATTATAAATATAAAACGATCGCCTTAGTAGATAATAAATTTATTGATCCTATTGAGAGAATGTCTACATTATTATAAGATCTAACTATATATCTTATTCACGATATTATTTACCTTATAGAAGACTACATTATGATGTAGATCTTTTATATCTTTAGCATTAACGTAGGTACAAGTTGATCTTAGTCCACCTAATAAATTTTTGATTGTGTTTTCAACGGGTCCTTTATATTCAATTTTTACACACTTACCTTCACTAGAGCGATATTCATTGACTCCTCCATAATGTTTATTCATTGCTTCTGTTGAACTCATTCCATAAAAAATTTTATATAATTTATCATTTTCTTTGATTAGATCTCCACCCGATTCTTCATGACCAGCTAACATAGATCCCATCATAACGAAATCAGATCCTGCTCCAAATGCTTTGCCAGCATCTCCGGGACAGGTAATTCCTCCATCACATAAGATATGTCCTCCTACTTCGTGAGCCGCTTCTCCGCATTCCAAGAGAGCCGATAGTTGGGGCATACCACAACCAGTTTGTAGTCTCGTTGTACAAACAGAACCATTACCAATTCCTACTTTCACAATATCAACTTTTCCTTCAAGAATTAATTCTTTTGTTCTATCTCCTGTTACTACATTACCCGCGATAAGAATACAATGAGGAATTAATTCTCTGACTCTTTGGCAAAAGACTAATAAAGAATCCATATAACCATTCGCGACATCCACGCAAACTAAATTACATTTTTCGGGAGATATTTGATATAAACTTTCTAATTTTTTGAAATCTTTATCTCTGATACCAATTGAGACTATATATTTATTTCTCTCATTCTCGGGATATTCTTTGAGAAACTTGTGAAAACAAGTTAACATATTATGATTTTTTAATGAATGATACATTTCAATTGTCCCTACCGTATCCATATTAGATGCAATGAGAGGGACACCCTTCCATATTTGTTCCGAATGTTTAAATTTAAACTCTCTTTCAAGAGATACTTCAGATCTAGATCTTAAACTTGTATTTCGGGGTTGAATCAAAACATCACTGAAATCTAATTTTGTATCTTGGATAATTTTCATATCAGATTCAAGTATCTTCTTATTTTATCGTGAATTATGTTTAAATAATCTAAGAGTTATTAAAGATAAAGTTTATAATAGCGGATAACTAAATTCAATTTTATCTCCGTCTCTTAGTCGTTTTGTAATTTTATTATCTTTATAAGATCCACAGAGCGGATCAAATACTTTTATATTTTTAATATCTTGATTGAGGTGATCCTGGTCCACTAATGGAACTAAATATTCATTCCAACAACTATGTGATTCGCGTGGCATGAGTTGATCTACAAAATAAGAAGGATTTCTATATTGAATTAGATAATTAATATGTTTTTCCATCACATCAACCTTAACATCCTTTTGACAGTGATCACATTGACAACCCATTATCCATTTTTTATTTTCGGGTAATGTATTAAATGGTAAATGCAAGAAGTGAATATTCTTTTGTCTCGCTTCCCATAATGTTTTCTGTATGTAGTTATGATGTTCTAACCATGAAGGTGGTTTAGCGGTTAAGGGTACATATGATCTCCAAAAACTTCTCCAGGTTATAATACATAGTTTAGTTTGGATCTCTTTTGGTAATATATCTATCCAATCTTTGGTAGAAAGTTTATTCTCTTTCATCTCAAATGATATCTTATTCATCTTAGTCATCTTAGTCATTTTATTCATTTTATTCATTTTATTCATTTTATTCATTTTATTCATTTTATTCATTTTATTCATTTTATTCATTTTATTCATTTTATTCATTTTATTCATTTGAAATTTGATATATTAGTATTTGATATACTATTATTTAAATAATAAAATTGTATACTACTTAGCAATGACATTATTTCTTACAGCGAATAAAGATGTATTACATAAACTGACTGGTAAAAGATATCGCCAAGAGTATGATAACTTACGATTACAAAAAAAAGTAGATATAATTAAGAATATAGAAATCCTGATAGAAATAGAAAAGAAATTAACTCTAATGGATGAGATAGAGATCATTGAAAAGAATAAAAAAGAAGATTTTATTTATGAAGATTTTCTTGAAGTATTAAGATTGAAAAGAATTTTAAGGAGAGTTTATTAAATCTTAATCAGTTTTTGATGAATTGTTTTTGGATTCTCATTTTTTAATTTAATTTGTAGATTTTTCTTAGCATCATAATTACAGCTATGACTATGTGGATTCTGATGAAGAATACAAAACTTATGATTACAGCGACATGTAAAATGTATCATTTTTAATTTCTTATTACATTGATAACATCTTCCTGATCTTTCTTTTTTTTGTTCTACTTTTTCTACAGGTTTTTCTTTATCTTTATCTTTTTCTTTTTCTAATACAGATTTTTCTTTTTCCATGACGTTCATTTATTATGAATAATGTATAATATAAATCAAATTTTAATATGTTTCGGTAAGCGGGTAGAATCTGATCCTCTCTAAATTATGAGATTTTAATTTGTTAAGAAGCGAGGTCCGATGCTCATTGCCATTAATTCTTGTAAGAATAATTTACAGGCATAAGGGATATATATTTTAGTAAAATTACCATAATTATTACATTTATTACATTCATAGATATTATCTTTATGATTACCTGAGCAGATCATTTTACATTCATTACAGATAGTGACACTATATTTATCGGAAACATCCATTAATCTTTCTTTAAGGAAGTATGAGGCGCCGTGAGCGATCATACAATCTCGTTCCATTTCTCCGAACCGGAGACCACCGTGAGATAATCTTCCTTCGGCAGGTTGTCTTGTCATTGATACAACGGGACCACTTGCTCTGCTATGAATTTTATCAGAAGACATGTGTTTCAGTCGCTGATAATAAGTAGGACCTATATAAATTGAAGTTTTTAATTGTTCTCCACTAAATCCATTATATAATACTTCATTGCCGGTACCTTCGTATCCAGATTCTTCTAAGGTATGAATTACATCTTTGACATCCGTATCATTGAATCCCGTACCATCTCCATCATATCCATAGTTAGTACAGGCTTTACCGAGAATACATTCTAAGAGCTGTGCGATAGTCATACGACTTGGAACTGCATGAGGATTCATAATAATATCGGGTACAATACCATCTTTAGTTCTAGGCATATCTTCTTGTCTATAAACCATACCGACAGTACCTTTTTGACCGTGTCTGCTTGAAAATTTATCACCAATTTGTGAAATTTTAGATTTTCTAATTCTTGTGTTACAAAATCTGAAACCATCGTTATTAATACCGATCATATTATCATCAATGAAACCACTTTCATTAGATCTTGGTGCTGTACTTGAATCACGATAACCATAATCTTTATTCTTTTCCATAAGAGGTGTCGTTTTACCGATAATGATATCATCAGATGATACATAAGTATTTTTATCAACTAATCCGTTTTCATTTAATTTATCGTAATTACATGGTTTAGGATGTAATAATTTATTCATATCGGGTTTACAAAAGTTATCTTCTAAACCTGATAATTGATCTTTCTTTTCTTCATCTTTATATGATCTGTAAAAGGTTGAATTAAATAATCCTCTGTCTATCGCGGATTGATTGATAATAACACTATCCTCTTGATTATATCCACCATATGTAGCGATAGCAACAATAACATTAATACCAGCGGGTAATTCATCGTTATTAAAATATTTCATCATTTTTGTTTTTACGATAGGTTTTTGAGGATAATATAAGATATGTGAAAATGTATCGTATCTGTTATTAAAATTAGTCATGGGAACACCTATGGCTTGTTTACCCATAGCCGACTGATAAGTATTTCTTGGTGCCTGATTATGATTCAGGAACGGAATACACGATGATAAAACACCGAGGATAAATGAAGGATCTAATTCATAATGTGTATAATTTTTAGTCTTATCCTTGATATTTGTACCAATAAGAGTATTTTCAGTTTCATGAAAATCAATATATTCAATGATATCTAAATTAAATATATCATTCCATTTTAATTTTTTAAATTCTTCTGAACCGATGGTAAGATTTTCAATATCAGATAATAATGGTCGCGTACATCTGCCTTTATCCGAGAAAACATAAATCGTATATTGTTTGATATCCCAATAAATAGATGAATGATAATGAATACATTTCTTTTTCCGAAGATTCTTAAATTCTTTTACAAAGGAATCCGGATCACCAATATAACCCGTAATATCACCATTAATAAATAATTTCGTAAGACTATTTTTATTAAATTTAAAAATATCCAATTCACTAATCTGAGTAATATATTCGTTTAGATAATATAAGATGGGTGAACTTGAAATATCATTTGTAATTTCACAAGTGACTGAAAAGTTTTTAACAACTCCAATACTATGTCCTTCTGGCGTTTCGGATGGACATACATATCCCCATTGTGAATTCTGAAGTTTACGAGGTCCGATTAATTTACCCGAACTATCTATAGGTGTACTTATCCTCCTGAGATGAGATAGTGTACTCATCGTAGTCAGACGATTTAATACCTGAGAAACACCTTGTCTGTTAATTGTATTTTTTAAACCCCAATTACCAGTAGCAAGAGCGCTTTTTAATATATTTTCTATGTAATTTGGTTTAATAATTTTACTAATATTTAATTCATTAATGATTCTATTATCTTTGATAGATAAGATATCATCTGAAATATTTTTATTGATATATAATTTAATATCTTTTGATATCTTATTCATTCCCTGATAAATAAGATTACCCATTAATACACCCGCGACTTCAATTCTCTTATTGATATAACTATCGCGATTACTCGCTTTAATTAATCCAAGTGAATATTTTAATATTTTATTAATCATGATACCTAAGAAATGTATTTTCTTCATATCAGAATCTAGGTGAGGTAAAAGATCATTCTTCACAATAGATTTAGTATAATCAATTTTAATATCATCTGAGAAACTATTATTAGATAAATTAATATGATTAGAAAGATATTTTATCGCTTCCATTTCATTGTAAACATTTTCATTCTCAAGTAGAGAACCATATAAAATTTTAACTAATGCATTATCAATATCAGATCCATCATTGTCAATAATATGATAAAGTATTTCTTTATCGGTGGTACAACCTAAGGCCCTAAAAACTACCGACATTGGGATATCTTTTTTAATCCGAGGAAATTTAATATATAATTTAGTATCAAAGACAAGTGGTTTATTTGTCATTTTAATACTACAAGTTTTGACTACACCAAATGCTTCAGGAGAAACTGATTTAACTTCTGAAATATATTTATATTTCGTATTATTATTCGGAGCAGGATATAAATGAATAATATTTGGAACAACTTTCTCTTGAGTGATTAAAACTTTTTCATTACCATTAACAATTAGATAACCACCAGTATCATATTTACATTCACTTAAAATATCCTCCTTATAAACACAATATTTAGATTTTAAAACAATCGGAATCTTACATAGAATAATATTCTTTAATTCATATATCTCAGAGTTTTCATTGACTTTATTCTCAATTAATATATCCACAACAACCTGAAGAGAATAAGTATAATTTTTTAATCTCGCTATATTAGGTGTCATGACTTTACTACAACCATTCTTTTCGGTATAGGATGGTCTTTCTAGTTTTATATTTTTAACAGAGAATTCAGTACTATCAATCCCCGCTTTTTTAATATTAACTTTTACGGGGAAAACATTTGAAATAATACTGGGTAAAATATTATCAATTAAATCATTATAAGATTCAATATGATGATTGATTAATATATGCTCTCTGGAAAAGTATTCATGAATAATATGATTGATGTGATTTTTATCAACCATAAGTTGAAATAAGTATTGTAAATTAACTTTAATTAATTTTAAATCAAATTTTTAAAAAATGTAATTAAGGATTTATTTATTTATGTTTTAATGCTAAACTCTTAAAGCTATCGGGGATATCATTACACTCAAAGACTTCTTTTATTTCCGATTGTAAATCATTCAGTCTTTCTTCAATATATTTACTGAATTCAGGAAAAATATCATAAGTTTTATAAAATGCTAACCAATCCATATATTTAACCCGATAGATCTCTTGGGACGTTATTGTTGTCTGTTTATCGTCCGCTATGAATCTAAATTCCTGAAATATCTTTTGAATCTGTATTATAATAATAACGCATTGAATTAACATGGGATCTATTTTAAGACCGGTTTCTTTACATAATTGTACTGTTAATTTAAAAATACGAGAGGGATTTAATGACCAAGGTCTAATTTCATCATTATTTTCCCTTAAATACCGATGAACAACATTGTAATATTTTTCCTTATTGTTGTCATCGTATTTTAAAAGATATAATAAGACATTTGTCATCCTGTCATAATCTATCGCTTCATCCGTATCATCGCAATCCTCAAATATATTTACCGAATCATTTGTATAAGATCGTTTATCACCTTTTATTTCCCAACAAAAACCAAAATCATAAATAATTAATTTATGTTTGTTGTCTTCTCCTATTTTGACTTTCCAGTTTCCTTTATGTAGATCGCCATGTATAAAATTACATATCTGTTGATTATTTCTTATGAAAGAATTTAATAGCACAGCAATCTTATATTTATGATAGTTATCACATTTTAAATTCTCATATGAAACACCCTCTTCATAACTCATTATCATAATGTTTTTACTACATCTAATTAATCTAGGAATGATTAGATAATCATTGTCTTTATAGTTTTCCTGAAATCTTAATAAATTATTACTCTCATTGATAAAATTACTCTGTTCATCAAAACTATCCAGAAAACTATTAATATCAAAAGGAAATTGAGTATCCAATAACTTTTGAATGAATGGTACTCTCCTACAAAGATTATAATATATTCTGAAATAATAAATATCCCGATGAACCGACGGATGTAATATTTTCATAACATATTTATTAGGGTGTTGATATTTCGTTAATGTTTTTTCCTGAACAAGATAAACTTGACCGATGCTACCCGAACCGATCGTATCTAAGATTTCATAATTATCGGTTAAGGATTCGCCAAAATCTCGCTCATAAAGTTTCAATGTATGATCTAAATTATGATAGTTACAATTTTCATAGAAATCTTCTAGCTTCTTCAACCATAGCGGTTTATGATCATCTAAAATATCATTTTCGTCCAAATACATGATCTCTAATTTAGGAGTCATCCACTGGCAAAATTTAATCGCCACAGAACCACATGCTTTTATATTCTCAATCACATCTTCCAATAACAATACATTATGCGAATTATTTTTATTGTAGAAATGAATATAATTATAAACCCTGTAAACCAATTTTGTATACCGATAAAAATATGTAAGAAGATTTATCATTTACTTACCTTATTTAATTATTATTAATAAATAAACTTAAGTTTATTTAAAAATAATATAGTATCCTTTAAATTATAATGAGTTTACAAAAGAATATTAGAGATCTAATACATTTCTATGTGAAAATGAATTATGAATCTCATTTAAGTGAACAGAATATAAAAATTATTCCCGAAGATGAAATTGATAGTATTATTACAAAATTATATGATGATAGAAAAGAACATATTAAGGAATTCATATTAGAATCCTTAAAAAAGATGTATCAAGATACAGATGAAGAATATCCGGGTGATAGAAATGTAAAAAATATTTTACTGAATATCTTTCAGGATGATGCATTATGTAAGAATCGGTTAACATCTGAAATAAGATTACATCAGCAGACGATGAGAGGTGAAAAAAGTAATTATCATAAATTATTTCAATAATGATCTATGATAAATTATTTCAATAATGATCTATGATAAATATAATCTATGATAAATTATTTCAATAATGATCTATGATAAATATAATCTATGATAAATTATTTATCTCAAATTAATTTATAAGATATACTATCTTAATGAAAGGATTAGAAAATGTGAAAATGATAAAATCTCCTAAAGTATCTCCTAAAAAAAGAAATAATAAGAGTTATGATAAATTTTTAAAGAGTCATCCGAAATCACAACACGATCCGAAATCACAACCAGATAAAAATAAAAAAGTGATAAGAGTTCAGAGAAAACGTCAATCTCCTAATAAGATAAGTAGAGATATCCGAGATATTAATAATATAGAAAGACATATAGAGATTAATAAATCTATTAAAGTTCCTACTCAGAATAAAAGCAATGATAATAAACCGATAAATCATATTATTGAGCAACCAGT
>Ga0115001_10003163_pt1 | contig 12395 bp, 20 predicted proteins | sample ArcticOcean_MG_C_12_FD_89869 | JGI IMG/M metagenome (GOLD analysis project Ga0115001, IMG submission 89869) | Marine microbial communities from western Arctic Ocean - ArcticOcean_MG_CB8_130 | ecosystem: Environmental > Aquatic > Marine > Oceanic | place: Arctic Ocean: Canada Basin | collected... | reverse complement strand
GTTGGCCTTTTAGAAGGAACAGGGAAGCACACAGGGAAACTTGGTTCTTTCCAGGTAGTATTTAATGGGGTCAACGTTCAAGTTGGTTCTGGGTTAACAGACGTCCTTAGGGAGCAAATCTGGAAAGACAAAGAATTGTTTATTGGTAGAATAATTGAAGTTCGATACCAAGAAGTAACACCAGACGGTTCATTAAGATTTCCAACGTTTGTCTGCTTTAGAAATGACAGAGGCTGACCTTGAGAATTATTCTATTATTTTTTTATATTTTGTCATGCGCAAAACCTGATGAAGAAATTAAATATTTAGAAGTACCTTTTTCAAGTATCGACAAAGAAGATGTGCTTGTTAGCCCAGAGCGGTGTTCATACGAAGACTGCCTATGCTATCTTGAGATCCCAAAATACATTCCGCAGTTTAAGACCACTATCAAAAAGTCTTACATAAGTGCTTATTTTCCAGAAAATCTTGCAGACTTGTCTTCTGCGGGCAAGGAAGATATTAGTTCTTTTTTAAAAAGTAAGACTAGCGTGCAGACAATGCTTGTAATTGGTTATACAGATGGGTGTGGTTCTTATTCTTACAATAAAAAGTTGTCGCTACTTAGAGCAAATAAAGTAGAAAGATTTTTAAGAACGAAAGGCTATAAAGAAAGAATCATAAAAGCGGGCATGAGTGAAATGACTGCAGGTCATTCTGACTTTGCTAAACGTGTAGATATTATCACATCAGAAAACTTTAGATTTCAAGTGCCTCCCCCAAATTTAGTTGCTGACTTTTATCTACTAGATGCTTCTGGTTCGATGAGTAGTTACAAAGATTGGGTCAATATCATTTCAGCAAATAAAAAGTCTACAAGTCGTTTGTATATTTCTTATACACGTTCTTGTGTAGACGGAACTTTAGCAAACAGCATTCGGCCAGCCGGAAGCACAGAGATCTGGTGGTCATACTGGCAAGTCTTAGACAAAATGAAAGCCGGCCAAACACTAGTAATACTTTCTGATTTTAATTCAAGATATCCTGTTACACAAAGAGAAAGATTTCTTTTTCAAGAAAAAGTAAAGTCTAAAGGAGTAATCGTCTATGCAGTACAGCTTTGAAAACCTGGCACAGGTTTTATTCTGAAATCTTTGAAATAGTGTAAAAGCATAATTTTTAAAGTAAAATAAACAATACTGATGCAAATCACATTAAAAGACGCTTAAGAAAGTAATAATGTGGAGGATCGTGTCTGTGTCTTTAGCTTATTTGATTACGTTTATTTACACGTAGTTTCAATGACAGCAAATTATATTTTTAAAATTCTATGGAATAGGTATGAAATACAATAAAACAATTGACTTGTACAACGACGGCATTGGTCGCGTCGATTATGTAAACCACATGGGAGACGATCTTACAATCGTAAACGCTGCCCGAGTATCATTCGGAGTAGAAAAGGAAGCGCTAGATGGAAAAGATAAAAAACTTATCAACTACCTCATCAAGCATAGGCACACTTCGACTCTTGAGCATAATCTCATTACTTTCAGGTTCTGCGTTCCTCTTTACGTTCGGTCTCAGCACCATCGTCATAGAACATGGTCTTATAATGAGATTAGTAGACGCTACACTGATGTAAACATCAAGTTCTATGAGCCAGAAGCGTTCAGAACACAGCACAAGAGCAACCGACAGGCAAGCAATGCCGAAGAGTTGGCTAATCCAGAGGTAGGATATTCGCCACACATACTTTTGGGATATCCTAAGTCCTCAGCGGCAGAGGCTATTCAGCATCACCACGAACACTCTTTGAAACTATTTAACAGCTTTATCGAAGCAGGCGTTTGCCGAGAACAAGCCCGTGGAGTTCTACCACAAAACCTCTACACCGAATACTACGGCACAGTCAATCTGTCTAACCTCTTAAAGTTCATTGACCTTCGCACACACGAAGGGGCACAATGGGAAATTCAAAAGGTTGCTGAGGCTTGCTTGGAGATTGCTACGGATCTGTTCCCTGTAACCGTGGGTGCTTATCGTAGGATTAAGGAGAACGAAGAATGAAAATGCCACCAAGAATGCATAGGCTCAACAAAGAACAAAAAGCATATCAGACTGCCAGAGATTGGTGGTATGTGTTTGCTGGCTTTATTATCGGAGGCATCCCAGCTTTTATTCTGGGATTTGAGTTGGCGAAATAAGGAGAACGAAGAATGAGTAATAAAAAGAATGTAGATTACAATCCACTTTCTATTGACGAAGACTTCTACATTACCCCAAGAGAAGTTAAGCCTCGCGAGTTTTCGCAAGAGCAAGAAGATAAAGCCATTGCTTATCTTGTAAAGAATCTTTTTGAATCACTTAGAATACCAAAAGATTATCTAAAGGAGAGAGAAGAATGAAAGTTCGCATTGACTATTCACACTACATCATTGTAGATGTACCGGATAGCATTATCAAACAGGATGAAAACGGACACTATGGCGATTTGCCATTCGAGTCCGATGAAATGTTTGAGGTTTTGAAATCTTATGTTCCAGAAGGCGCAGAGATAGAAGGTTGGGAGCATCCAGACCTCTCGGTGGAGAGCGAAGAATGAGCTCAGACATAGAAATTAAAGAAGGTGAATTTTCCGACCTCTCACTCGAGGTAAAGACTTCTTGTATCACTATCTTGACAAAGGGTTGCCCGGTAGGTGAATGGGCAGACGGAACGGTTCTACTCGGAGTGACATTTGATCCGAAAGACAAGCGTGACCGTCAGGCGCTCAAAAATCTTATTTGGCACCTCCAGCATCAATTAGAAGTCCATGCGGAGAACGAAGAATGACAAAAGAAATAGCAGAGAGGATAATAGAAGAAATAAACACAGATCTTGAAACAATTTCTGATTTCTGTCATTATAGTCGAATGTCCGAAGAAATTACTTTTATGGAGAATGTCACAGAGATTTTCAAAAAACATATCAATCTCAGCGAAGAAGAAGAAATGCTAATTCGTGTGGCTCTGTCTGTTGGATACTCAGCCCGCTTAAGGAGCACGAAGAATGAGCGCTCCTAGATATTATATTGAAGTTGGCTTGACAGGAACCGATTTCAAGTATAGAATGAAGTTGAAGACCAGAGTGGGAGATCACAAAGGCTTACAAAAAGAACTGGATAGATTTTCTGAGGTTAAAACTTGGGAGAAGTATTCAGAAAACTTTGTGAAGAACTCTGGAGGTTTAGCAAAGATGGAAAGAGAATGGAATAGAAACTATGCTGAACTCGTTGGGCATGACCATCATAATGTCTCAGCAGAAGGATACTGGGAACTTGTGGAGAACGAAGAATGATTGAATTTTTAAAGTCTCTCTTTAGCAGAGACCCTAAAAAGAAAATGTTAGCAGAAATAGACAGAAAATATAAAATTTCTGTTGAACTTCAGCGCAACGGAAAGTTAAGAGAGTACGGCGCGATTATGAAAGAAATACAACTTCTTGAAGAAGCGTATGAAAAAGTCTGTAATAAGTAGAGAGAAATCCTATTTACAAATCAGGAGTATTAAATGAGAATGAAAGACTTACTGTCAGAATGGAAAAAGTTTATTTCTAGAGAAGTTGTTATATCAGAAGGCGGAAATGCAACTGCGCTCATCTACGGAGAAGACGGTACTCCTGAAAATGTTGTATGGGATGGAAAGATTGCGCAAGCAAGACCAATTATTTTTGATGAAAAGGTTTCCAGAGCTGATTTTACTCGTGATGTAAAAGATGTTATTAGAAAAATCGACGACAAACATAAGCGCGATTTTAATACAGACTTATATAATCCATCTGCAATAGACGAAATATTAAATACCGGCTATACTTTTATGGGGTCGTCAGAGTTTTTATTTGCGCCAGTAGATCAAATCGCTGATAATGAATACAATAAACATAAAAAGAAGACAGGCGACATTGACTTACTTGTACCGAAAGATAAAATTTCTACATTATATCAGGTTTTAAATGATCTGAGAGGTGAAAAACTTTCTCCTACTATTACATTCATTGGTCATAACAAACTGACAGAAAAGCAGATCAGAGAAGAACAAATCAATGGTATCTTTGAATACAGTTCTGGTGAAAGGTCTTTTCTTTTTCAAGTAGACTTTGTTTTTGTGCCTTTTAATAAAGAGGGTAGACCCTTCGAAGAAGAAAAGTTCCTTAGAGGCAGTACATGGGAAGATATAACTGCAGGAATTAAAGGGATTGGTCACAAACTACTCTTGCAATCACTAGGGTCGAGAATACAAACAATTCCGTGGGGCTCTGCTTTACTAGCCACACCAACAAGCAGCGAAGATAAAATTAGACTCCAGGTGAGTTTGCCAGATATAACTGGTATAAGGGTTGGTCAAGCAGGAATTGTTCCTCTAGACTTAAAAGATCTTTCATCACACACACAAATACAGAAAATACCTAAGTCGTTTATGAAAAAAGTCTCACCAGAAGAAATTGAAAGATTTGTAAATAGTTTAGATAGAAATAGAGTCAATATGTTTAATGATATTTTAAACAAAAAAGATTTAGGTCAAAATCAGACTGTCTCGCTTCTTTTAAGTTTTGTAGTTCATTCACCTACAGTTGATAATTTTGATCTTGATAGTTACTTTAAAACATTTTCAAACTTAATGACTTTCTCAATGGGTAGAGGCTTATCAGTCAGGTATAAAAAAGAACCCTATCAAGTCGCAGGTAAAGATGTTTATCGTTATCTTAAGTTTGATGAAAGAGAAAAAAAATTTAGAAAAGCAGAAGATGTCTTTGAAGCAATATTTCAAAATAGGGCAACAGTCGAAGACGTTCGTGATATAGCTTCTTATTTGGGTTTACTGAGAATAATCAACAGGTATCTTTCTCCTGAAAAGAAAATTGCTGCTTATGACGGTCTTATTCGGCGCTGTTATGAGTTAGAAAATTTTATGTCTGCACATGACATAGAAGACGACCTGCTTCCAAAAGAAATTATAACAAAAGCTTTTGAAAACGCAGTCCCAGAAGTTCAGAGTTCAAAAAAGTTTATTAACAAATCAGAGATAGTAAGCAAGTGGACTGATCGTTATATGCTACGATTGGGTGCAAAATAAATTTAAATGTATTAAAATAAAAACAGGTAGGTAAATGAATACTTCTGTTGCGCCGATATACGAAAAAAGCAAATTCAAAACTCATTTATCTCTTCGCAGAAAGACAAGAAAACAGCGATACAGGGAAAAGATGCAGAGTTCACAGTATCTACCTATTACAGTCGCATGCGTCAATTTTATGCACGATGGAAACCTTGCCTTTTTAATGCGCGCTGCTGCATGCTTTGGTGTGAAGGACATTCATGTCATCGGATCAGTTCCTGAAAGATCAGAGCTAAGACACTTGTCAGGGTCTACTTGCGACTTTATCAATACTATCCAGCATTCCACGCCCTCAGCGTTTATCGAGTGGGCAAATAAAAACGACACTAAGATTGTTTCTGCTGAACTTTGTTTAAAATCAGTGAAGCTGAGAAATTACAAATTTAATTTTGAACAAAAAGTATGTATTTTTACCGGTCATGAGACATCCGGAGTCCCTGGAGAAATCATTCACGTTTCTGATTGCGTTGAAATTGACATGCCCGGACCAGGATTTTGTTTAAATACATCACAGGCAGCAAATATTGTACTTTACGAAGCATCGAAACAATTCTTGGAGGGATAATTGAAAAAAGAAATAGTAGAGAGGATACTGGATGACTGTGATCAAGAACTAACTCAGTTTTGCAATATATGTGGCCAGGAGATGTTAGAAGATGAGTACTCTGCATCCGATCTTATTTGCGATACTTGTGTTGGTGAGCGTGACAGAGGGTCCAGCAAATGGGATTCGTTTTTCGACAAGCAGTACGGCAAAGATGTTTATGATAATAAAATGTGCCGCTACGGAGTTGTGCAGAAGATGCCGCCTGCTACTGGTGCTTCATACCATAAAGACATCGAGCAGAATGAAGACGCTACAAAATGGTACGACTGCCCACATTGTGATGCCGGCTATCCAGATCAAAAGTGTATATGCAAGGAGAACGAAGAATGAAAAAAAGAACTAAAATTGCTTCAACTTTTACAATTTATCCAGAAGGTCATAATGATACACATTGGTGGGAGGTTAGTGATGAGTGCGCTATAGGTGCTTCTTCAGGTGTCAGAATTGCTTATCGTGATCCTGATAGAACAGAAGGGATTGAATCAGATTTTATTGACATCGTTGCAAGCCCTTCTGAATTACGTTCTATAGCAGAAGCTATTCTGAGAAAAGCCGATGAGCAGGAGAACGAAGAATGAGCTACTTTTTTGTTGACGTAGAAGCAGACGGTCCCTGCCCAGGACTCTACTCGATGGTGAGTTTTGGAGCTGTCAAGTTTGATGATAATCTTGAGACCACGTTTCACAGGGAAACTTTTCCGATTACAAATAATTACAAGCTGGAAGCTTTGCAAATCTCATGCCCAGATCGAGAAACTCACGAAGGGTACGGAGATCCGGAGAAGGCAATGATAGACTTCGAGCAGTGGATCTTGCATAACAACACAGGGTCACGTCCGATCTTTATGTCTGACAATCCTGCTTTCGATTGGCAGTGGATTAACTACTACTTCCACCGCTACAGAGGTAAGAACCCCTTTGGATATTCAGCTCGTCGAATCGGTGATGTTTATTGTGGTGCCATGGGCAACATGAGAGCAAAGTGGAAACATCTTCGAAAAACTGTTCATGATCACAATCCTGTGAATGATGCCAAAGGGAATGCTGAGGCTTTCCGTGTGATTCAAGAAATGCTACTTGATGTAAAACAATTTCGAAAAAACTAATGTAAAACAGCGTATGTAAATTTTACAATTACAAAGTATACTATAAATGTATATATCATAAGCAAAAGAAAAAATGAGTGATTTACTAAAGTATAAAAAATTAACTGATATTGAGCATGTACTGCTCAGGCCCGGTATGTATGTTGGCTCTATTAAACATAGAACTGACAATTTATCTGTCTACGAAGAGGGCAAGTTTAAGACAAAGTCAGTAACTTACAATCCTGCGTTTCTCAAGATTTTTGATGAGATCGTATCAAATGCTGTTGATGAGCATAGAAGAAATCCAAGCAAGCTCAATAAGATCGAAGTTCTTATCAATACTGACAAAGGCGCTATTCTTGTAAAAGACAACGGCGGAATTGTTGTTGATAAGCATCCGGTTCATGACGAGTGGATTCCAGAACTAATTTTTAGTAATCTTAAGGCAGGCTCAAACTTCGATGATTCAGAAGAACGCTTAGTCGCAGGAACAAATGGTGTTGGCTCGACTCTTACAAATATTTTTTCTAAAGTATTTCGCGTAAAAACATGCGATGGCAAAAAAGAGTTTAACCAGCAATTTTCTGATAATATGACTTCACGTAAAGAAGCTGAAGTTAAAAATGTAGCTAGAAAGTCTGGATACACAGAGATAGCGTTTATACCTGACTTTGATCGTTTTGAAATGAACACGATTGACGACAGTCATATGCAAATGCTACGAAAGCGTGTTATAGATCTAGCAGCATGCAACCCTAAGCTGAAAGTTAAATTCAACAAAGAAGATCACACATTCAAATCTTTCGAAGAATATTGCAAACTTTATGTAGAAGATGTTGTCTACGAGGAAGGACCGAGATGGAAGATTGGCATTGCATCCTCTAACGGGTCGATGCAGCAAGTTAGTTTTGTCAACTCTGTTGAGACTTCTGACGGAGGAACACATGTTGATTATATTGCAAATCAAATTGTCTTTCATCTTCGTGCGCTTATTAAAAAGAAACATAAGATTGATGTAAAGCCTCAAGAGGTTAAAAATCACATATTCTTGATTATCCAAGCAGATATTGTTAATCCTATCTTCTCATCGCAAACAAAAGAAAAGCTAATTACTGAACCTAAGCAATTTGGTTCTAATTTTGAATTTTCAAAGAGCGCGATTAAGAAAATTGCTTCTTCTGAAATCGTTGAAAGAATTCTCGATTGGGCACAACAGAAAGCAATTGCTGAAGAAAAGAAAGAACTAAGAAGGCTTAACAAGACACTTAGTAAGTCTAAGGTCCTTAAGTTAATAGATGCAAAAGCAAGATCCCGACGACAAGATTGTTCATTGGCAATTTTCGAAGGTGACTCTGCTTCATCTGCATTTAGAAAGTATCGAAATCCAAAAACTCAAGGTGCTTTCCCGCTACGAGGAAAATTTATCAATGTTTCTGGATTGAGTCCACTCAAGGTCATTAAAAATAAAGAAGTAACATCTTTGCTGGGCGCAATCGGCCTTAAGCTAGGTGAAGAAGCTAAGAATCTTCGCTATGGAAAAATTCTAATTTATTCAGATGCTGACCCTGACGGCGACTCAATTGCAGGCCTTCTTATAAACTTCTTTGGAAGATATTGGCCAGAAATGTTCGAGCAAGATATTATTTGCAGAGTTGTTACTCCGATTGTAGTTGCAAAAAAAGGTAACCAGAAGAAATCATTCTATACAAATGAAGAATTCGATGGCTGGGTATCAAATAAAGCAAAGATTAAGGGCTGGGAAATAGAATACAAGAAGGGTCTAGCAGCACTTGAAGATGAAGAGTACAAAGACATCATTCAAGATCCAAGACTTTTTATTATTGAAAAGGGCGCTAACTTTCATGCAACGCTAAATCACTGTTTTTCAAAAAACCCGATGTATCGAAAGATGAAGATTCTGGGCAGAGAGCTTAGCGACGAAGAAGTTGACGAGACAATCGATGAGGCAACTGATGAAAGCACACAATCTGGCTAGAATCTTCTTTAAGACACTTTTAATTTACAATGGTTGACACCTGTCTCTACCACTTATCTGGAAAGCTTTATAATGAACAGTATAATAAACGTTAAAGATCTTGTACTCTGGAACGGTAATGTATTTCAAATTTCTAACTTAAAAAGTAATTTTCAAGGCTTTTGGGTCCAGTTTGCACTAAAACCAACAACAACGGTTGCAACTTCGTGCCCTCAAAATCTATCTGAGTGTTGGTTTGATATAAACATTTTAGATCTATATGAAAAGGATGAGCATGATTTAAAGAAAACTCTATAGAGTGTATTTTTTAATTAATTGCTTTATAATAATATCACCAAGGAAAAATTAATGAGCGCAAATGGAAAAGTAGGAATTGTAGGCATCAGCAAATCTTATGAGACTTTAGTCACGTTTAAAAGAGAGCATGATGGCACTTATACCAAGCAAACAAAAAGGCTTACAAGAGACCGCCTGTCTAGCTCAATTAAGTATCATAAAAAAGATAACCCTATTATGGAAGAAGGGCCATTCGTACAAGTCACGCACTCAGACGAATATGATGAAAAAATGGAGTTTGAAGACTACGACGGCAATATGTCATTTCTATACTTTAAAAAGATTGAACATGTCGAAGAAGAAGAAGAGTGAAAAATGAGCACAAAAGTAACAATTAGTCATAATGAAAAGTATCATCTTTATACCCAGTGCTTTGAAGATGACTTAGTATACGTCTGTATAGCTGATCCAGTAATGTTTAATGCAGACATTTGGGAGGGATCGACATCATCTGTGACAGTAGCGCTTTCTAAAAAAGACATGAAAAAGCTTTGTGAAGAATTCTTAGAAAAAGTCTTTAATGTGCTTGAAGAAGAATGATCAGAAGTAATGAACAGTGACTAGACAATGCGAGTTTTTAGAATTCTATAACACTACTGCGCTAGGCGAACGCCATAGATGCGTTTTTGTCCCAAGTCCCACAAGTTTTTTTGGAGGATGGGCAAGACATCAGTGGCTGAAGCGCTACTTTAAAAAAGAGTGTTCAATTGCTAGTCCAGAATTTTGGAAAGTTCTTGTCGAAAGGCATGGAAAACCAAAGACTTTAATTGAAGAGACTGGAGTCTTTCGTGTAAAGGAGAACGAAGAATGAAACCGCTTCGATGGGAAATTAAAAACTTTGCAACGAATGATTTTTGTCAAAGCATGATTGATTATGCCGAAGGGCTAGGTTTTGAAAAAGCCACAATCACAACAGCCGCTGGGCCAGTTCTTAGAATTGAGTACCGTCACAATGACCGAGTAATCTTTGACAACCAGGATCTTGCATCTGAACTCTTTCAAAAAATTAAGGACGACCCACGCTTGCATAACCCTGGGTGGGAGTGCATTGGGCTTAATGAGCGTTTTAAGATATACAGGTATTCAGGGCCTGATCAGTACTTTGCCTCACATTATGATGGCAGCTTTGAGAGGGTTCCACTTGTTGAACAAAGTTGGGTGACAATGCTTGTATATTTAAACGAAGACTTTGAAGGCGGCCAAACTTCTTTCATTGATGGAGAGATCGAGCCTGAGACAGGCTTAGCTGCTTTCATGACACAACACAATTATCTGCACGAAGCTAGAGAAGCGCTAGGAGGTTCAAAATACGTGCTAAGAACTGATGTCATGTATAGGAAGAACGAAGAATGATTATGAACAAAGAAAAATACGAAGAACTCATGCTTAGGTTTGCGAAAGAGCTTCATGATGTAGGTGTGACTGATAAGTTAAAAAAGTCTGTTGAAACACAGTATAATAAACACACTAACATTGCGTCGTGTTCTGCCGAAGAAGTGACTGATAAGTTTCAGTATCGCTTTGGAGATTATCAAATCGAAGCACAACGATCTGTTAAGCTTGTTGTAAAGAAGGTATCATGAGTAAAAACTATAAAGGATTGACAGCCCAGCAAATTATGACAGTCCAGTCGACGCCGCCGCCACGGATGTCGATCTTCTACCTTGACTACACCTACAATATCACTAAAGTTGTGGGTACTGATATGATTGACTTAGAAAAGCTTTTTGAGCAAGGGCAAACAATAAGCATGCATAATTTTAATGACGGTGATATTGTTCAGGTCATAAATGAAAATGGAAAAATTGTCGACACCGGAATGTACTTTGGGAAGAAACGTATTAACAATATGCATCACTGGTTAATCTTGAGTGGAAAAGGGTATCGAGAGCTTAATATGTCTTATCACACTCTGGTCAAATCAGAATCCATCAAGGAATAGTAAATGAACGCAGTTAAAAGAAAAGCACAAGACTTTTTCGACACTGAGTATCTTGGTTACGCGAGATATGTTGTCGAAAATAGAGCCATCCCAAGCCTAGTCGACGGATTTAAACCAAGTCAGCGCAAGATTGCTTATGCCTCACACAAGCTTTGGAAGACCGGCAAAGAAAAAGCAATGAAGGTCTTTCAGCTCGGTGGTCAAGCAGCAGCAATCTCTTTCTTTCATCATGGCTCTCTTGACGGTACCATTATTGGAATGACGCAGACGTTTAAGAACTCTATGTCTATCTTTCAAGGCGTTGGCCAGTTTGGATCTCTTCGTTCACCTGAAGCAGGTGCAGCTCGGTATATTGGCGTAAAGTTTAACGAAAACTTTCGTCGCCTTTATAAAGACTTTGAGCTAACTACGCCGAAGTACGAAGAAGGACAAGAGATCGAGCCCAGGTACTTCCTCCCGATTGTTCCCACAGTGCTGCTTAACGGTGGTTCAGGGATCGCTGTAGGGTTCGCAACTAACATCTTAAACCGTAACCCATCTGACATCATCGAAGCTTGCCTGGGTCATCTGTCGAACAGGAAGCTCAAACGACTCAAGCCGTGGATTGACGGATTTTACGGCAATGTTGTCCCGGTTCCTGACACACCACGTAGCTGGATCTTTCATGGTGATTATAGTGTAAAGAATACTTCGACTGTTGTTATTAATGAAATTCCACCTAGCTTGACATACGAAAAATATGAAGCACACCTTGACAAGCTTCAAGAAAAAGGAATTATTACTGGCTATGATGATGATTCATCAGATCGTGTCAAGTATACTTTAAAGTTTCAACGCGTCAAGCTAAAGGAGCTTATTGTAAAAAATAAGCTCGAATCGACGCTTAAGCTACAAGAGCGACAAACTGAAAATATTACGACGCTTGATGAAAGTGGTGGTCTGAAGATCTTCGAGACAGCTGAAGATCTGCTTGTTTATTTTGTCGACTTTAGGTTGGGTTACTATATAAAGCGTAAAGAATATCTACTTAACAAGATTGATAGCGATCTCTTCGTCATTGATAACCGCGTTAAGTTTATCAAGGCTATTATTGACCAGAAGCTTGAACTACGTAACAGAAAGCGCGCAGTTATCGAAGGCGAACTTCCGCAACTTGACATTCAAAAGTACGAAGCTTCTTACAGATATCTACTAGACATGTCTGTTCACTCTCTTACGAAAGAGAAGTGGGAAGAGTTGCAGAATAAGGCAAAGACACTTCGCACAGAAAGAGAAAAAATTGAAAAGACGAC
>Ga0115001_10003138_pt1 | contig 12470 bp, 9 predicted proteins | sample ArcticOcean_MG_C_12_FD_89869 | JGI IMG/M metagenome (GOLD analysis project Ga0115001, IMG submission 89869) | Marine microbial communities from western Arctic Ocean - ArcticOcean_MG_CB8_130 | ecosystem: Environmental > Aquatic > Marine > Oceanic | place: Arctic Ocean: Canada Basin | collected... | reverse complement strand
GCTTACTAAGCCCGCAAATTGCATGAGTTGTCATGACCTTATTAATGCGACTGGATTTACCTTGGAAGGGTTTGACGCGACTGGAAAAACCCGCACCAAAATTTCCGGCAAGTCACTTGACCTACAAGTCAATTATCTCGATAAGGAAGGAAACGAACTTAAATGGGAAGGCCCACAGGCTCTGCTTAAGCAAGCATTAAACTCGTCCAAGTCCACGCAAAATTTTGTGGAGGAACTAGCTAAGCATCTTGTGAAACAACCGATTCAAAGCTATTCTAATTTGAAATTAAACGAATTATCAAAAATGCTCTACAGCAAAGAATTTAAACTAAGCCAATTATACCTTAAAATAGCTATGCAAGCTGCATCTGAAGGTTTTGTGTATCAACCATAACTTATTGAATAATACCAATTGTCATGAATCTTGATTCCATTCATCGTCGATCCGTCCTGAAAAAGCTAGGTCTCACTTCGCTTTCTTTGCCAATACTGTCCCAATCCGCAAATCTTTTCTCTGAAAAGGCCAAGAAAACTGCCCCTAAGCAAAGACTTATTGTCATGTTCAGTCCCAACGGAACAATCCCGGGCCAATTTTGGCCGGAGAAAATGGGGGAAGACTTTGAACACAAAACAATCCTCAAACCGCTTGAGCCTTTCCACGACAAAATGCTCGTCTTGCAAGACCTTCATAACAAGGTGAAAGGAGATGGTGACAACCATATGCGGGGAATGAGTTGCCTGCTTACCGGGATTGAGCTTTTTCCAGGCAACATTCAAGGAGGCTCAGACACCCCCGCAGGTTGGTCCAAGGGAATCTCAATTGATCGTGAAATTTGCAATTTCCTACAATCCAAAGAGGAAACTCGTTCCCGCTTTGGAGCCCTGCACTTTGGAGTTGGAGTCCAAGATAGTGCCGACCCATGGACACGAATGTCTTACCATGGCCCCAATCAACCAGTTACTCCACTTGCCGACCCCTACGATGCCTACCAAAAAATGTATGGTAATGTGAGAGATAAAAAGAAGGTACGGGCGATTTTAGACGACTTAAATACAGATCTAAATAAAATAGCTAACCGATTGCCAGAATCTGACCGTAAGTTACTTATTGAACACTCCAAATTAGTCGAACGGATGGATAAGGAGTATGCATCTGGGAACTCACTTTCTAAGTTAAGAGCAAAACCACCCGAGTTACCGGAAGGCATCCGTAATCTCAATGAAAATATTCCTGAACTAGGGCGTCTACAAATCGATTTGTTAGTGAATTCGTTTGTGAACGACTTTGCCCGAGTGGCCACCCTTCAGTACACCAAATCTGTCGGGCAGGCGAAAATGAAATGGTTGGATATTGAGGACGCCCATCATACCCTTTCCCATGAACCTGATAAGAATAAGGATGCCTATGAAAAGCTTGTCCGTATTAACACTTGGTTTGCTGAAGAGTTGGCGTACTTGCTGAAGAAATTGGACAGTACTCCCGAACCAGGACAAAGCGGATCGATGCTTGATCATACATTGGTAATCTGGACAAACGAATTGGGTAAGGGGAATAGTCACACTTTGGACCATATACCTTTTGTGCTAGCAGGAAATGGATTTGGATTTCGGATGGGTCGTTCGATGTGGTGCGAAAATAGCAATCATAACCGCCTGCTCCTCAGTCTTGCTCATGCAGTAGGGCATCCTCTTGAAACATTTGGAAATCCGAGACTATGTAAAGGGGGCCCACTCAATCTTTCCTAACCTCACATGAAACTGATCTTTTTACCCATTCTCTTCCTCGTTCCACTGCTTTTTACCCAAGCTAAAAATAAAGATCAAAAATGGATCTCCCTTTTTGACGGAAAAACCACCCAAGGCTGGATCCCCCTGCGTGAGGTGGAAAGCTTTAAAGCCGCAGAAGGCGAGCTTCGGCTATTATCCAAAGTCAATGTATGGATTCTCCACGACTTGCAAATGAAGGATTTCGAAGTCGAATGTGAAGTCAAGATTCCACTTGATTACGAAAAATTCAATTCAGGTCTTGGCTTCAGGCTAATCAATAGAGCAGGCAAACCAAAGGGCTATCAATTTGAAATCGACCGTGGCAAACCCGGTGGAGTCTACGGAATCGGAATGGGGGGATGGCTTTACCCCAATAAGGAAAAAGAAATTGAGTATAAGAAACGATCAAAAGGACTCTTTAAGCCTACGGATTGGAATCATGTACGAGTAGAATGTAATGGCCCTGCGATTAAAACCTACCTTAACCAAAAGCTCATTGCCGACTTTAAAGACACCCAGTCCCTTAGTGGTCACTTTGGAATCCAGCATCATGGAAAAGGGGGCGTGGTCGCGTTTCGTAAAATTCGAGCTCGCAAACTCCATTAATGGTAAAGTCTACTTGACCCTCCGCATTTACTTAAATATTTTCAGATTATGAATCCACAACCCGGCTGTCTGCCCATTTCACTTGGATTAGCTTTAATAGCTTTCCTTCTTAGTTCTACTTCCAGTTGTTCTACTGATACCAATGACTCGAATTCGACCGCCGCAGAAAGCTACCTACTCGACTACTGCCTTGTTTCAGGAAACGACTTGGATGAGGAAGGTTCAGATATGATTCCCTTCACTTATATTCACGAAGGAACCACGATTAAATTTTGTTGTGAACCCTGCCTGCCGAAATTCAAAAAGAACCCGGCAAAATACATGGCCATTTTCAACGAAGAAATGGAATCCTTGAAAAAGAAACCTTCAAGTTAACTTTTTATTCTTCGTGTAAAGATTGCCACCAATTCTTTTTAGGTGGATTACTTATACTCTTTTGTGCTCCTTCGGACAGACCACTAGTAGGGAGCCATGCCTCTACGGATTCTTTATCCTGTCGATACCATTCCTGCCCAACCTTCTTAATCGTCGACTGCTGGAGCTTTTCATCGGAGATAGAAATAGCCCACTCCATCGCCCCACCGCCGTCTTTAATAGAAACTGTATTCGCATAAGCCGCTAATGCAGAATCTAATTGTGGACCAGACTCCTTTTCATTAAGCCAATCTCCTGCCGCCAAAGGATCTTTCTTTGCCCAGTTTGAAATAGAACTCTTAATCCCCACCTCTTGAGACTTTCCTTCGGGTAAATTAGAAAAGTAGTCAATAGAACTTTGTGGATCGGTTTCGCTCCATCGTTTCCCTAAGTTTTCAAAGGCCTTGGCTGAGTATTTTTCATTCGCGTGTGCTTCAAGCCAAACACCAACTTCCTGCGGCCGATCCCGGGCATAACTTCGACTCAAGTTCATAAACGCACCTTCTTTCAACTTCGGGTCAGGTAAAGCCTCAGCCCATGAAGAAGCCTTATTAAAGCCACCTTGTCGGTTATGCTGATCGGTTAAAATACCCACTAACTTTCCAACTTCATCGCCACCCTTTAAACCCGTAACATAAGCAGTGGCCCCTTCAAGATCTCGGCTTGCCCACCCTTTAACTAAACCAAAATTATATAGTTTGGCCATGCCCGCATTTTCCGGATTTTCGACCCATTCTCGAGCGGCATTCGGATCTCGACTGGCCCAGCCTTCAAGAACGCCCGCTGTTGCAAAGCCCGCCCCAATTCCAGAAGCTCGGCTCTTACAATAATCCACCGCAGCTAAGGGATCAAATTGAGCCCAGGCATAAAGCAACATTTTATACTCCTGAGCATTTTCGAATCCCATGGGTAATGTCTCAAAAGCCTTTAAGGCTTCTCCTATATTATCTTGATTCAATGTCTCAAAGGCTCGAGCTAAAGCAGCGGATCGCCTAATTGGATTGGATTCTGACTGAGCAGAAATCAACAATTCCTCAAGAGAGGCGATTGTGGGAATATTATTACTTTCTTCAATATCTTCGAGTACCTGAGGACTTTCATAACTCTTCACAGAGTTAGAACTGGGTGATTGTTTGCTTTTGTCCGGCTTATCAATTGAATCAGCTTGAGATATCGATTGATCTGCAATTTCTTTTGCCACCATTGAGCCTTTGGGCAAACCCAAATAATAACCGCTCAAAAAAAGGAGAGCTCCTATTAAAAAGAGAAATAACCAAGGCATTTTACTAGAACTATTTGAATCCATAATATTATTTATATTAAAAAATGATCGTTAGTAAAAGAATTATCACTTTCTCTATTTAATCTTCTCGATTGTACCATAGAGATGACCGCCCACTTTACCATGGGACCAGGTTCCCGAATACTTCCCGCCATCAATTACAACATGAGCACTAAAAGTACCCAGTCCAGGAATATTCAAATTATGCATCGTAATCACAGGAATTTCTCCTACCCATTTTACAGGAAGTGGCATCGGTAAGATAACATCTTTCTTACCATATTTAATACGGGCAGTAAATATCCACAAATCTTCCTGACCAAATTTTTGGACTTTCGAAATTTCATAAGTTTCCAGGGAGGGGGGACGATCGGAACCTACTATGGTGAAGTGTCCGTTAAAACGAACTCCACTCATGGATTTTTCAAAATTAGAAAACCTTTCCTGCTCCGACGAGTTCAAATCCATCCCGCAAAGAACGCCGTTACTAAAAGCGAAAAGTGCACAACACATAAAAAGAGGGTTCATAAAATAAGATGAAATTGCTAAAAGAAAAACAGGCAAACTAGAAAACAAATTTCCAAGTATTTATATAATAACACTTGCCTACAAAATGCAGTCAAATAATTTAAATTTACCCAAGATCTTCAATCCAATCTTCAACTAATGTAAATAGCGAGCAACCTAACCGTAATAAAATATACACCAACGACATTTAAATATAATAAAAGTATTAATCTCTGTGATCTTTAATTCATTAATCGCATCTCAATTATGCAAAAAATTCAAATAGCCCTAAGTGCAATCATATTCTTCTCCATTGGTTCTACATCATACAGAGCAGAGGCTCAAAATCAAAGCCAAGCCACCCCAGTGGATAATATATCGGTCAAGGATGGCTTTGAAGTTGAACTGCTTTACACCGTCCCCAAAGAAAAATTGGGATCGTGGGTAAACCTTTGCGTGGACGATAAAAATCGAATTATTGCGAGCGATCAGTTTGGCAGCCTTTATCGCTTTCCAATTCCCAAATCTGGACAAAAGCTTGAGGATGAAAGTATTGAAAAAATTCCCGCTGATATTCGTGCGGCCAATGGCTTGCTTTGGGCATTTGATGGACTCTATGTTGCAGTCAATGATTATGAGCGAAAAATTGACAGCGGTCTTTACAAGCTAACTGATTCCAATGGGGACGATCAACTCGACCATGTTGAAAAACTTCGCACGATCGAAACCCGAGGCGACCACGGTGTTCACGCTCTCCTGCTTAGCCCTGATAAAAAATCTATCTATATGATCACGGGTAATAACACGACCATGATAGAATCAAAACAATCAAGAGTTCCAAGGGACTGGGGAGAAGATCACCTCCTTCCCCGTATGCCTGATGGTCGAGGCCATAATCGTGGACGACTCGCTCCCGCCGGAATCATTTACAAGGTTTCACCAGATGGTAAAGATTGGGAAATCGTTTCATCCGGGTACCGAAATATTTTTGACGGCGGCTTCAACCTAGATGGGGAACTCTTCACCTACGATGCCGATATGGAATATGATTTCAACACTCCTTGGTATCGACCCACCCGAGTCTGCCATGTGACCAGCGGTTCAATGTTTGGTTGGAGAAATGGAACTGGTAAGCGACCTGAATTTTATCCCGACACCCTACCCGCTTTGGTTAATGTGGGTCCCGGCTCTCCCACTGGCGTGACCTTTGGATATGGAGCTAAGTTCCCCGAGAAATATCAAAAGGCACTCTACATCTTAGACTGGAGTTGGGGGAAGATATACGCGGTCCACATGCAGCCCGATGGCTCCACTTACAAAGCGACCAAAGAAACATTTATGACTGGAAGTCCGCTTCCAATAGCCGATGCCATTATCCACCCAGATGATGGAGCCATGTATTTCGTTATTGGCGGACGAAAAGTCCAATCTGGCCTCTACCGAGTAACCTATAATGGAAAGGAGTCTACTAAGCCTCTTCTCCACATAGCAAAAATAAACGGATTAACCCAACTGAGGCACAAACTCGAAAAGTTGCATCTAGGTTCCAATCCTAAAGCCTTGGACATAGCCTGGCCCCATGTGGACCACCCAGACCGATTCGTCAGATGGGCAGCCTTGATGGCGATCCAAAGATTACCTGTAAATCAATGGGCAAAACGGGCTCTCCAGGAAAAAGAACATGGTAAGCGGGCTAACCTACTGCTCATTCTTTCCAAAGCAGCTGGGATTGATCCTTTTCACCGCCAACCGACCGATCCACCAGTGGATTCAGAAATGGGAGAAAAGATCATAAATTCACTTCTTCAGATTAAATGGGATCAATTAAATGACGAAGAGGAACTCTCCCTCGTACGAGCCTATCAAGTCGCAATGGTTCGTTTTGGAAAGCCGGAAGGAAAAATTTCCAAAAAAATCGTGACTCAACTCGACCCGAGATTCCCAAGTAAACGCTTTGAAATGAATTGGCTTCTTTGCGAGACTCTATCCTACATTGAATCCCGCACTGTCGCCCAAAAGGGAATCAAGCTCATGATGGATGCCCCCACCCAAGAAGAACAAATGGAATACGCCCGCTCTCTAAGAACATTAAAGACCGGATGGAATAACCAACTTCGAACTCAATACTTCAACTGGTTTCTCAAGGCCAGCAATTATCGAGGAGGAGCCAGCTTCTCAAAATTCATTGAATTCATCAGAAACGACGCGGTCGCAAGTTTGAATAAAAAAGAGAAAATCGAACTTGATGCTTTGCTCAAAAAGAAACCTGTCACAAGGTCGCCGGCAGAAACTATGGCCCAAGCGATGGCAGGTAGAACTTTCGTCAAGCAATGGACATTTGAAGAACTGAGTAAGTCCGCATCTAAAGGCCTGGTAAAAAGGGACTTTCAAACCGGACGAAAAATGTTCGCCGCCGGGGGCTGCTTTGCATGCCATCGTTTTGGGAATGAAGGTGGAATGACTGGCCCTGACCTAACAGGATCTGGAGGACGCTATTCTACCCACGATCTGCTTGAACAAATTATGTACCCAAGTAAGGAAATCAACGAACAATTTGTTCCCACTTTTGTAAAAATGAAAAATGGAGATGTCGTGACCGGAGTCGTGGTTAATCTTGGTGGAGATCGTGTAACCTTAAACACTGACTTATACGATCCAAACCAAAGAACTAATGTAAGTCGAAATGATATCGAAAGCATTGGGCCTTCCACAGTATCCCCCATGCCCCCGGGCTTGCTTAATCTGATGAAAGAAGGTGAAGTCATTGATCTCCTCGCCTACATCTTGAGTGGAGGAGACCCTGAACATCAATATTTCAAGAATTAATTGCATGTCAATTAATCCTCCCCCAATTCTTTACTTTGCAATTTTTTGCATTTTACCACTTGGGCATGCAGTAGAGAAAAAAGAACAGTTCGAAGTCACTACGATTCCCATCGAAGTTCGCGAAAATCTTAATCTCAAAGAATTTTATCAGAAACGAGTGAATGTGTGCGGTTTTTCAATACTGAGCTCAAAAAATGTTTCAAATTTCGCTTTGAAAGAAGCCGCTTTTCTTATCCGTAAAATGATTGGGGAACGGGTTGACTTACTCGAGGAACTTAATAAAAACAAAGCCCGATTCGTGATCATGGCAAGAAATGAGTTCACCACCGATATTCCAGAACATGCTAACCTTACGCCAGCAATCTATTGGGATCAAAGAGCTCGGGGGTTAGGTGCAACCAATGCCCGCCCAGCGGTCACTTGTGGAGAAGAAAATCTTCTTGGAATAAAAGGTGATCCTTATGCTGAGGAAAATATCCTGATTCATGAATTTGCACATGCCCTGCATCAAATGGCACTCAATCAAATCGATCCTCTTTTTCAAAAAAAAATCGAACGGTGCTTTGAACAAGCAACCAAGCAAAAAATCTGGGAGGGTACTTATGCGTCTACTAATGTAAATGAATATTGGGCAGAGGGTGTCCAGTCTTGGTTTAATACTAATCGCGAGAACGACCGAGAACACGGACAAATCAACACGCGCAAAGAACTCAAAGAACAAGATCCCGGACTTGCCGCTTTAATAAAGCACATCCTGGGGGACACAGATTGGAGGTATCAGTTGCCTCAAAATCGCAAAACAATATCTCCTCACTTAGTGGGCTTTCAAGCGGATAAGGAAAAACCATTCGTTTGGCCAAAAAAATTAGTTCAATGGAAAAAAGATTTCGACTCCGGTCAAATAGGATTGGCCTCTGAAGGAAGTCCTCAAGTTAAGGGGTTGAGTGCTCAACACCCCTCGGTTCAACGATCCAATTTTTCCAAGAAAAGAAACCGATTGTTTTTTCGGAATCTATCTAGCAGAGAGATTAACTTGGAATGGATTGATTTTGATGGTAACCCGAAACAAACGAAAATATTACGCCCTAGGGATCATGTCGAAATCCAATCATTCGTAGGCCATGTTTGGCAAATTAAGGATTCTGATTCAAAGAAAAAACTAGTTCGCTTTATTTTACCCAAGTATAAAACCTCCCAATTTATTTTCAGAAATGAGTTGAATAAATAAATGTAAGTTCTGGCGATTTGAAATTGTTGACAATTTGCGCTGACTGTTTGCATATTTAATTTACAGCTATATTCAATGAATGAAAATACTCTGAAAAATTCATATACTCGTGAACAAATTTGTGAGATTTTACGTCTCGATTTAATTACGGGAAAATTTAGCCACAACCAACCACTTCGCGAATCCGCTTTAGCAAAACGCTTTAATGTAAGTCGTGGACCAATCAGGGATGTCTTTTTAAGACTTACTCAGGAAGGTTCCTTAGTATACGAACCTAATCGAGGAGTTCGCGTTCATTCAGCAATTGCTGATAAAGAACGCGAGGTGATGATGATGATGAGATTACATTTGGAATGCTATTGCATCGATCAATATATTAATGAATCGAGTTCCCAAGATCATGCGAAATTAAAATTGTTACTCCAACAATTCAAGAATTCATGCTTAAGAGAATCCTTACCAGATGTTGCACAAAGTGACCTCTCTCTTCATCGACATTGGGTCTCTCGAGCCTCTACAAACTTAGAACCCATTTGGCTTGGGCTCGCCGTTCGGATTTTGATGAAATATTCCAGATTAGCATCTTTTGAGGAATCAATCAAAGAACATGAGCAAATTGTAGAGGCTATCTTGCTTAAAAATGTAAAAAGTGCCATCGATGCATTGTCATTAAATTTAATTTAATATCTTAAATCTAAGATTTTTCCGTGCCCCCTTTCCACTTTAGCTCTTTTTTTCTATTTCAATTTTTGATCTTAAGCTCAGCGTTATTCTCAAGCGAAGGTGAGCGAATTTTTTCCTTAAAGGTTAAAAAAATCTTGGAAAGTAAATGCTTCGCCTGCCATGGAGAAAAAGGCAAAAAAATTAAGGGAGACCTTGATCTTACATCTCTTTCTACAATGATTGAGGGTGGAGAAAGTTCTGATCAGGTACTTGTCCCACATTTTCCTCAAAAAAGTCTATTAATGACTGCAATTCAATGGAACGATCCAGATTATGAAATGCCCCCAAAGGAAAATGATCGATTATCTGATGAACAAATTGAATGGGTTAGAAAGTGGATCCAACTAGGTGCACCATGGCCAAAACCCGAGATACAAAAAAAATATTTATTAAAGGAAAGATCTAAACCAGTCACTGAGGAGGGTATTCTGGTAAAAACCAGTGGTGGATTATCTGAAGAATGGACTTACCGAAGATATAATCGAAAAGATATATGGGCTTTTCAACCTGTAAAGCCAGTCACTCCTCCTCAAATTGCACTCCATCCTATTGATGGATTTATACGAAAAAGACTCGAAGTTAACGAGATTCAACCAGCCCCTCAGTCCGATTTTAGAACTCTAGTTAAAAGAGCCTACTATGACCTACACGGTCTACCACCCACCCCCATTCAAATTTACCAATTTCGATTAGCATGGGAGAAAAATCCAAAAGAAGCATGGACTAATTTAATAGACGAGCTTTTGGAAAATCCACATTTTGGAGAACGATCGGCTCAGCATTGGCTAGATGTGGTACGCTATTCCGATACCGCAGGACTTTCAAATGATTATGAAAGATCAAACATGTGGAGGTATCGAGATTATGTAGTTCGTTCATTCAATCAAGATAAGGCATATAATCAATTTATCCTCGAACAAGTAGCTGGTGACGAACTTTGGGAGAAACAGGCAAAAGAAGCAAAGGATCCCGAGCTCCTTATCGCCACCTCCTTCCTAAGGACGGGACCGTGGGATCCCGCAATGGTACTTAAACCACAAGCTCGACAACTTTATATCGATGATGTGATTAATTCGGTCGGGCAAAGCTTCCTGAGTACAACGATGCGCTGTTTCAAATGTCATGATCACAAATTCGATCCACTTCCAACCCGCGATTACTATCGATTTTATGATGTATTTGCCGGTACACAACTCGCAGAACGCCAAACCCCTTTTCTCAATGAAGAAAACTTGGAAGATCTTCAACAGGGTAAAAAAATAACTCAAAATATGCTTAACTTCGCAAAAAAGAAATACCATGCGTTGCTCGATAAACAAGAGAATGCAGCCAAGGATTGGTATGCGAAGAAAAGTAAGAAATATCTTAATGAAGATAAACGTAGAAATTTACCAGATGAAGAAAAGCCCCCCCGCTATGTTGGTCTTACACCAATCGAGCAAGGAAGACTGAAGGTTCGAAAACAGGATGATTGGATTTGGACACGGAGACTAGAGCGTTATCAACCACTTTCGCAGAGCGTTTATAATGGACGGGTACCCAAGTCATTGAACTCGAAAAAAATGCGTATGCCTCGAAACCCCTCCGATCTACCGATCCCAAGTGGGCATATTTTGATGGGGGGAACATTAGAGGCACCCGGAGATCCAGTCCGCCCTGGCGTACTCAGTGTGCTTGCGTTGCCATCTTCAGAAAATCCAGACAGTCCTTATCTTGTTCGTAATGAAGTCTCTGGTCGACGTCTAGACCTGGCCCGATGGATCGCCCATCCCAAGAACCCACTCACCGCCCGATCCATCGTAAACCGAGTATGGCAGAGACACTTTGGAAAACCTTTAGCGGGTAACCCCAATAATTTTGGAGTAAAAGGAAAAAAGCCAACTCATCCCAAATTACTGGACTGGCTCGCTAATGACTTTGTTCAACATGGTTGGAAGTTCAAACGACTTCACCGAATGATTATGCTGTCAAAAACCTACCAGCAAAGCACATCCCATCCTCAAATAGCAAAACTGCGTAATCAAGATCCTGAAAATCATTTGCTCGCCTATCGAGAACCCCGGCGCTTAACCGCAGAGGAATTACGGGACAGTATTTTGGTCAGTACAGGGGAATTAAACCGACAGATTGGCGGTCTTCCAGTGATGCCGGAAATCAATATGGAAGTTGCTTTGCAACCCCGGATGATCCAGTTCTCCCTTGCACCCGCTTATCAACCTTCTCCGCTGCCCAAACAAAGAAACCGGCGATCTCTTTATGCTTATCGAGTCCGCGGGCAACCCGATCCATTTCTCGAATTATTTAACCAGCCCAACCCTAATAATTCCTGTGAAGAACGAGTATCAGAATCAGTCACACCGCAAGTATTCAGCTTGATGAATAGTGATCTGATTAATGACCGATCGATCGCATTTGCAACAAGGGTAGAAAAAGAATTTGATACTCTAAAGATGAGAGTCAAACGAATCGTACAACTCGCATTGGGTCGAGTGCCTGTTCCCCAAGAATGGAATCATCTAGAGAAATATGTTGAGAAAATGATCAAGTATCATGAATCACATGATCCCAAAAAAAACACATACCCCACATCAATTACACGTTCACTCGTTGAGGAAGCGACTGGGATGCCATTTGAATACGAGGAAATACTTCCCGTGTTTAAAGACTATAAATCTGACACAAAAGCAGATCAGGTTAATCCTCAAACTCGAGCTTTGGCTGATCTGTGCCTTGTCCTTTTTAATTCCAATGAATTTATCTATGTTTACTGACACAAAATCGTCCTTTTCTATTCCACAACTCAATCGACGTAATTTTCTCTATGGGTTAACTTCATCACTTGGCTCGCTCGCACTCACCGATCTAATTGCACGAGATTCCAACTCTCCCGCGATTACCTCAAAAACATTCAATCAGGCTAAAGCCAAAAATGTGATTATGCTCTTTATGGAAGGAGGCCCAAGCCAAATGGATACCTTTGATCCGAAGCCTAAGCTTAATAAACTTCATAAAACAGAATCAAAGCGTCCCGGTAGTTTGGCGAGCGGTTATAAATTTTATGTGGGTAGTCCTTACGGATCACGAAAAGTCGGCCAATCAGGGCTCGATATGAGTGAT
>Ga0115001_10003128_pt1 | contig 12503 bp, 7 predicted proteins | sample ArcticOcean_MG_C_12_FD_89869 | JGI IMG/M metagenome (GOLD analysis project Ga0115001, IMG submission 89869) | Marine microbial communities from western Arctic Ocean - ArcticOcean_MG_CB8_130 | ecosystem: Environmental > Aquatic > Marine > Oceanic | place: Arctic Ocean: Canada Basin | collected... | reverse complement strand
GTGGTGACGGTGGCCGACATCGGGAGGCGCAAACACGGGGGCGGGGCGGGGAACTTCTACCCGGACAGGGCGCTCAAGCCGCAAGACGCGGAGTTTTGCAGCCATTCGCTGCCATCTTGCTGCGGATGTTGCAGCGCATGCGCTGTCGCTTCGCTTCGCTGCGCGCGCCGCTAAGTGCGCAGCACGGATAACGACGACGACGTCGACGTTTCTGGTGGAACCGCACGCTGCGCGTGGTCATGACGGGCAGCATCCAGATTCGCGGCACGGCGCATCCGCCGCCGCCGCGCCACGGCGGGCGACGAAACGCGGCCGATCTGAGCAGGGCTGAAATCGCGTCCACCAACATTGCGGGGCGTCCGTTGCTCAACGAGCACGATTCCAGCAGCCGTGTCGGGACCTGCCTGGCGAGCTGGCAAGGCTCGGACGGCAGCCTGCGCATCGCGGCCAGTGTCGACGACCCCAACGCCATCCAGCAGGTGCGCGACGGCACCCTTCGAGGTTTGTCGCTCGGTACGGACATGGTCATGAGCGAGGGCGGGGATGTGGTGTACCGAAACCAAGCGGAGCTGTCACTTTGCGAAGAAGGGCGACGGCCCGGTACCTGGGTGGACACCATCAACGGGCGCACGGTGCACGCGGTCGCGTGCTTTTCCAAGCAGCAACAGGACAGTGCGCGCACCCTCGCACCGTCGCATCCCTGCCCGTCCCGCGCTAACTGCAGATAACCCGCGGCGTCCGGCTCTGGGAGTAAAAGCTCCCCGTCCCCGTTGTTTTTCCGAGCCGTGCCGCTCCGCACGATGACCGACGCCGTTGATGCCGCTCCCCCGCCCGCGCAACCAGAGGGCGTGCGCGACGACCTGGTCGAGCGGCTGAAGAAGGAGAACCAGGACCTCCTGGCCGCGGCCGCGGCCGCCAACGCGCGTGCCGGCGTCTTTGAGGAGAAGGAGCGCTCGCGCGTGGCCGCCTACCAGCCGGAGGCCCAGTTCTTCATGAAGGAGTTTCTCAAGGACGAGATCGAGGCGCACCACCAGGGCACGAGCTTCATGGCCGACGTGGCGCCGCTCGGCGTGTGGTCGGACGAATTCACGGCAAAAAAGGACATCACCTCGCAGGGCGCGCTCGCGGCGTGCTCGTACATTGCCTCCAAGGGCATCAAGCGGCTGCGCGAGCAGGCGTCGGCCGGTGCGACCGCCAACGAGACGCTGGCCAACACGATGAAGGAGAACGAGAACCTCAAGCAGGACAAGAGCAAGCTGCAGCGTGACTATGACGAGGCCATCGGCCTGGCCACCGAGCGGCAGAAGGGGCTCGAGATTCTGCAGGCCAAGCTGACCGAGGCGGGCCTGATGCAGGAGAAGTTTGACTTTTCCAAGCTCGCGTCGCGCGAAAAGGAGCCGCCGTCGGCGGCGGTCGGCGAGCCGCACCAGACGGCGACCAGCGGCACGCCGGCGCTCGAGGCCGTCAAGGCCGAGGCGTCGAGGGCGGCCATGGCCGGCTCGTCGAGGGGTGGCAACCCGCTCGAGTCGTCAAACGACCTCCTCTCGAGCCTGCTGAGCCGCAGCAGCGGGGGTCTCAAGGTGACAGCGTCCGGCACGGCGCATGGCTTCCTCGGCGCGCAAAACGCCGACGGCACCGACATTGCGGCGCTGCTTCGCGCCACGGCCATGTCGGGATTGTAGACGGCGCGCTGCACCGCCACCGTCACCACCACCGCCACCACCGCCACCACCACCACCACCACCACCACCACCACCATCACAAGCTCAAGATGCGGGCGGGACGGAGCCGCCGCGCCGTTGAGCCGCGACGCGCCATGAGGGAGGACACACACACAGAGAGAGAGGACCGAGCAGGAGAAGAAGAAGAAGAAGACGACGACGACGAGGGGATGGAGCGGGAGGCGAGGATCGGAAGACGCGGCCCGTCGTGCGAGTGTGTGCTGTATTCGTGCGTGTCCCGGTTAAGTCGGTAGTTGTTAACATCATGCCGTCCGTCTACGTCGCCGTAGCCCCGCTAACGGGTGACGGACGGGAGATTGCACGAGGTGACGACAGGACACCGCCCTTGCCGTACGGGGGTGTATTCATGACAGCGTCCGAAATGGACGAGATGGACGAGATCTTCGCCATGGCCGACATTGCGCGTCGGGATGCCGACGCTGAAAACGGGCAGGACGACATGGAGGAGGACGACGACCCAGCAAAGTTCTTTGTCAACGCCCCGTGCCGACGCGTCGTCCCCGGACGCGCCGTGTGCCATGCCCTGCCCGACGGCGACTTTCACATGTGCTTTGGTATGAAGTGCGAGCACCTGACGCTCGATCGGGAGCGGCAGCTCGTCTGCACGGTGACCGGCTGCGTCGTCGGCATCGAGCATGCGCGCGACCACGGTGCCGCGTGGACCGGTCGGTCGGTCGGGTCGGCCAACCCCGACGACACGGCCGGCACGCCGCTGGGCGGCTGGGTGCGACGGCGCGACATGTTCGGCGCGAGCGTCTCGGCCTACCGCAACGCCGCGACCATCAGCGACGCCGAGATCCTGGTGCCGCCGCCACGGCCAAAGCGCGGCGGGCAACAGTCGCAGCACGGCGACGACGGGGCGGGCACCGCGACGGGCGAGGCGGGCGGCGCGGCCGCTGGCGGAGGCGTCGCGTCGTCGGACGGGGCACGGCCGGTGGCCAAGCGCGGTGCGCTCTGCGTCGATGAGCAGCCATCCGAGGTCGTGCCGAGCAAGCGATCGCGCGCGGCACGTCGGGAGACCTGGACCCGCGACGCGCTCGTGAAGCTCGCGGTGGAGGCGTCGCACGTCATCTCGGCGTTGCTCATTGTCGACCCAACGATGCCGACTGGCGACGGGCCCACAACACCGGCGTCGTCCAACGCGCCGCCACCCAAGCTCGATCCGCGACTGCAAAACCTCGAGTTTGTGCGGACGATTGCCTTGCGCAAGTACGTGCGTGCCTGCAGCAGCGAGGGTCGGCAGCCGCTCAACCTCGACGTCCTGCACAATGTGTGCGTGCACGCCAACGAGTTTGTGCGGAGCCAGCGGCAACAGGCCGCCGCCGCCGCCGCCGCCGCCGCCACCGCGACCGCCGCCGCCAGCGCCACGACGGCCGCGATGGCGTCTGAACCGGGCCGCACGGCAAAGAGACGCGGGCCTGGGTTTTCGGGCCAGGTGCGCAACGTCATCGGAAACCTGATCGTCTGCCTATGGCGCGCGGTCTGCGCGACACCGCACATGCGCGACAACAAACGGGGCAACGACAGCTTTCGACCCTTTGCAGCGGGAGTTCTCTACTCCTTCAAACGAGGCGTCTACCTAAACGACGGCACGTGCGTGGTACCCGCCCTCGAGGCGCTCGCGGTTCATTTGCCAGCGCTCCGATCGCCGCAGTCCACAGCGCAGGCCAAACAGCTGCAGTCCTCGTCGCACCGCGGCATCTGCTCCTTTCATCGCAGCATCGCGTCCATGGAACCATTGTCCAGCGACGAGATGACCGAGGCCCGTCGTCTGTTTTCGGACGCGGCGGGTCAGGCGGCGTTCCTGCGTGCCCTTGTGCACCAGGAGGAAGCGGCTGCTGCTGCTCAGCGCGGATGCTGACGAGCGTGCGGCGGCGGCGACTTCCAGGGCGGACCGCCGCTGCCGCGTCCGCCGCCCACACCGCCGCGGCCGCCGCCGCCCTTGCCGTTGACAAACGATGGGCGAACACCCGCCCCCATCCCGCCGTGTGGCGGCATTGCAGCGTTCTGGTAGTTGTCGTTGTTGTAGTGGTTGTTGTTAGGGTTGTTGTTGTTGTGCCCGTTGGCAAACATTGGTATCAGATGAGGACCAGGAGCGTGTTGTTGCGGATGCTGCTGCTGCGGCGACACAAAGCCGTCCCAGTCGGTCGGCGGCGAAAATCCGTGCATGGACGGCTGCTGCTGCTGCTGTTGCTGTTGTTGTTGCGCCTGGTTTTGTTGCATGAACTGCTCGCACCCCTGCGTCCACTGTAAGAGCCATTGCACTGCGCTCAGTGCCGTCATGGCGTGGAAGGACGGCATCATCTCGACCGAGGACGACTCCGGGTCCTGGTACATGTTGTTGTTGTTGGTGCTGTTGCCGTTTGCCTGGACTGGTACGCTCGTCGAGCCCGTGGATGCCGTCGGCGAGGTCAGACTGGGCTCCTCGTTTGTGGTCGGCGCGGGCGAGTCGGGCTGCTTGGACGCCTCCGGCACTGGCGCATCCGGGTCGTAGGTGCCCGGCACCAGGGTCGGCTCCTCGCCACCGCGCACGCGCACTCGAACGGCGCTCGGGAGATCCTGTGGCAGAACGCGTTTCTGCTCGTCCGTCTGCGTCATCGCGCACTGATGCGTCTGCGTGCCGACGGTGTCCGTGTCGGTGCTGGAGGCGGTGGTGCGCGCCAGCTTGACCGCGGCGAGCGCGCGACCCCATGGGTCGTCGGCGCAGTGATCAATGGTGGGCGCGACGGGCGCGACGGGCTCCTCCGGCTCGGGCTCGGGCTCAGAAAACTCCTGTGGCTCCTCGACGTCCTCGGGCTCGACCTCGATGCCGTCGTCGAGATTCTCCAGCGCGACATCCGCGTCCCGCAGCGCGAGCCGCAGACAGGCGACCTCGGCCGTCCGCCGTCGCAGGCTGGCCTCGACGGCCGTCTTGTCAGCGGCGGCCAGCTGCAGGTCGGCGTCCTTGCGGTCGTTGTTGTCGGCCAGCTGGTTCATGAGCTGCTCGTTGCTGCTGAGCTTGGCCCTGAGCGACGTGACCGTCTTGCGCTCGCCGGAGACGGAGCGTTCCAGCTCCTGGTGGTGCGCCTTGGTTTGGTCGCTCATCGCCTGCTTGTGGGAGCGTTCCTGCGCGGCGAGCTTGCTCTCGAGGTCCTTCTTCTCGGCCTGCAGCTTCTGGTTGGTCGCGTTGGCGAGCTTGTTCTGCGCGTCCGTCTGGCTCTTGAGCTTGTCGTGCTGCGCCTTGAGCTTGTCGTGCGCGCTCTTGCTCTGCGACCGCTCGGTCAGCATCGACGCCATGCGCTTGCGCATGCCATCGCACTCGGCCGCCTTTTCGTCGCGCGCGGCGCTCGCCAGATCCAGCTGCTTCTGCGCCTCCGCCTCGGCCTTTTTCAGCCGTGAGTCCATGAGGACGTCGTGAGCCGCCGCGGCGACGAGGGCCGCCTCCTCGCACGCCTTCAGCTTGAGCTTGGTCTCCGCGAGCTCCTCGACGACGACGCGCCGTTGCACCATGACCGCGGTCATCAGCGAGCGGTTGTGGTCGAGCGCATTTTGGCCGCGCGGCGCCGACGACGACGGTACGGGGCGTCCCTGCACGGCCGGCATCCCGACTGCCGGTGCGGCGGTGTCCTGCTCGGCGTCAATCTCGACGTGGTCGAGCGTGGTTGCGACGTAGTGCTCGCGAAAGGCGGTGACCTGCTTGGGGTTGAGGAGCTCGACGCCTCGCCCCTCGACGCCGGGCAAGGGGATGCACCCCGTGTCGAGAAGTGACGGCTTGCCGCGAAACACGCCGTCCGACATGCTGCTCAGCGCCTTCATGCGATCGACGAGCATCGCGTCCTTGGACTCGGTCGCGTGCGTCAGCACGGCCGTGCTGATTTCCCAATGCATGCTCGCGATGCCGCCTTGCCACGGCAGCTGGTACGAGATCAGCACAAACGACTCCTGGGTCGATGCGCCGGCGGCGTGCTGGAGGTTGATCCACGACGTAAACTGCTGCAGTTGGACGCGGACCTCCTGCGCGTGCATGGCCGTCGACCGGTGGCAGAGCTTGCGCATCAGCGTGTCGTTGTTGCTGTGCAGCAACAGATTCTGACCCGAGAGGTTGACAATGGCCACGTACTTGGGCATCGGCTTTGGCATGTTGCACGGATGGCGCTGGCCGCGCCTGGCATTGGTCCAGACCGCGTGGAGGAGCGACTTGCGGTTGTCGACGCACGCCTGCAACGAGCCGTCACGGCCCTCGGACGTGAACATGTGTTCGAGGCACGCGAGGTGGTCCTGCACGGCGCGTCCCGCAAAGTTGCGGTCGAGTCGGCTCAGCCATCCCGCGTCGCGCAGCTGCTCCTCCGCCTCGGCCTGGTGAGCGTGTGCCATTCCACTTGCAGATTTGGCCGCGCCGTCGCTGATCTCTGTAGGTGGGCAAGCCGCAAGGCCTGTGGGGCCCCGGCGGCGGGTATGGCGCGCAACATCTCGTTTCACCTGCCAGCGTGCGCCGTGCACGACGGTGTGCAGCGACGACAGAACGAATCGATAGCGGCGAATGCGCTCTCCGAGATGCGGTCCCGGCCCCTGCTCGGCAACTGCGACTGCGCACCGCAGCAACAGTTGCCGCACTCGCACCCGACGGGGAAGAAGGTGTCGATGCGATTCGTTCCGCCGCCGTCGGCGTCGGCACCGACGGGAGTCGCGGCGCCGCCCTCGCTCACGCCTGGCAACTTTACGTTTGCCTCCATGCTCGGCACACCGCCGCTCGTCGTCACGAATGTCGCGTTGCAGACCCTCGACGCGACACTCCTGGGCGTGTCGCACATTGCGCCGCGCCCGGTGGCCGACGTCGCGCTCGGCTGGCATCGACGCATCAACCCGATCGAGCCAAAGGAGGAGGTCCGTTGTGAGTATGCCGACCAGTACAGCATCGGTGACCCGGAGCACCCGACCAAGGGTTGCTGCGGGCGCTTTGGCGAGCTGTTGCACGGCACCCTCTTCAGCAACGTCGTCGCAAAGTCTCGGCTCGTCAACGCGGAGGGCGAGCCGCTGTACACGTCGGCGTTGCTCGGTCCCACCGGGCACTACGAGCGCTTCTCGGCCTGGTCGCACGTTGCCAGCTTCTTTGTCTTTGCCGCGTACGCCATCATTCGGCAGGTGGCCGCCGGGAATCGATCCAGCGTCGAGGGCGTCTTTGCGTCGGTCGCGGCGTGGGCGATTGCGTTTGTCTTTCTCGCCTCCTCCCTCTACCACAGCACGGCCGCGGACCCCGACTTTGCCGTGTTCACGCGCATGGTCGACTACGTGGCCATCTACCTTGGCATCGCCATCGGCACGACGGCCGACGTTGCCGTGGCGACGCGCGGCTTTGACAACGTGCCCGTCGTCACGATTCTCGACATTCCGCTCGCCGCCACGTTGCTGATCCTCTTCTTCACCTGGCGCCGCGTGCGGTTGCCCAAGGAGGCCACCTGGCTCGACGACAACATCGTCGTGCCCCAAAAGGTTGCCTGTTCCATCGGCCGCGGTCTGTTCTCGCGCGGACACGTCGACCTGCACCACTCGCAGCTGCGCCAGGCGACGTCGCTGTTGCTGACGGCGGGTTACTTCATGTCCGTGCCGGCGGCCGTGATGACGCTGGGCGTGCAAGTCGCGGTGCCGGTGATTGCGTTGCAGGCCGTCGGGTTTGTGCTTGCCGTGTTCGGCATGTTGCTCGACCGCATCCTCGAGTGGCCCAATGGCAGCCTCGTCGAGGGCAAGCAGTCCTGTTGCTACCCAAACAGTTGCGGCTGCGTGCTGACGTCGCACGGGGTCTGGCACCTCATAGCCATGGTTTCGGCCGCGTGCACGGTCGTGGCGCGCGAGTACGCGCTCGGTTCGTATTGATTCAAAAAACATCACTGCTACCTAAACCCCAGCTCCCGTTCCCAGTACATTGGGTCAATGGCCTGGTGCAGTTGCACGGTCACGTGCTCCTGGGCCCTCTTGACACGCGGCCAGACGCGCTGCAGGCGACCGGTCGGCGCGCCGTCGAGGTAGCGGCCGAGTCGCTCGGCCTCCGGCATGCTGCAGTAATCGTACATGACGTGCACGAGCATCGGTGCGTCCTGCGGCTCCCGCCCGAGCGCCTCGGCAAAGTGTCGATGCATGGGAATCACCTTGGGCCGGTAGAACTCGTCGTAGTCGCGCATGGCCCGTGTCCGACGGTCGAGAGCGCGCGCCATGTCCGTCGGCGTGGACATTGGGTTGGCGTGCACCTTCAGCTGCTTGACGACGACGGCGGCGTAGTTTTGAAATCCCCACTGGTGCCAGTTGTCGTGAAAGTAGTAGGCCGCAAACTTGCGGCACTCGGCGGCCACGTCGGTGGGCGCGGTGCCCTCGTGCGGGGGGGACATGAGTTGCGCCTCGTACGCCCCGGTGCGCCCGTCGAGGCGGCCGGGTCGCAACGGTCCGTGCCACCGGCACGCGTTGACAAAGCTCGCCACGTGCGTGTACTCGGGGTCGTCCTTGTAGCGACGCGGGTCGTTGAGCTCGACGCGCAGCCGCAGGACGGCGCCGTGCACCTTGTTCCACCAGAGGTCGCGGTAGATCTCGTACGGCAGGTGGAGGCGCAACAGGCTCGAGATGACGAGCACGTTGTGCATCCACGTCAGGCGCCACCCCTGCGCGCGAACCGCATCCGGCGAGTCGTCCGCGCGGCGCAAGGACCGAAAGCCCGAGGCGTCGAGGTCGATGACGCGGATGGCACCGACGGCGCCCAGCTCGAGACGCGCCGACCCCTCCGGGTAGGTGTCGATGAAGTTTTGCAGCTTGCCGTCGACAAAGACAAAGCGCTGCGTGGAGTAGCCCCAGACGGCAACCAGCAGGTTGTTCAGGTAGTGGTCGAGCGGCGGTCGCGCCCAGGTCCGGTCAATCTTGGACACGCGCGCGTCGACATCCATGGAGCCGCGCTCGAGAAAGGCGTAGAGACGGTAACCCTTTGCGCGAGGTCCACCGGGCGAGAAGCGCACCTCCACGACCTGCCAGCCCATGGCAAAAATCAGCGGGCCGTAGCCGCCGGCCGACGCGTCCGCCATGTTGGTCATCTGCGCGAGCGCGTCCTCGTAGTTTAGCAGGTCGCGGTTGCCCTCGCGCGGGACCTGGGCGCGCAGCACCGCGTCGTTCCCGGTCAGGGCGTCCGTGACCTCCCACGGAAAGAGCGTGTCGGAGTAGTCGAGGCCCGGCTTGGGTGCCCACACCGAGTTGTAGGTGCCCTGCGCGACAAACTCGAGGTCGAGCGTGGCAAAGGTGCGCGGCCAGTAGGCACGGTTTTTCGGGTCGTCGCGCGACGCCTGCGACAGCAGCAGCTCGTCAAAGCCGTGATCGCGCAGAAAGTTGCCAAACTCGTAGCCGGTCTCGTCGTCGACGTCCTGCTGCGGCACGACCTCGCACGTGGACTCGAGCTTCTCAAAGAGCGGCATGCCGGTCGTCTCGCTGAGCATCGAGACGGCAAACATGTGGTTCTCGTCCATGCACTTTGCAACCGCATCGCGGAGCGACGGTTCCGGCGCAAAGGTGTGCCACTGGGTCGGATCGCGAAGAAAGGGCTGCAGCACGGCGTAGCGGTTCTCCGGCGGCAAGGGCACAGCCGGCGCGGCCTCGTCGGCCTCGTCAGCGGCGACTGCGGGCGCGACGACCTGGGCCGCCGACGGCGGCACGACCGCGCTGCTGGTGCTGGGCCCCGCGGCGGCGGCGGCCGCTGCCGCCGCCGCCGCCGCACTGGCGGCAGCGGCCTCGGCCGCCGCCGCCTCGGATGCCCTCAACATCTTGGCCGCGTTGTCCTTTTTGGTGAGCTCCAGCCAGGTGCCAAACGCGTCGCTGGCGCTCCTGGCGACGGCCGCGTCGGTCATCGTGACATACGGCTGGCTCCGTGACGTCTTGCCATTGTCGCTGTTGCGCGTCAGCGCCAGCAGCTGGTTCTCAATCGTGTCGACCGACGCACGGGCGCTCTGAAACCACAGCTTGTACCCTTCAATGTAGGCCACGCGCTTGCCAGTCTTGAGAAACTCGGGTTTGCGTGCCGTCTCCCATTCGACCTTTTGCCGTTTGCACTCGTCCTTGAGAATCGTTCGTACGACGTCGACCATGGTGTAGCCCCACGTGTGCGCTGGCCAGCAAAAGTCAATCGGCATGTCCTTGCGCGTCCCGGGCGCCTCCCAGGCACCGATGCGGTCGCTGTCCCAGAGCGGGCGCAGCCGCTCGCCGAGCATGGACGCGCGCGCAAAGCGGTCGGCCTCCTCCTCGGCACGGCGTGCATCCTCCATGGCCTTTTTGCGCTGCGCAGCCTTGCTGGGCTGCGCAACGCTCGCCGACGACGGGCCGGCTGCTGCGCCGCCCGACGCTCGCATCGGGTTGAATCGCGGTCCGGCCCCGCCCGCGCTCCGCCGTGGCGTGCGGGAAGCTTCTTTGGGCGGCATCCGTGCGCGCGTCCGTGTGCTGTCGACAACAGGCACACAACCCGCAAGCGCGAGCTGTCCCCATTGGATTCTCATGCTGCAAATTGCTTATCAACCCAAAACATCCTCACGGCACTCGACACGCACACCACGACACTCGCACGGAAACGAGAGTGCACCTAGCACACGCAGTACGGCAACAACTTTGCGCGCTCGACACCCAGGACCTTTTCGGCAATGTCGTCAAAGAGGCCCAGGTGGAAGGCGTGCATCGTCTGATCTGCGTGCAGGTAGCGGATGGCCTGATCGCAGATGTCGACGTCGGACATGATCGGATGCCACTCGGCACCGTCGTAGAAGCCGTTGACGTCTCCCGTCTCCGGGTCGAACGACTCGACGACGAGGTCGTCGTCGTCCTCCTCCAGGTCGTCGATGATGTCGTCCTCGTTGGGCCAACGGCGGCGCGCGGGCGCATCCGCCCACTTGGGCCGAATGGCCGGCGGCGGCACGGCGCGTGGGTCGGCAGGCGGTCGTCGGATCTGTGCCTCGGGCGTGCTCGGGCGCGACGCTGGCGCCGACGGCGCATGGTTTGGGTTCTGCTGCATGAAGGGGTCGTCCTCGAGCGACACGGCATCGAGCAGAGAGGCGACGTCCATGGACGGTGCGAGTGTGTCGTACGGCATCGTGGCACGGACAGGGGAGGGCGGTTGCTGGGAACCCTGTGGCTTCAAGCCGCAAGGCGTCGTTTCAAAGATACGCTAACCTAGGCCCACACGCTGAATCCAAAAGGCGACTCGCGTGCGCAGCGACACACTCACTCACTCACTCACACCCCCCTCTCCCGTGTCACACACACACACACATGGCCGTCCTGCTCGGGCTGGCCGTGGCCGTGCTCGTCTTTGGCACGGTCCTCTGCGTGCTTCGGGAGCCGCGTGGCTCAAAGGACGCCGGCGTAGCCACCGAGGAGCTCGAGCTCCGGGCTCATTTCCGCCGAAGCCGCCGCGGACGCCTTGCTGACGGTGAGATGCTCCGACGGCCCGGCGGCCGTGACGTGCGGCCCGGTGAGTGAAAACTCCTCGCGAAACGAGGCGCTGGTGTTTGCCCGTTCAAACAGCATGTGCGTCTCCGCGTCCGAGGTGAGCGACACGAACCGATTGGCGCAGCTGAAGAAGGCGTACACCATCAGCGGCGCCAGAGTCTTGAACGAGGTGTTTGCATAGTCCATTGGCAACTCGGGCACCTGCCCGTGGGGCAGGGCCATCATGTGCTGCGCCGGTTGCGTGACCGCGTTGCGGTCCAGGAAGCGGTCTGGGTTGTTCAGCGCCGTGCGCCGATCGGGGTGCAGACGGTTCCACACGCGGATCTGCTCGATGGTGGGGATCTCGCGCTGCGCCTTCTGTTGCTCGGACAGGACCCTCTGCGCGTTGTGCTGCTTGCAGATGACCCACTTGGACGGCACCAGCATCAGCCACTTGTTCAGACTGTACGTCATCTGCGACTTGAGGTTGTACGGGTAGGTCATGTCGGAGAGCTCGTCGACTGGGTTTGTGTGATCGAGCCGAGCCATGAGCGGCAGGATTCCCAGAACATTGAGCTTGGCTTTGATCTTCAGCGCCTTGCAGAGCGCAAGCACGGTGAGCTTGCCCTTGCAGGCCTTTGTGCTCGCGCCGCTGACCCGCATGAAGCGGCGGTTCTCGTCGGCCATGATGGCGTCCATCCGATTGACGAGCCGCGTCTTCATGCGCTGCGTTTCGCGCGAGTTGGCAGGCCGCAGGTCGGTGACATCGTGCCGCTCCTTGACCACGTCGTCCTCGTGGGTGCTGATGTGCAGCTTGACGGCCGACGGCGCGGTGCCCTCCACGTAGAAGACGTGGCGCGAGTCGTGCCGGTCGATGAGGGGCGTGCGGTGCCGGTCGATGGCGCCACCCACGTGGCGGTGGATCTTGCTGTACCACGGCCCGACGGTGCCGTCGTCGGCCACGAGGGGCTGACCATCGTCGGCCACGAGGCCCATGGATTCACAGTCCTTCCGGATGTCCTCCGACTCCTCGGGCACTGCCGTGATGTAGAGCTGACCGTTGGCCGGTACGCCGTGCAACACAATGTCGGCATCGTCGCAGAGCGCACGGAGGGGCATGTGGCTGTTGTGGCACACGGTCTGCCCAGTGGAGACGACAAAGTCGCTCGACTGGTCGCTGGCGACAAACGAGCTGATGTGGTACCAGAGATCGTTCGGCAACCAGCCAATCGGGCACGGCAGAGACGGGTCGGCGGGGAGCACCGGGTCGGTCGGTTCTGGTTCTGCGTCTGCTGCTGCAGCGGTCGTAGTTGCCATGCGCAAAAGAGAGGTGTGGCGATG
>Ga0115001_10003126_pt1 | contig 12504 bp, 15 predicted proteins | sample ArcticOcean_MG_C_12_FD_89869 | JGI IMG/M metagenome (GOLD analysis project Ga0115001, IMG submission 89869) | Marine microbial communities from western Arctic Ocean - ArcticOcean_MG_CB8_130 | ecosystem: Environmental > Aquatic > Marine > Oceanic | place: Arctic Ocean: Canada Basin | collected... | reverse complement strand
TCAAATCAATCAGTCAAATCAAATCAAATCAAATCAAATCAATCAGTCTTGGGCGTAACGAGAGAGAAATATATACCTATACAGCGCATAGACCCGAATTCTCTCGCTCTCTGTATTCCTCTCTCTCTCTGTCTCTTTTCTCTCTCTGGCGACTTTTATTAAAGACTATTATTGATACCAATACTCGTATTCGTCGCTTAAACTTTCGTTGATCAAAACAAAAGCATCGTTCATCAGCGGGTCCATTTTCTGCCACTTTTTCTACCATTTTTTCCCTTAAATCCACCCTATTTTTACTACTACAATATACCTAAACCCTAACCTATAAAACCCTAAACCCTGTATGTTTGTGCCGAAAAATTTCACACGTTTCCCCTCAAAAGACAATACCATACTCAAACAAAACACTCCTACTGTTTTTCCGCCCCTACTGTGCTGCCCTGTTTCAATACTAACAACGCGAAGAGTTACTCAGGAGTACTTTACAATCGCACGACAGAGAGAAGAGATTGAAGTACAACACGCTAAGTAAAACAATAAATGGTACGCGATACACAGAGAGATAACAGAATCTAGCACTGAACGCCTATCGATGGCCATTTTCTACGAAAGTGTTTTCGTTTCGTTTTCCTGATTGGACCCGATTTCGATCACAGAGTTTTCGATTTGACGTTTCTTACTCGCGCTTTACTAACAAATCTCTTTCTACTGCTACTGTTATTATTATAATATTCTATAGGCGAAACCGGCGAATGCGGCCATGTTGCAGTTAATCGTAGGGTTCTTAGTCGGAGCCGTGTTCGTGAGCATATTCTCGACGAACACTGGTTCGAGCTATGCGGTACGTTTTTTCGCTTCCTCTTTAGGCAGAGTAAAGAGAGCTTTGTCTCCCCGTTCTTCGCTTTAGTCAACGAAAGAAAAGGCTTTCGCTGCAAGGGCGAGAGAAATACTCGCTCGTTCGAACTGTTGTTATTCGTGCCCGTTTTAATCGTTCGATTTTCGCGAGATTAGATTTACTCGTAGCGCTGAGCGTTGTACGCGTGCGCGTTTGATGCCGATTTCGAGAACGTTTTCACCGGTGTATTGTATGTACTGAACTGACGCTTTTTCCGATAACGCTCCTCGTTGTGTATTTATTTATTATGACTGTTATAGCAAACTGGGTACGGGTCGGCGATATTGTCGCCGACGTTTGGACATTACGACGAGTTGTTCTTGGGCGATCAGAACTCGTTCGATCCACCGACGAGGAAACCGGGGTATGTGTACAGATCGACGACTTATCAGTCCTTATATGATAAGACGTGGACCGAGGGCGGATACCCGGCGCAATCGTGCTGGGGATGCAGATTCGCCGTGGACGTGACGACGAAATTGCAATTTCATACCATGCTCGACGCAGGTACTGGCAACGGCGCCCTGACGAGATTAATGCGACAACATGGGAAGAACGCGTACGGTATTGAATTGTCTAGAGCGGTTTTGGAGAAGGAGTGCCCGGATTTATTATCAAAGAATTACGTCGAGCCAGGGATTTTAACAAACTTACCTTACGAAGATAACTCGTTTGATCTCGTCATGTCCTCGGACGTGCTCGAGCACATTCATCCAGAAGAAGTCGATCAAGTCGTCAAGGAATTAGTGCGAGTTTCGAGAAGACATTTATTCCTATCAATCTCCTTAAAAGGACACACGAAAGCTACCGCCGATAAAGACGACGAGGCGCACAGGCATACGATGTTACGTCCGCGCGAATGGTGGCACGCGATCTTCCGCAAACACGGTGCCGTCGTAAACGAAGAAATGCTTTGGGCCATGCAAGAGAAAGACTTCTCGTACGTCGGCGATAAGCTCGGTGATTGTCGCTGGGAAGGTAAACAAGACGACGGTGGTTTATACGAAGTCTGCAACGTCGATAATAAATGGTTAGTCGGCAAAAGAGAGCAAGAGAATTTGCGACGCGATCGTTGTTTAACGAACGCGAATAAGGAATTAGAGCCGTGGTTTTTCTCCTTTCGAAAAATTCGTTAACAACGACGCAGACGCAGACGAAGTAAAATAAATATATATGCGTAGTAGGTACACAACAACAACAACAACAACAACATAATCAATAATACTAACAATAAATCCCCTTCCGATTTGATTACGATTAAATATCTCGTCTTCCGCGTTCCCTCGTCATCGTCGTTGTCCACATCACGCGCGACCGAATTATCTTTCCAATCCTCCTCCTCATCATCATTCAATTCGATTCGTCAGAAAAAATAACATAAAATCCAAAACGTGATCTCGTAATCAAATGTTCACCACTACTGCGAATAAACTGCCGATACTGTTCTCGTTTTGCTCGTTGCTCTTAATGCCTGAGATCGTTCGCTCGAACGCTTGGTCGTTCTTCGGTGGCCCATCGCGCACTAAAGAAGCAAACGAGGACGTGTTCTTAACCACGCTTAAGCATGGGAAAGTGGAAGAAACGGTCGTCGTTGATAGCTTGGACGATCAAAGGGTCGAGCAGAAGTTCGAGTATTCGAATAAAGAACGAGTAGTTCGAGCAAATGATGACGACGACGATGATTCTGTTAAGAAGAAGAAGAAGAAGCTAAACATGAATCGAGTAAGCGTTGATGAGGATGAAGAAGAATATGCTCGTCCGCAAAATCGTGCTAACGCTAACGAGGAACGAAAAGAACGAAAAAGGAAGAAAAAACTGGACAGGGAACGGAAGAAGAACGCGATGGTCGAAGAGGAAGCGCTGAAGAAGAAAACGAGAGAGAGGAACGAGCGCGAGGAAGGCGAATCAGCGGCTGGATCGTTACACGAGGCCATAGATGACGACGATTTCGATGAATTAGAGGATTTATTGCGATGGAAACCGAATTTGAACGAACCGTGTAAGCGCATCGGGAAGACGAAGGATTTTACGCCGATCATGAAAGCCGCGCATTTAGGGCGATATAAGATGATCGATTTGTTATTAGATTACGGGGCAAACGCGAATGAAGTGGATTCGATTGGATATTCGGTTTTAATGCGCGCGGTGATGTCGAAGAGTTTAGAGAGCGTGAAAGTCTTAGTCGACGCAGGGGCGGTCGTGACTTACGTGCAGAAAACGGCTATGATGGATTTAGGATTAAGCGCGATGCGTTTAGCGCAAATGACGAATAGAAGAGATATGGTCGACGCACTCGAACAGGCTGGCGCGAACCCGAACGATGATGAATTCGAGCGCAGAGAACGAAAAAGGGAAGAATTAATGGAGAAAATGAAAAGAGACGCAGAAGAATCCGGCATCGAGTTCGACTCAATCGTTACTCCGGATAAAATGAACGTGAAAAGGGGCGACGACGACGTCGAGATTCTCATTTCGCACGAAGGCAAAAACGAAACAGTCTTAGGAAGCGAGAACTTGAAGAAATGGAGGGACGAGAAATTTCGAGAAGAGCGAGAGAACGCTCGAAAAGCAAAACTCAAAAAAGAAACGACGTTCGGCGAAGAAATGGAAAAAGAATCCATGATCGAAGACGAAGACGTTATTCCTACGAACAAAGACGAGCTCTAATACTAACACTACCTACCTACTTTACCTACTTAAATAAACGCCTAGTATGCTTACTCGTTCACTCTCTCTCGATCCTCTGACTCGCGCTTGCGAACCGACCGGCAACTACTACTACTCCCTCTCTCTCGCGCTCTCGAAACCGTCCAATGAAACGAACAACACTACCACTCCCTACTTTACCTACTCAATTAAACTACTCCTACGCTTACTCGTTCATTCGCTCGCGATCCTCTGACTCGCATTCGCTCGCGAACTGACTGGCACATTCAACTAACTCCCTCGCGTTCTCGAATTCGCTCAAGAACTCTTTCTTCACTGCTAAGCAGCATACGATCGATTTCCTCGTTTTCGTCCGTTGTTTCACTTTTACTGAGATCTGTTCGCATACGGTTTCCGAGAGTCCGTGGTCGTCTCTGAACCCTAATAAACACTTCGTCTCGAAGCATTCTTCGTTAATTGAACGTAAGCCTGCTTGCACGTCGTTTAAGCAGTGATAGATCGAGCCGAACGCGTTCGTTTGCGTGATCACGAGCAAGATCTTGTTAGAGAATATTGTCGCGCATATCGTCGTTCGATAGCTCGCGAGCTCTTTCGTGATCATTTTTGAGGTTAAGGAATTGGTAAGTTCCGCCGTCGATGGAGACGACGACATTTTTTTTCTTGTGTCTATCGTTTATGTCTATCGTTTATGTCTATGTTTATGTCTATGTTTATGTCTATCGTTTATGTTTATGTTTATGTTTATGTTTAGTAGAGGTAATGAGTTATGAGATACTAATTTTACTACTACGAGCGTCTGCTGATTGAAGCGAGTTTTCTGAAGTATGTAGTAAAGGAATAAAGCGAACGCTAGAGATAATAATAGTACAAAGATCCAAACATGAACGCAATCGCGGTCGCGCTTACGAGATTAACCGCGCTGTTGCTCAATAGTTCGAGACCGGATATTCTCGCGACGGTTGGCCCAGGTTTCGAGACGACTTTTTTTCGCGCGGAACAATAGCCGCTGTATTGTATCGTAGCGCCTAAGATAGAATCGATGAACGAACCGACGAGACCGCCGAGTGCTCCGATTGTTAAGCATAGGATGATTTCAGTCCTCGTTTGAGATACGTTTTGATGTCCGATATGAATGAATGCGCCTAATGCCCATCCTAATGCGGCTGTTATGCCTCCGACTATAGATGCGACGACGCCTAAACTAGTGACTCCGCCGTTCGTTCCTGCTTCAACCTCTTTCGTACAGAACGTTGTTATTAGTTTCGGTTTAGTTTTCGATAGCACGCCGAGTTCGCTCGCGAATGTATCCCCAGCGCAGCACGAGAAATACCCAAGAAACGAAACCGCCAAAGTCGACGCAATCTTCGCATTATTACTACCAATATCACTACTTATTACTGTCGTTAGACTGGATTCGCCCATGACGTTCCCTAACGCGAAATAACTCGCCAAAGCGAGAAATGTTGGAACCATTCCGTTCGCAAAAACTTGCACCCAATCTCTCGAACCGCCTTCTTTGAAATGTTCATCGATCAACTTCTTCGAATCGCTCCCTATCTTCGTCACCGCGGACGACGCGAAGAAGAAGAAAAACAACGTCAGGCCATTTCTCAGGCCCGAGAATATCGTTATCATACCAATCAACGACGCACTCAATAAACCGGAGAGATCGAGACTCTTCTTCGCGTAGCCAATAACCGCCAACGCTACTCCTAAAACGATGCTCCCGATCATGCGCTGAATCATGTAAACACGATTCGGATCGTGCGTTATTCGCATTAACCATACGCACGCGACCAGGACCGTAATTTGTTTCATTTTCGAAGCCATGTTTTCGCTGTTTTGTATCTTCAGGTTTCCTATCGAGGCCTGTGGTTCATCTAAAGGAAACCTGAACGAAGAAGAAGAGGAACACAAAGAAAAGTTCGCTCTCATCATTCGCTCGCGCTCTTGTCGCAGACTATGACGCAGATGAGAACGATCGCTTCTTCCTAATAAATCAACGCGTTCTCGCGCGCTCGTTATTCCCTTATTACGACTCATAATAACGAAATCATCGTCAGTACGAACAAAACCAGTTTTATTTAATGAATACGATTTAGATATTGTATCAGTAAGACGTAGACGATGATTAAGATGAGGTTGCGATGGTATCGGTTTTAGAGTACTATGCCGTTTAGCGATTACGAGCATTTGTTTTTGATTACTATAGTATGGTTGATTTTTTGTGTCGTAGTATACTCCGTCGCAAGCCGAAGATACGAGCATAGTGCGATGAAAAAATGAACGAAAATGTACTGGTAGTATGCGCAGTAGAAAAATATCGCGCGTCGTTCTCTTGAGGCGGTTAAAAGCAAGCTCGAGCGCGTGACGTAACTTTAGTGAGACGTTCGTTGTAAATAGATTTTGTGTGTACGAATTCACTCTCTATTGATAACATAAAATCTTTGCGTAAACTCTCACTCCGTGTTGTTCATACACGCGCGTGCTTGTATGAATATCGATAAAATTTCTTTAGAGCACTGGCGTTCTGTCAATCGCTTGGAGGGTAACAAAGTTGTAGCCAAACGGGTTAGCGACGTGCTTCGCCCAGTTCGCGCCAGGCGCATCGGCTAACGTCGCACCTTGTACGAAGACGCCTAACATGGCAATCATCGCCAAGCGGCCGTTTTTAATCTCCTTGACTTTTAAGATTTGCAAATCTTGCGGAGTCGCCGCGACGTTGTAAAAGTCAAGCGGTCCACCTGGGTTGATCGGGTCCAAACCTGAAAACGCAGAGCTCGTGAACTTGCCTTTGAATGGCACAAAGCCTTCCGGGGCCGAATCTGGGTTAGCGCGGAACTGTTCGGCGCCGCCCATTAACGCGATCAACGGAAGCACGGCGATGGCTAACCAAAGTTCGGCCGGGCCTGCTCTTCCAGTCGTGCCTTCCAAGAAAGCCTTACCAGTCATTCTCCAATCTTCAGCGGATTGAATTTGCAACGCTTCCGGGATGACGACACCTGGCACGGCCAACATCGCCCATCTCGCGTGAATAACTTCGGCGACTCTGTATTTCTCAATCGCTCCATCTTTACCCAACCCGAGCGGGTCAAAACCGTAATCGCCGGCTAACGTGCCGTCCAGGTAGGACGGGATGTCAGCAGTAGTCAACAAACCGCTCGGTAAGTATAACTTACGGTCCGGCCCTGTCGTGTTTATATTTTGTTTTTTTTATTCTTTGTCAGTACATTTTTTTTCGCTTTTTTGACCCCAACATTCTCATTCTCTTCTCCCTCTCTTCCCTAAAGAACAGCAAAAGCGAGAGATTCATAATAAGATCAAGAGAGCGTGGAAAGAACACGAACACCAGGGAGAGCATCGATAGTTACACAGAACAACACGAACAACGACGACAAAACGAGAGGACGAGACGACAAAAAGGAACGCTCTCTGTGGCCGATATCTATTTCTCGAGAGCGATTCGTTTCATTTCTCGTGGCAAGCTTGATATCAATACTTTACACGAGTAGTATCTTTCTTAAAAAGACACCCATCACGAGCCATCCATCCATCAGAGGTCGATTATATCTACAACGAAAACATACACGTAACGTATATACTTACCGTACCACTTCGCCAGACCATCGCCCTTTTGCGCTGCAGCAGATTTACCTGCATTCGCCTTCTTCACGGTAACCGCGGCCTTCTTCACGAAAACCGGCGCCTTCTTCACCGGCGCAGCAGCCGCCTTCTTCGAGATCGGTTTCGCTTTCACCAAAGGCTTCGGAGTGACTTTTTTCGGAATCGCGACGATGGGCGACTTCTTGACAATAGTTTTCGCAGGCGCCGGTGCGGCTTTCTTGAATAAAGCGTTGACTTGCATCAAGGCCATTTTTAATTGAGTTTATGTTTATTTAGTCGTGTGTCGGTGTAGAGTGCGTGATATGACGACAGCGCTGTCGTGAACATTTTTTTCTTTATTAATTAAATCGTATCCGAAAAATCGTATCTATCTGGTTTTGAAAACCGAGGTTTAGGGTGTAGGTAGGGCCTGGATTCGACGTCGCTTTCTTGAACTCGCAGCGTCAGCGCAGTATCAAAAATTTGTTGTGAAATATATATTCGTTCATGGTGATATATAATTATTCTTTTCGCGTGATATAGAAGCGTGCACGTGTGTCGAAATGTATTCTGTTCTTTCTCTAGCATTCTGTTCTTTCTCTAAGTACGCCGTGTATTAAAATCGTGTTTATATATAACAAAACTCTTCTTCTTCTTCTTCTTCCTTCTCCTTGTTCAAACAACAAATAATGATAATTAATTCATGGTACCTAACACGTCGCTTTCGTGTAAGACGACGTATTTATTACCCTCACCGTCTTGCATTTGATCGCCTGCGTATTTGAAATAAACAACCTCTTGACCAACCTTTACCGACATCGGCTTTATTTCTTTCTTCTCGTCGTCCCATAAACCTGGACCGACTTTGGATACAGTGCCTTGCACTGGTTTCTCTTGCGCCGAAGAGGTTAATAAAATACCACCTTTCGTCTTCAATTCAGCTTGAGCGAGTTTCAAGATGATTCTGTCCCCTAAAGGTTCCAAATTCGGAATATCGTCTACTGAGGCGTTTGATTTCGGAAACGTGCCGATTAAATCGAGCTCGCGGATCATCGTATATTCAACGTCTTGGACTAATAGATCGTCCGCGCCAATGCCGAATTTGTTATATAACACGGTTTGTCCTGGTTTCACGCCATGTACGTCATCTGAGATTGCTTCGATGTCGCCTGTTATATATATACATATTATAAGAATTCGTGTGTTTGTTAATGAAAAGGAGAAGAAAGAAGGAGAAGGAAAAGGAAACTCGATTCGATTTTGACTCTCTCTCGCTCGCTCGCTCTCTCGCGTTCACGTTACATGAAATCAAAGCGATCGACACGCGCGCGCACGACATCAAACATAAATATATATATACACGTACCACTCGTCGGTTTCATTTGTGACCCTTGCGTCAACAGAACCCCGCCCTTCGTCTCGACCTCGGTCCTAGCGATTTTAATCAAAACTCTGCCGCCCATCGGTTTCACTTTTGAGTACTTCTTCGCGACCTCGAAAGGTTTACCGGCCGCGAAAACTCTCGCGATAAAGTTCTTTTTTCTTCTTTGCTGCGAATGTGAAGTCTTTGTTTGGATTTCTGTCGTCGTGCTATTTGTTCTCATCGATGTCGATGCTAACATCTTCTTTTATTATTCTTATTTATCTCCGTCTTCTGTGTGCGTGTTCTTATTATCCAAAAGTGACGGCTGCACCGCTTTTTTTTATAAAACTCTTTAAAATACTACGCGTAATAAAAGGAGTTCGACATAGGGCAATGTTTACGAATACGTAGCACTGAGATAGTTTCACTGAATAAAAATAGCGCATATCGATTGCATATCATTAGCACTGTTGTTGTATTAAATAATATGCCTGTTTTCAATAAATCGAGCGTGCTTAAACACGTAACGTAAACGCGTAATAAAACAACAAAACAGAAGGAAACACACCACAAGAGACGATTTTTAACAACAACACCCAAATTTGAAAGAATTTAACGAAATTTAATGAAACTGCAACTATCTCTTGACTAATCACCGCCGCGCGATCGGAAGAAGAATAATAATAAACACCACTGCGACCGAGCTAATCATATCCATACTCAGTATTATTTATTTATAAATCTGATACGGCACCGAAAACAAAAATGTTCGCATCGAAGAAATCGTACCGGGAAAAGAAAGAGGAACTTGCGAGAGTTCGAGTGCAATTACATCAATTAGCGATTGAGAACAAGAAACTGGAACAATTAATTGCGGATTCAGAGAACGCGTCGATGATTTCGAACCATGATTACGGCTTAGAGTCAGTCGATGATCTCGCCTCTGCGCTATCTGGAATGCGGAAGATGTTAGAAGCCGCGGAAGAGAAGGCCGAAATAGAGAGCACGAAGAGAATAGAGTGCGAGAGAGAGTACGGTTTAAGGAAACACGAGTACTTACAATCGGCCGTGAGCGGCATGCAGACTATGTTGACCGAGACCGAGAATCAATTATCTGAAACCGTGAGGAAGTTGGAGGAAAGTGAAATCTTGAAAGTCGAAGCAGAGACCGCGTTTGCGAAGGAGATTAAGGAGTACGAGACGAGGATAGCGTATTTAGAGAGTTTCGTGAAACCGTACGAAGTAACGATTGAGATCTGCGTGAAAGAGGGCGATGATGATGGGACGATGCCGATTTTGAAAAACGGACAAACGACGACTGCGAGTGCTACGAAGAGTAGAGGATGTGGGTGGTATTAATTTATTTTTCCGCCGATGTGTTTTATATATATTTTACAAACTTTTTTACTATGTAGTACTACTACTTGTACAATTATTAAATGATGATGATAATGATATATTTATTTTATAATATACACTTTTATTTTAAAGAATGATGACGTTTTCGTACCCTTTTTCGGCTACGAGATTATCCAAGTACCATAGCAAATCGTTACGTCTACTCAACAACCTTCTGCATTCGCTCGTTGTTAAAAGGCCTTCGAATTCTCTAGCGATTGCGCGCGCGTCCAACAAACGTAAACGAAAATACGTCTTTGCCGATATACATACAGTTGGACCGGTCTGAAAAGCGTTTTCGTGAGTCATATCGACATAAGCACCGTCTCTGAATGCAGCCGCGTGGTCAATCAAAACCGGATAATGATTATTCGATTGAAAAAATTCATCTTCTCGTTTATCATTATTATTATTATTATTATGTTCTTTGTTTTGTTCTGAAAGTTCCTGTGGTTCTTTCGTTCGCTCGCCTGTATCAGTGTTACAGATTTCGTTCCTGAACGTTTTCGGAATCGGTTTCGCGTCGACCCAATGTTCGGCGAACAAAAAATGCCCATGATGTCTGTCTAAGTTCCCCAATAACACATCCATCACTCTCGTGTCGGATAAAAGTTCTCTTTGCGACATTTTCCAATTCTTTTTGTTAACTTCTTTTAAAGTTTGTGATTGTTGAGCCCAGTAAATGAACGCGCCTTCTTCAAACTTTTTGTAATCACATTGAATTGGGTTGTCGCCGAAAGTCTTATCCTTTCTTGAACATGGCGGACCCTTGCGATTCATACGATAGAACGCGGGCGGGATGTAATCCATGCCTAGAATTCGATTTAACTTATATGCGACGACTTCCATTAGAACTCTGTGCCAGCCTTGGCCGTCTCCATCAATTTTTGGTTTAAACATACAATCAATCTCTTTCCCGGTTTCTTTACAACGTAATCGTAACTTATACAACGGATGCCCGAACGAATTTAACTTTGCGAGCGAAACGCAATTCACGATGTCACCGTTTTTTAAAACATCCATAATCTCAATGTGCGTTTCTTCGCGTTTCTTCGCTAACTCCGTCGCTTCGCTGTACGTCGTTTCATCGACTGCTTCGTTCCTGCATTTGTCCGAGAACAACTTCGCCTCTTCCTCTAAAGCCTTGGCACCGATTGCGATTAAACCTCTTTTTGTAATCGAATCGTACATCGATTTATCCGAATCTATCGCCTTGAACACCTTCGTTTTAAGCCATAACTCGAACGACCCGTCTTCGATTTCCTTAATTAAACGTTTCGTACAAGAGATTATCCCGGGATGTTCAACAAAACATTGCGGAGTTTCATCCGGAACTATTGATACAGAAGATGCGAAGAACGAGGACGAGTTGTCCTCGAAATGTTCAATTTTCTTAGTTTTAGCGCCTTTACTTAAATCCGTATGCTGCGTGACGTCGTTTTGCGGAAACGAGTCTTCGCCCAACCTAGTCTCGTCGTTATAATCGCTCGTTGAAACTAGAACCACGTCGTTAGGTTCGTATTTTTTAAAATGTTCATACGCAGGCGATCCCTCGTGAACGATGACGTTCCCTGTTATCACGTTCCCATCGTCTTCCGAAACGAACTTCTCCGATAATATCACTCTATGGAAATCGATCAGAAACGTATCGCCGACGTCTTTCTGGAAACTATTGTTATCGGTATTACTATCATCGTTGGAAGAACAGAACTCAAAAGTTACTCGAACGAACTCGGGCATTTTCATGACCATTCTCACTTCGGCGTATTTCTGTTCGCTCGTCGTTTGCGTTTCATTTTTTTGAGGCGAACATTTTTTCGCAGCTCGTGCCGTTCCTTGCTGACGCGAATGGAAAATCGCCCTCGCTTTAGTGCTCGAAGAATCGCGAGAATCACGAGAGGAAGAACGCGTACTATAAACGTTCATAGCACTATCTATATAAAAGAAAGAGAGTATATAGTGAGCACAGAAAAATCAGTACAAACGTGAAACGTGCTTGGAAAAACGAGAATTCTTTCCGAAACAAATCTCTCAAATTCGAGTTCATTAATCATTAAATAAGTTTGAAAACACACGCACGCACTCGTCACCGCTATCGCTCGCGCTCTCATCACTGCTGAGCTCATCTGTACGCTTTGCTCGCTCACAAGGGCTAAAGAGTAAGAGAAGCGCGAATACTGCGAATACTACTTCTACCACTGTGAGAAGAAGAAGAAGATATTAACGAGGATATTTAATTATTTGTTTGAGAAAGATATCAGTCTTATTGAGGATTAAATCTTAAAAGGTGGGTTTTTGTAATGAGAAAATTTACATATTTATCACTTATATCCCCTGGACCCTTTATCGGCCCAGTAGAAATCCGGGGGAAAAAAAATAAAAAAAAATATATTTCTTTTCTCCCTCCTGTCTACTGGGCGGTTGAATTTCGCAACAAACGGTTGAATTTCGCAACGTTTAGGGTATCAATAAATACACATACCAGAAACTATAGAAGAAGACATCCGTTCGCTACGAAACTAATCGCAAACGAAAGAGGGTGGAATTTCAGTGCGGGTAGTGGTTTTTAATTCTTTTT
>Ga0115001_10003124_pt1 | contig 12505 bp, 6 predicted proteins | sample ArcticOcean_MG_C_12_FD_89869 | JGI IMG/M metagenome (GOLD analysis project Ga0115001, IMG submission 89869) | Marine microbial communities from western Arctic Ocean - ArcticOcean_MG_CB8_130 | ecosystem: Environmental > Aquatic > Marine > Oceanic | place: Arctic Ocean: Canada Basin | collected... | reverse complement strand
TAATTTAGTAATGCGATTCATCATATCGCCGTGTTGTCTGTTGTTTTCTACTTGAAACTCACGCATCATTTGTTGCGTAGATCGTATGCCTTCGTCAACTTTCTCTGATAAGTTTCTTAGTTCAACCTGCAGGACAGCAATGTCTGTTTCGTAACGCATTTCTTGTGACTTCTCTGTAGAAATAGGCATGTATTATGCCCCTACTGGAGTAATTGCTAGTGTTGCTGAAGGTGCTCTTGGATGTGTAAATCCAGCAGAGTTAGCCGCTATTGCTTTACACTTAAGTGCGAGATTCTCTACAGCCCACATAATTTGTACAGTATCAAAATCATTTAGACTTACTAAGAATTCTAAATCTAAGTTAGTGTCATAATTATTCTGAGTATTAATTTTTCTCATAGTGTCTGAAACATCAGATCCATTTTGTCTAATCCAAAAGTAAGCATCAGCATTAACTCCAGAAGAATCATTAAGTAAATGAGCGTTAAGTGATACACTATATTTACCACCGACATTAACTGTGTATGTACCAGCAGTATTAAAAATGTTATTGTTAGTTAGAGTTGCGCCTACAGCCAATACTTCTGGAGTATTAATAGTAGTTGCGATAATATCACCACCATCAAAGAACTCACCATAAACTCTGTTGTATTTTTTGATAAAACCTTGTGGATTAAGACCAGCAGAAGCACCATCTAATGCTCTGTTTAACTCTATATTACCACCATTAGTATTATCATTACCAACTATTAAATCATTAGTTACTTTAGTAAAGTTAGTATCTAAATTAATTTGAGAACCATTTGTTCTGTTTAATTGTCCTGTTCCTGGACCACTTTGTATACTAGTACTTACTTGTACATTACCTGCGCCATCGTTAGCAGTAACAGTAACTGAATTAGTTCCAGCACCATAAAAAGTATTACCAGAATCCGCATAAACAATATACGATTCATTCTTAATAGCATCGCCACCTTGAACAGCTAATGGTGATCCTTGTGTTCCTCTTCCTCTATAGAATGTATATGGAGCAATAAAACTAGTAGAGAAATAACTAGTGAAACCCATTGATGCTACGCCACCATCTACATCTGTTTGTATTACTTGAAGCCCACCATTGCTAATTAGTAATTGTGATCTATCTGTTGCTGGTAGACCAGCACCGCCTGTGCCGTTTAATGCTAATCTTTTGTTTGATTGATTGTATGTAAAGACAGAATCTCCATCAAATGTACCACCACTATTCTTAAACTGTACTGAATCTGTAAATCCACCTGGAGATACACCTGCTATATTTGATAATCCGCCACCGTCACCAGTAAAGATACCACTACCGTTTAGTGTAAGATTACCTGGCATGAATGAATCACCGTCAGAACCATATTCCCAAGTAGAAGTAGTACCGACTTGATCTTGGGTATTCATAAACAGTTCAGCTGGTGGTTGCTGTGTGCCATCCCAAGAAGGAGATATACGACCTCCTATTCTTGCTTTAGTACTTTGGAAGCCACTTGATTTTTTTCCTGCCCATCTAATGTTACCTAAATAATCACCTGCGGCTATACTTACCCTTGAAGCATTGTTGCCTCTTCTTCGTGTAAAGTCAAGTCCATTTGCGTCTGTTGGATCACTTATATTAGTTCCATAATGAAAGACATTAATAATTCCAGCCTGCGTAGCAGTTGTTGTTCTTGGTGAGATTGCTATGCCACCTTGTGAAAACTTAACTTCACCTAATGTAGCATCACTAGTTAAGTCACTGTCTGGACCAGCAAATGTATACTGAACTTTACCAGGTGCGTATGCGTTAGTACCTGAAGGTGCGACACCAACAAAATCCATACCTGTTTCTACTCTTACTGATTGTGAATATCCACCTGCTCCATTACTTGCGGCATAGTCTGTAACTACTGGACTAAAGCCAGCAGTACCAGCATTGATGTCGTTCATTAAGAAAGTAGTTGTAGTATTACCACCGTAATAGTTAGGTGTTACATCATCACCGAATAAAGTAATAACTTCTTGTGCTTTTGTGTCAGTGTAATTGACAGGCATTGTGATTAATGTTGGATCAATCTGATGTGTTGTAGAATTAGCTACAGAATCGTTAATTGTTAGTGAACTTAAATTACCTAATGGTCCAGTAGAAACATTAGATAGTCCACCACCGTCGCCAGTGATAACACCATCAGCGCCTATTGTTACGGGATTAGTTGATACTGGAGCATTAAGATAATCTTTAGCAGACTCATTGAATATAACTGTTCCGTTAGCATACATTCTATGATCAATTCTGTCAAAATTAGTATCTACTACTTGAAAGAAAACGCCTTCTGGTACACCGGCAGCACCATTATTTGGATCGACCCAAGTAGGATCAACTTTCATGCCTACTTTTGCTGGAAAGTTGTAAGTTGTTGCTGGGTTGCCACCAAAATTTTGTGTACCGTAAAAGTTAAGTGATGTTTCATCGTTTGCTACAACACCTGTTCTTGCTTCTCCATTACCGTTACGCCTGATAAAGTCCATTGCTTTAGGACGATATTGGAACTGTTTCCATGCGCCTGATAAATCAGTATCGCCCGCTCCAGAACCTACAACAGTTACGAAACCACCTGCTCCGCCTCCGCCCATTTGCATACTTGTAGCTGTAGCACCCGAAGCATCTGCTAAGTTTGATAAAGATGGATTTGTATTAAAAGTTATTGCATTAGTAACAAGAGGGTCAGTGTTTGCGTTACCAATAGCGGCAACTGAATTAAGATTGAAACTTGCACCTTTAGCAAGTTGACCTGCGGCTGTGTTTGCATAAGTTTGAAAGTTAGTAATACCCGCTGAAGTATAATTGTCAATTATAAATGCTTGATCTACAGTACTATTACCTGTAACAGCGTCAGATTCACCACGTGTAATTGAACTATATGGCGTACTATTAAATGCTACGTTTGGTTGAATTAATACATTACCCTTAACGCCATTAACTAAAAGACTAGGGTCTGCTACTAGATTTCCTACAGATACATTGCCTGAAGTTGTAATTGTGTTTGAACCAAATGCGTCTAATAGAGTAACAACATTGCTGTCACCGTATGTACCAACGCCATCTGCGGCAAATGTACCATCGCCTCGTAAAACATTAGCGACATTGCCGTCTAAATTAACTGTAGCAATATTACCGATACCAGCAACATTTGCTACAGCAACTGAGTTCGCACTATCTGAAATTGTTGCGTGTGTTGCGTTAGCAACTACACCTGAGACATTAGCACCCGCTATGTTTGATAAACCACCGCCATTACCTGTGATAAGACCAGTAGTTGTAATTGTGTTTGATCCAAATGCGTCTAATAGAGTAACAACATTACTGTCGCCATATGTACCACCTCCACCAGTCTGTTCGACCCATGAAAGACTTCCAGCACCATTTGTGCCTAAAACATATCCATTTGTACCACCACCAATTACTACGTTAGCAGTAGTTGTTGCGTTTAGATTGTTAGCAGTATTTGCTACACCTGCGAAGTTAGCATAGTTTGCTGTGTTTGCTGTAACAACTGTACCAATGACTGTACGACTTAACTGTACAGTTACATTACCTGTTGCTGAATTTACTTTTATTTGAGTAGCCATTAGTAGTTTATCACTCCGTCTGAATTAATTAAGAATAGTAAGAATACGACTTGATCGTATGCTGGTTGTGTTGTTGTACCGATGACTAAAGCAGGAAATGATATTTTAAGTCTACCACTGAAACATGCTGGTTCAATAGCATTAATGTCTAAGTCTGGATCGCCAGTAATTACACCCCAAGTATCATCGTCAATCGTAATTGTAAATGTACCAGATGCGTCTACTCTGTTTGTTATTGGAAGCACTACTGGAGTAGGGTCTATTTTATTCATAGCCATAGAGCCATTTGCTGTCGCTAGAGCGAATACACCACCACCAGACGTTGCTGAGATAGTAAATGTAGTCGCTGTAGGGATAGTTAGCACGTAGTATGTTGTGTTGATAAGAACATTGCCGAAGACTGTCCCTGTGAAGTTTACAGGCTGTCCTATGTACATCTCGGCTGTTGATGTACAAGTCATTAGATCAGTTGTTACTTCTGTCGCAGTGATTGTTTGTATAAGGGGTATAGCAGGGTAGTCTTGTATTGTAAAGTCTAATCCTGTTCTGCTATTGTGAAAATTTGATATATCTCGTCTTACTATTTGTGCGTCTATTGTCGCACCTGAAAGATCGATTGGTGCTGAGTTTGTTACCCAGCCACTAGATGTTGTTGTGGAACCCCATTCCATGTTCCAGAAATCTTTTTGATCGTAAACTAATTCTTCTGCTAAGATTTGACCATCAAATCCAGCTACTTGATTAAGTGTGTTTTGGCTAAACTTCGCCATATGCTTTGCTCCTATGCTGTCTCGCATCTATCTGCCATGCTATCTCGCAGTTGCAGATCGAGTTGTTAATACTGTATTTATGCTATGCAATAGGGAATGAAACTGTAGTTATTGACGCCGCTATTGCTGATTTATTCGCATTGATTCCTTCAGGTGATGTTGTATTGCCACTATCAGGCGCAGTAATTGTTCCAGTTAAACTACTCGCAGATACTGTAGGGGTAATAACAGAATATATTAAATCGTCATATGTTCCTGTAAGTGTACCATCTGTTGGTAAATTAATTATGTATGAAAATCCACACATATACATGTTTGTTCCAAGAATTTGAAAATCCGCAATAGTTTTATTTAATTGTCTTGCCCAAATCAATGTACCTGAAGAATCTAATTTAACAATATAAGGGCCTGATGTCCAATAGATATCATCATTAGAATCTATTGCTAGTTCTCCACCGTTCATATTAGTAACAGTTTTGACCCATTGTTGTGTGCCTGTAGAATTATATTTTGCTAACTTAGTACCAATAATAACATAAACATTGTCTGCTGAATCACTTACTAAGCCATAAGATTGACCTTGATTTACAAATTCTACTTGCCAAACTCTATCTAATGCTGGAGGATTGATACTAGTAGTTGTATTATGATAAGTTAAAAACGCTATTGGTGTATTAGCTGTTGCTGAATATATATCGTCAACATAACAAGCACTAAATGCTAATCCAGTAGTAGATGCTGAAAGACCTGTTGGTTCACCAGCCGCTTGTAATTGTAAAGGGACACCTGCGTTAGTACCTTGGCCTAAATAATCACCAGGATCGGTATAATTGCCTCCACGAGAAACATAAGGACCAAAATCAGAATAACCATTAGAAGGTTGTCCTTGAGACAAAGTAGTCTGTAGTTTAGTGATTGTCCAAGGGTTGTTATTTGAATCAAAAACATATTTGATTACGAGATTGTTACGCCCTCTCTCTGGTGCGCCTGACGCGCCTCGCATAGTGTTTAAACTAGAAGGTCTTGCAGTTACTGCGCCACTCCACTCATAAGATGGTGAGGTGGTGGTCTGATTTTGTTTTTGAGAACCGTACAAATAAACTGTACCATTATTATCTAATGAAATTTTATTATAATATACTCCGTAAAGAGGTGGAGTACCTGGCGGTCTAGGTGTTGGCATGAAAGAATACATTCCGTTACTTTCAAAACCAAAAGAATTTAGTAATTTAGGGAATTTATTTTCTGTATTAAATTGATAATAGTAAGATTCATTTGTGTTTAGAGATCCATCTGGATCTGTAACATATAGATCAGTACCGTGTACTGCTATACTTGTAAAAGATGAATTGCCTGATGTTGCTCTTAAATACCAGTAAGTCCAATCATCTGTAATCGGTGTTTTATTATAAGTCAGAGCACCTGTTGTAGCGGTGATTGGCATTATGAATACCCGACACGAGATGCGTATACCTTAAATGTAGAAGACGCAGTTTTTATAATGTTTAATGTATAAAAATCATTCCCGTTAATAGTACCTGCTCCAGCATTACCAGGAGCAATCCATTTTATAGTTGGAGCAGTACCATCTATTGTTATGTTTGACATAATATAGGCAGTAGCACCGTTTTGATTTATAAAACTTAGTGTCATGCTTTCATCTGTAGACATAACTGAATCTAATGTTGTAGTAGCATTACCTCTTACATTTAGTGTAAAGTCTGCTAAAGCATCTGTAGTTTGTAAAATAATAGCACTAGTAAGAAGATCGTAATCTACTGTGCCAGTAGCCGCTGTTGCGTCCTGGACGACTTTTTCTTTTGCTTGTTGTATTGTTGTTGTACCAGCAACATTTAATGATGTTAGTGTACCTATTGAAGTGATATTTGGTTGTGCGGCTGATGACACTGTACCTGCTGTGACTGCTGTTACATTTGATAATCCACCACCGTCTCCTGTAAAAAGACCTGCAGTTGATGTAATATCACTTACAACATTTAGATCGCCACTGACATTCGCACCACCAGTAAAGAAACTAGCGACATTGGCACTACCGCCAACACCAACTACTACATCTCCATCAACTGCGGCTATAGATACATTAGATGTTCCGTTTGCTATGTTGCTAAAGGATCCAACAATATTAGGACCCGCTATGTTTGATAATCCACCGCCATCTCCTATAAAGATCGCACCTGGATTAATAGTAATGTCGCCTTCTGTTGTAACATTACCTTCTATTTTTACTAGTGCAGGATAGGGAAGCCCAGTTGTTGACATTCTTACTATGTTAGCACCACCGACTGCAAACTCAATGTTGCCGTCTATTGTTGCGATGTCTACATTAGATGTACCATTTGCAATTTGTGCCACATTCAAACCAATAATATTAGCAGATGCTATGTTTGATAAACCATAACCGTCACCATTAAAGATGCCTGCTGTAGTATCAATGTTTCCTGCAACAATTGCTCGTCCAGGTGTTGAAAACACATTTGATGCGTTGTCAAAAGTAAACCCTGCTCCGGAAGCAAATGATCCACTTCCGTCACTCAACTGTATTTGTGTATTTGCTCCTGAAGGAACTCCACTACCAGTTGGAGTGCCACCTGCCGCCCATGTAAGACCACCTGCGCCATCTGTTTGTAGATAGTATGCGTTTGTTCCACCGTCTATTTTTAAGTTAGCAAGATTTGTAAATGTAAGATTGCCACTAGCAACACTTGTGTTTGCAACGCCACCGAATTGAGCACCATTTACATTGTACTGAAGTTGACCAATGTTACCACCAATTGGAGTTGGTGATGTAGTAAAGATACCTAAATTAATAGGGTCTACTGTTACACCGATCTGTGTTGTTGTTGGGCTAAGAGTTAAAGTAGTTTGCTCAACAACAATATTTGCGTTGATTGCTGGCATTATTGATACCTAACTATGAAACCTATCGGCTCCCTTGAGATGTCGTTTTGTCCACTAGTAGCATTTGCTCTAGTAATCTCAATTGTAACAATTGCTAGTGTAGTAGGATCTGCTTTACCTTGAACTAATGCTGGGGTAGGTCTTCCACTTTGGCCATCTGCTAAAGTATCAGGAACATAAAGATATCCTGTACCACCTGTTAAAGGTGCTATGCCTGCTGTAGTTAACAAAGGGGGAGGAGTAGGCGTACCTGCGTATTCAGTAATATTACCTAGCTCAATCTCTCCTAATGCGTCATTATATGTAACTGTATCTACATCATAATATGCCGCCGCTGTAGCAAATGCCCAGCCAGTTATATCAACAGGAGAGCCCGCTTGATCTGTAAAATTAAGTCCGATTGTGTATGCTTCGTCTGTGTATATTTCTAGGCATTGCATTTCTGTCCCGGCGAAGACAATCGTTTTAGCGCCTGATAGTAGTAAACTCATAGTTGTTTCCTGTTAATGTTGTATTTATTATGTTTTTATCTTTTTAATTCTTGTACTAATAAGAATGATTGACCAACTGATATCTGTTCGCCATTCATATTACCAACAACTAAAAAGTATGTTGTTTCTTGTCCTTGTACATATTGAGTATCAACAACTGTTGTACTGAATACTTGTCCGTTAGTTATTTGTTCTTGTGCCGCTGGTAAACTGACATCATTTACTAATGGATGACTACCAAAAAACGTTAGTCGTGTTAAGTCATATGTTTCTGCTGGTGCCGCTGTAAACACACTACTAAAGTTAATTGTACCATCACTAGAATTTAGTATGATTGCTGTTCCTGCAATGTTAAATGTATCCCAATAAGGCGAATGATCTACTCTAAACAAGTCCTGATCAGTTAGTGTTGATTGTACTTGCGTCCAGTCAGCAGAGTCTGTAGGGTCACCAGAGTTAACTAAAATAGTACCTGCTTTACCACATACTACCCACTTGCCATTACCATATTTGACGCCTTCTAAATCTGTAGCTACAGGCGAATTGACTTGATCCCAAGAGTCTCCGTCATCTGTACTGACTTGTATCATGCCATATTGTCCTACTGCCACCCATGTGCCTGAGCCTTGTGCTGAGCCATCTCCTGCAACGTCATACAAGTCTGAAAGAACAGCAACGCCTGTTGTTAGTGTGATTGGCTTAGATACCCAAGAAGGTGGACTTGCACTGTTGTAAGTTAAAGCGTCTCTTATTGATCTTACAATTGTACCTGCTCCACCACATGCACAAATTGTGTACTGACTACCAGCATCTAAATCGTTAGCAAAAATACCAAATAATGATTGTAAACTGCCTGTTGTTTCTCTGTTACGAGTATTGTTAGTAGCACCTGGAATATATCTATGTTTAAAAATAATTGAACCTGATGTTGCTGTTTGGAAACTATCATACGAAGGATTTGGACTAATATACTGACCACTGCCACCAGTATTTGGTGCAAAACAAGCATTAGTATATGAATATAAATTACCACCAGTATTAAAATTAGGATTTTCATCTAAGATTAATCGTGCCGAAGTAGTTGTTCCAGTTCTTCTTCCTTGCGTTACAATATCAGGGGGAGTTGCTAATGGATTGTCTTGTGGTGGACCGTACTGTTCTTGGTAGTAAATTTGAGTTGCACCTGCTCCAGTTACACTAGCAATACCACCAGTAAATGTTTGATCTGTTGCACTTGTAGTAGAAGGCCATGTTCCCCAAGTTGCACCACCATCCTGACTATATAAATCTTCCGCGCCATATCCGTATGCATGAATGTATTGCGTGTATCCACTTGGGGGTGGACTTGCACTATCAATATAGTAACCATGTGTTAAGACGTTAAAGCCTCTATCAAACTGCGTAGATGCACCAGACTTCCATATTTCAATACAGTTGTATTCTGGATTAGATGCGGCAAACAACTGAGTTGTTACACCAATTGTAATTCTACTGCCTTCAGTATACTCTACATTAGCACTGCCTTCTGGGTCTGTTGTAGGTATAATTGATGCACCACCAGCTGGGTAGAGGGCACGAGTATTGTCTGGCCATGTAGGAGTAGCACTAGGCCAGTTATAGAAAGGAACTTGTTCAAAGACTACAGGAGCTGTTGTACTTCTTGCTTGTGTTACTGCACCAATAACAAGTTCACCTGTTGTAATAACGTTTGCGGCTACTGTGCCTGCTGTGACTGCTAAAGCATCAATTTTACCTGCTGTGATTGCGTTAGCGGCAATCTCTTGTGCTGTAATAGTTAATGCTGTAATTCTATTTGCATCCATTGTGTTAGCAATAATTGCATTACCAATAATTGTGTTACCGATAATTGTGTTACCGTTAATCGTATTAGCAGTAATAGTATTTCCATTCAAAGTACCAGCAATTATTGTATTACCATTAAGAGTGTCAGTGATGATCGAATTACCGTTGAGTGTATCTGTAATGATCGAGTTACCATTAAGAGTGTCAGTAATGATAGTATTACCACTCAAAGTATCAGTAATAATAGTGTTACCATTTAGAGTGTCTACAATAATAGTGTTACCACTAAGTGTATCTACAATGATTGAATTACCACTTAGACTGTCAAAAATGATACTGTTTCCGTTCAAAGTACCATTTGCAATGACATTACCATTTGCTGAGCCAGGTATGATTCTGTTACCAGGAAGTGTATCTGGTATGATCGCATTACCATCAATACCATTCATATTGACAAGAACGTCTGTTTGATTTAATGCTATTATAGGAGTAGCACTAACTGTAAATGCAGTAGAATTAGCAATACTAGTAATGTAAGTATTTGCCGCTAGTTGACCAACACCTGTTCCAAGAAACACATTACCACCTGCAAACACACCACTAAATGCGTTACCAGCGTCAGTTTCAAACAATGTACCAGTAGAAGTCATGTTAGGAATGCCAATTTCAGTAGCTGGAGTTAGACTTGTGCCTAACCAGTTAACAATAGTACTAGATAGACTTCTTACACCTACTCTGTCATTTCTAGCAGTAATAGAGAAGTAATAGTCGCCTATTGGTAAATCATTGCTTTCGATAATAACAGTACTGCTATCTAAGTAAGGATTACCTGATGATTGTGTTACTGGTCTGTATAATTGATGTGTTGCTGAGTCAGGATCTGTTCCATAATTAAAGTCGATATATTGTACGATACCACCAGTTGGTGTTGTAGCTGTAACTCTGATTGCACTTAATGATGCTTCTTGTATAATTGCTATTGTTGGCGCAATAGGTGTGTTAAGAATGTTAGGATCTTCTAACCCAGTGTTTAGTGCTGGAACAAAGTCAGATAAAGCATTATCTGCGTAGATTGTCTCGTTATACTCAAATGCTTGTATTTTTGCAAATAAACTGCCTTCTTCATCTTTAATTTCGTCTACTTGTGCTACTCTAAAAAGTTTACCATCTGGATAGCCTGCGGCTGTGTCCCAACCATAGTCAGCAGAAGTTATGCGAATTACATCTCCAGCTTCTACTTGTATACCAGAATAGTCTGTTTGAAAATTGATAACTAAATCTTCACGTGATTGTAATAGTCTGCGAACACCTAAGTAAGCAGATTGAATATAATTGTTAACTTGAGGAAAATCAACATCAAGTTTATTAGCTGGTTCGTTAGGACTTAATATTGCTGGATTATACCAAGCAGTTGTAGCGTCTGTAAAGTCAAATATTTGATAATCAGTTTGATCGTTGATGTTTTCGTTTGGATAAGCAACTTGTAGACTATTATATGTAGAATTTAAATCAATTGGGTTGATATTAATACCACCAACTAAGTTAGCATCAGTATCATCATACGCACTTTTTACATGATACAAATCTGCTGTTGTTCTTGCGTTTGGTGCCACATCATATGGCTTATTCATAACCATTTTCCATTTATCTTCAATATCACTGTATTGAAGCCAAGAATCACAGTTATCTGCTAGTTGTTGTATGTTTTGTAGACAAGTGTTGTTAACATTTAAAGGACCATTGACTCTGTAACGAGGCTGAGTCGCTGACGCACCGTTTACATCTGTATATGTGATCAACTGATCAGAATAAGTATTTAAATCTGTTAGAGACGCTGTATCGATGCGTGACAGGGGTACTGCCGCACCATAACGAGTGTTAAGCAGGTAATCTAAAATAGCATCGCCAGGCTTAGTAATTGAGTTAGTCAATTCAACAGTTAACGATCCTAATCCTGTAGTATCTGCGTCAACATTGTACTCAACTTTAACAATAAGAAAACAAGTGTCTGTCATATCAGCACTTTGTCCACCATCTGTGTATAAAGCACTATTCCAACGAAGATTTGCTTGAATTGTTGTATCAGATAGTATTTGAATAGCAGTTTGACCGCCAGTGTTTATACCAGAAGCACTTCCTCTTGGGAATTTGTAAATTTGGATCTTTCCAGCCATCTTACTGTCAGTTTGACCAGCATTATTAGTAAAACTATTGACGTTTGCGCCAGATAAGTTAACTAAATTTCCGTTCCAGTAAATATCACCGAAAGTAAATGCACTTCCAGCAGTAGAATCAGCATACTCTGATAATGCACAGACATACCACATTGTTTTTTGATCAATAGAGATTTTTGCGTCTGTTATAACTGGAGCAACGTATGCTCTTCCGTAAACCATAGGTAATGTGTTGTTTGTTGCTGGAGGTAATTGAACTCTTGCCCCACCTTCGCCTTGACTTAGACCACCTACAGCACGATTTGCCATGATTTTACTTACACCAAACACAACTGCTGTTTGAACAGCAAATGCGGCGAGTGTGCTAAGACCAGCATACCAACCTGCGACTGCGTTAAATACTCCGACTACTGCGGCTACTACTTGTGGCATTCTATTCTCCTCTTGTCCAGCATTTTTCGTCCATTGTATAGCCGTATTTGCTGAAATCCATGTCAAATAATGGTTCAGAAGCAGTAATTACACCATATCTGATGCGTCCCTCTTCCATGTATTCGTTTGTTTTGTCTTCGTATGCTTTCATTAACTTAGATCCAGCTGTTTTTCTAAATCCTTCGTCTACCCATAATACTATTTGCGTCATAATTAAAATATGAGGGGCATATAAATGAGGACTAATAATTCCTGCCGCCATTCCGTGTAATTTCTTTGTTTCTTC
>Ga0115001_10003122_pt1 | contig 12508 bp, 16 predicted proteins | sample ArcticOcean_MG_C_12_FD_89869 | JGI IMG/M metagenome (GOLD analysis project Ga0115001, IMG submission 89869) | Marine microbial communities from western Arctic Ocean - ArcticOcean_MG_CB8_130 | ecosystem: Environmental > Aquatic > Marine > Oceanic | place: Arctic Ocean: Canada Basin | collected... | reverse complement strand
TGTTCATTTAGATTTAAATTACCTTTCAAAAAAAAGCATAACAAAAATATTCAATGCAATAAACTCTTAAGAGAATTGTATAAACTTGATGACGGTAATAGATAAATCTATTGAATTTATTAGCTTATCAATAGATCTGAAGGGTTGAATAAGTCCCTATTCTTCAAGGATTTGATATATATTTCATGTACATTTGGGGTACATTTCACCAAATTTCACCTTAAAAAATATAGTATAAACAAATACTTATTCTATTTTATTAAGCATTAATAGAGATGTTTTTTCACTTAACTAATTTCATCTTGTTTTGTGTCTGAGCAATCAAACCAAATTGTTTTTAAATTTGTATATTGATCGTGTGCATGAATACCATTATCACGTCCACCAAATCCTGATTGTTTATAACCTCCAAAAGGTGTAGTTGCATCACCCTCTCCAAAGCAATTTACAGTGACAGTGCCAGCTTTAATATCTCTAGCAGCTCTCATTGCTTTTTTATTATTAGATGTAAACACTGACGCAGTTAAACCATAGGGCGTATCATTAGCAATTTGAATAGCCTCTTCATCACTTGAAACTGTAATAATAACTAAGATGGGTCCAAAAATTTCTTCTTTTATTAGTTTAGAATTATTTTTTGAATTAGTGCATTCAAAAATTGTTGGCAATACATATTTATTATCTTTTGTTTGTCCACCTAATATGAGTTTTAATTTTTCTTTTTTGGCTATTTTTAAATAATTTTCTACTTTTTTAAAATGCTCTTTGCTAACTAGAGTTCCTAGATTATAATTAGGATTAGTAGGATCTCCCGTTTTCCAATCTCGAGTTCTTGCAATTATTTTTTTTATCAATTTATCTTTAACTTTTTTATGGACTATTAACCTAGAAGAAGCGGAACAATTCTGACCCATATTCCAAAAAGCACCACTTGTAACATTTTTTGCTATATTGTCTAAATCTTCTGCATCTTCTAAAACAATAGCTGGATTTTTTCCACCACATTCTAAAGTAATATTTTTTAAATTTGAATTTGATGAATATTCTAAGAATTTCTTTCCAGTTACTGTAGAACCTGTAAAAGAAACCATATCTATATCTTTATGTAGGCCAATAGCTTTTCCTATTTTATTGCCAAGACCCAATACAACATTAAAAACACCATCAGGAACTCCTGCATCTTTTGCTAATTCAGCAATCCTTAAAGAAGTTAAAGATGTTTGCTCGGCTGGTTTGACAATTATACTATTACCGCAAGCAAGTGCTGGACCTATTTTCCAGGCTAACATTAGCATTGGAAAATTCCACGGTAATACACATCCCACAACACCGACTGGCTCTCTTATAATTATGGACATTGCATCATGACCTACTGGAGCTACCTGATCATAAATTTTATCAGCTAATTCTGCATGCCATTTTATAGCATTTATTGTTTCAGGAAGATCTATGGTAATTATGTCTCTTATTGGTTTACCACTGTCTATACATTCTAATACACAAAGTTCATTTTTATTTCTTTCAATTAATTTACAAAGTTTTATAAGAATATTTTTTCTTTCTGAGGGGTGTAACCGACTCCATCTTCCGTCTTCAAAGGCTTCTCTTGACTTAAGAACCGCTAAGTCTAGATCTTTTTCATTACTACAATGTAATTTATTAATAATTTTATTTGTATTTGGGTCTATGTTATTGATAGTTTCTTTACCTAAAGACTTTTTAAAACCTCCATTAATAAAATGGTTTGAGGGATAATTAATATTTTTTGCAATTGATTGAAACTCCTTATGAGTTAATAGATCATTCATAGTTATTTTCCTTTCTTTATGTTATCAAAAGTCTGATTCATAGTTATCACAACTCTTTCTATTATTCTTTTTTCATCTTTATTTAGTATTCTAAGTGGCAACCTCGGTGGTCCAACTGGCATTCCCTGAATTTCCATACAAAATTTAACTGACTGTACAAATTTACCTCCATTTTCTAATAAATCCAGTAAAGGGAGAAGAGTTAACATAATCTCTCTTCCTAAAATAAAATCTCTTTTTAGAACGCAGGCTTCATAAAGAGCAATATGTATTTCAGGAGCGAAATTAGAACCCGCGCAAACCCAAGATCTAGCTCCCCAAGCAAAGAATTCAAGAGCTTGATCATCTGCACCACATGAAATTTGAATCTGTGGGAAATCCTTAGCTAATAGATGGAGTTTGGAAGGGCTTCCTGAACTTTCTTTTATTGCAAAAAAATTTTTACTTTTTGAAACTGTATCTAAATAATCTCTTCCCATTTCAGATCCCATTTTTCCTGGAAAATTGTATAGCAATATAGGCATATCTACTGATCTATCAATGGTAAGAGCGTGATTAGCATTTTCTTTTTGTGTTGGTTGTGAATATGGAGGGCTAGTGATAAGTATTGCATCGTATTGAAGATTTTTTGAAGCTTTAGCTAAAAATACACAATCTTCGGTTCTTAAAGACCCAACTCCTGCAACTAAAGGAATTTTATTTTTTACAATTTTTTTTGCAAATTTTAATATCTCAATTCTTTCAGATATTGATTGTGCATAGTATTCTCCTGTAGTGCCTCCAATAATAATTCCATGAACCTTACTAAGAACAAGATGATTTAAAATTTTTTCTAAATTATTAAAATCAATTTTGAAATCTTCTTTATAAGGAGTAACAATAGGTGTAAAAATTCCATCAAAATTCATATTATTAACTTATCTCCTCTATTGGCTCACCTAGAACTTCATAATTAGGCTCAACTCCAAGACCAGGTAAATCTGAGGCATACATAAATCCATCTTTTATTATTGGTCCACCTTTTGCTATTTCAACGTCTGTATATTCATGAAAAGCAGATGATTGAAAATGATATGCTTTTGGAGTGGAATGAGCTAAGTGCGCTATAGCTGAAGTTGCTATTTCACCTCCCCAAGCATCTTCTATAGTCATATGAATACCGAGAGTGACACATAAATCTCTAAATTGTTTTGATTTTGTTAAGCCTCCAATTCTATTTATTTTTAGATTAACAACATCCATAGCGTTATCATTATAACCTCTTATAAGCATATTAATGCTGTCCATGCATTCATCTAAAATAAATGGATGATTTGAGTGCTTCCTAATAGACAGACATTCTTCATAACTAGTGCAAGGCTGTTCTAAATACAATCCTATGTCTTTTACAGCACTAACGACTCTCATGGCTTCGTGTTGCAACCATCCACAATTAGCATCAGCATTTAAAACATTTCCCTTATTAAGTTTTTCAGAGACTTTAATAATTCTTTCAATATCTTCTTGAACTTCTGCTCCAACTTTCATTTGAAACTGCTTAAAGCCTTGTTTTTGATAGTCAATTATATTTCGTACCATTTCATCAGGCTCTCTTCTGCTAATAACTTTAAAGAGCTTTACATCTTTATTTAACATACCCCCCAAAAGTTTATAGACTGGATATGAAGTTTTTTTTCCTAAAATATCCCAACAGGCCATATCTATAGCTGATTTTGCATAAGGATGTCCATTGAGAGATTCATCCATTATCATATTAATTGAATTAATATCTGTTGGATCTAAGCCGATTAAATTTTCTGAAATTTTTGCAATTCCAACCCTAGCACCTTCTGCAAAAGCTGGTAAATAAGAGGGCCCAAGTGGACAAGTTTCACCAACACCAATAATTCCGATATCAGTTTCAATTGTTATAACCGTACTATCAAAAGAAGCAAATGATTGCTTTGCCCAACTATAACTTCCTTCTTTCATAGGAAGATCTACTTTAAATATTTTTATTTTTTTTATTTTCATAATTTTACCTCTTTCATTTTTTTTAAAGAATTTTACTTAAAAATTCTTTTGTCCTTATTTCTTTAGGATTGGCTATTAAATCATTAGCTGCACCTATTTCGTGAATTTTACCCTCATGGAAAAAGGCAACTCTATTTGCCACTTCTCTTGCAAAAGGTATTTCGTGAGTTACAACAATCATAGTCATACCTTCGTCAGCAAGCATTTTTAAAGTATCTAAAACCTCTCCTACAAGTTCTGGATCTAAAGCAGAAGTTATTTCATCTAACAAAAGATAGCTTGGAGACATAGCAAGAGCTCTTGCTATAGCTAATCTTTGCTGCTGACCTCCTGATAATTCTGAGGGATAATATTTTAATTTTTCTTTTAGTCCCACTTTAATTAAATGCTCTTCAGCTAACTCATTACTTTCTTTTTTTGACATTTTTAAAACTAACCTTAAGGCTAAACTCACGTTATTAACAGCAGTTAGATGAGGGAATGTATTAAATTGCTGAAAGACTATTCCTAATTTTTTTCTTAATTCATTTTGATTTGTATTTCTATCATGAACACTAATTTCATCGACTAAAATCTCTCCTTGATTTATTCCTTCTAAGGCGTTGATACATAAAAGTAAAGTTGACTTTCCAGAACCACTAGCTCCAACCAGACAAACAACTTCACCTTTATTAACTTCCATATCAATCCCATTTAAAACTTTTAAATCACCATAAGATTTGTGAACATCTTTGATTTTAATCATTTATGTTTTTCTCCCATTTCTACTAATTGTTTAATCATCTGAATTCCATAGATTTAATATGATGTTTTTCCTCATATTTTTCCGCAAAATAAGTTATCAAGAAGCACATAACATAATAAAAGACACCAGCACCTAGTAGGATGAGTATTGGTTCGTGAACTCTATTAATTATTATTTGTGAAGACCTTAATAGCTCTGGAGGGGTAGCTCCCATTACGGCTATTAAAGATGTGTCTTTCATTAAACCCAACATAAGTCCAGTCCAAGAAGGGAAAATATTTTTAAAACCAATAGGAATAACTATAAAAATAAAATCTTGAAAATAAGTCATCCCTAATCCTCTTGATGAATTTCTAGTTACCTTTGGTACAGACTTAATGCCAGCTAAAATAACTTCAGCAACATATCCAGAAATGTAGACTGATAAAGTTAAAATTCCTGATAGAAAAGGATCCATGGGATATCCAGCTATAGCCATAAAACTATTAAATAAAACAAATTGTAAAATAAGAGGAACGGATCTTATAATATCAATATATATACCTAAGATATAAAAAACAATTCTACTATTTAAAGATCTTGCCCAGCCTATTAAAAAACCAATAAAAGTTCCTAATATCCCAGAAGAAATAGTTAAAGCAAAAGTAATTAGAGCTCCTTGAGACATAAACAATAAGTCATTAAATGTAAAACTATAATTCATATTCTTAAATATCTTTTAGCTATTAATCCTGAGCTTAATAATATTGACTTAGAAATAAAAATATAAATGAGAGCTGCAATAAAATAAAATTCAAAAGGTCTAAATGTTTGAGATTGAAGAAAGGCTGTCATTCCTGTTAATTCTTGGAGGCCGATAACTATACCAAGAGAAGTTCCCATCATTGCCCAAATAAATTGATTTGTCATTGAAGGGAAAACTATTCTTAAAACTTGAGGGTAAATAACATACATATATGTTTGAAAATTATTAAGACCAATACCTTTTGCGGCAAGGTTTTGATTTTTTGAGATAGAAGTAAATCCTCCTCTTAAAATCTCTGTCATATAACCAGCATTATTAAAAGTGATAGCTGCTAATACAGCCACATATGAAGATAAATGTATTCCAAATGAACCTAATCCAAAATAAGCCATATAAATTTGTAAAAGAGCAGGAGTATTTCTTGCAATTGAAATCCAAGTTTTGGTAAAATTTCTTAAAAAACTATTATCACTCTTTTGCCACACTACTAATATCGAGGCTATTAAAAGACCAATAATAGAACTTAGGATAGTTAATTCTAGCGTAAGAATAGCTCCTTCAAAAAGATCGGGCAATCTTTTCCATACAACTCGCCATTGAAATGTATAATCTAACATAATATTTTCTACTTAAAGGGGGAATACCCCCCCCCCTTAAGTTTATTTATAATAATTAATATCCGTGAGTTCCTGGAAATGCCATACTTGGGGCAGCATAACCAAACCACTCTCTATAGAGTTCGTCGGTTCTGCCATTCTTCCATTGGTGCCATACAAATAAATTGACCCAGTTCAATAAACCTTGATGAGATCTATGTACCATTAGTCCAGTCCAATCAGAAGGTGCAGTTGTAACACTACAGCATACTTTAATTATACCCTTACCATCCCCTTTAGCATATTCACCAAAAATAGCATTTGATTCTATAATGGCATCAACTTTTCCTTGCTTAAGAGCTAAAAACTGTTCAGCATTAGAGTTATATGAAATAACTTCATTACCCCAGTTTTTTAAATCATCTAAAACAGCAGCTTCTCCAGAAGTACTTCTTACTGTACCTACTTTTTTATTCTTTAGATCTTCGTAAGAATTAATTGAACTATCACTAGCTGATACTGCTACTCCTAAATCCCAAATTTGATATGGAATTGAAAAAGCTACAGACTTTGCTCTTTCAAGACTAGCCGTTGCTGATGCTATACCAACATCAACTCTTCCTGAGAGAATTGCAGGAATACGATCTGGTCCTGGTGTTTCAACAAAAACTGGATCAACTCCTAAGGCAGCTGCCATATCTTTACAAAACTCAACATCATATCCTATTGGTTCGTTATCATTATTTCTGAATCCAACTGGAGGTACGTCTAACATAACCCCACATTTTAATTCACCAGATGCAATAACATCATCTAGTTTATCAGCTTTAGCGCCCACAATTGCAAAAGTTGAAATTGCAAAAATTAAGGCCAAAAACTTAATAGTTATTTTAAGTACATGCATATTAATTTATCCTTTCTAATCAAAATTAATGTATCTGAATGAATATTAGTTCTTATATAATAAACATTAAAGAAAAATAAGGTAAAATTTGTTAATAAAACAATATAGTTTACATATAATAAACTTTAGTTTAGTTATATTAAACTAATCATGCAATTATTAAAATCACTTTCAAAAGGTTTAAAAGTTATAGAACTTCTTTCAGACAGTAGATCTCCTCTGCGTCTAACTGATATTTCTAATAAGTTAGAAAGCAAGAAATCCAATACCTCTCATATACTTAAGTCATTAATGGCCGCTGGCTATGTAAGTCAAGATTCTTCGAGACATTATTACTTAAGTAACAAACTTACAGATTATGAACAAAGTCACTCAATAGACAGTGTTGTAAATTGGAAAGAAAAGCTCCAACCAATATTAAAAGAATTAACTTATAAAACTGGTGAGTGCACTTATCTTGCAGTTAGGGCAAATAATAAAGTATGGTATATTGATAAAGTTGACTCTCTTCATTCTCTTAAAGTAGATCACCCAATAGGAAATTTAGCGCCTCTGCATTGTACCGCTCTTGGTAAAACTTTCCTTGCATTTGAGGATATTAAAATTGATTGGGAGTTGAAAAAATATACAGATAAAACTATTGATGATAAAAAAAAACTTTTGAAAGAAATTTCAAAAATAAGATTAAAAGGGTTTGCCCAAGATGATGAAGAATATGCTGAAGGAATTCGTTGCGTAGCTAGACCAATACTAGATAAAAACTTTCATATAGTTGCAGCTATTGGAATTTCAGCACCAACTATAAGATTTAACGATAATCAATTTGAGAAATTTGGATCATTAATTAAAGAATTAATTAAATAACTAAAATAATTAAAATTATAGAATGAAATCTATAATAGATAAATTATTGAATTCATTAGCTTATCAATAGATCTGAAGGGTTGAATAAGTCCCTATTCTTCAAGGGTTTAATATATATTTCAGGTACATTTGTGGTACATTTCACCTAATTTCACTTAAAAAACATTGTAAAAACAGATATTTATTCTAATTACTAAATCATAAGGATTAAGATTATTTTATTTAATACTTATTAATATCATTATTAACCTTTTTAAAATTTAAATATCTTAAACTGTATGAAGTTATTAATGAAAAGAGAGCAAGAGATACTAAAGAATGATGCCAAATTGAAATAATTTGGTAATCAAAAAAAACCTCATATTTTTGAAGGAATAAAAGTAATGCATTTAAAAAAGAACCCACACCTATAGGAAGAAAAAAAATTAAACTTCCATCTAAAATTTCTAAACCTACAAATAAAATACCTAAGATAATCCAAAATTGTAATAATAAAAGCCAATAGGATAAGGAAAAAAAAATGTCCATTTATTATTTACTTTTTTTTTGAATTGAATGCATGAGGGTTTCAATTCCACCAAGAATTCCCGTTATGTCTGTAGGTAAGATTAATGTTTTTGAAGAGTCAGAACTTGCAAGTTGAGCAATTGCATCAACTTGTCTTTTCATAATTTCAAAATTAATTGCAGGTTGACCATTTTTGGCAATTGCGTCAGCTAATAATTTTGTTTGGTCAGCATCTGCTTGTGCTTTTGCTTTTACAGCATAAGCTTCAGCGTCTGCAGTAATTTTCAAAGCTTCTGCTGCCTTTTGTGATTCGAAGAGTCTTGCTTCAGCTTTCAATTCAACTGATCGCTTATCACCTTCAGCCACAGCAATAGTCGCACGTCTTGATCTTTCCGCATTGAGTTGTTGTCTTTGGGAGGATTTCGTTTCTTCATCAACAATAATATCAGTTATTTCTGTTCTCGTGATTTCAACACCCCAAACTTCAGCAGCTTGTTGTAAATTTTTTGAAATATCCTGATTCATGGATTCTCTGCTTGATTGAAGTTCATCTAATTCAAGACGACCAGCTGCGGACCTAACTATAGATGTAGCAGTAGTGTTAATTGCCGATTCAACATCTCTAATTCTGTATACCGATCTACTGGAATCAGTTATTCTATAAAAGACAGTGGTCTCTAATTTTACCTCAACATTGTCCTTAGAAATAACTGAAATTGTAAATTCTTTTAACTGTCTTTCTAAAATACTAATTTTATGTGCAACTGAATCTAAGTAAGGAATTATTATGCTTAAACCAGCACCTAATGTTCTGGAGTATTTACCAAATCTTTCAATGACATACTCTTTTGATTGTGGAACAATCTTGACTCCTAAATATATTGTAAGTAAAACAAGACCAAAAATTAATAATGAAATTATTGAACTTAACATCTCAAGCATATCTAAAAAGCTACTTTGATTTATTTAAATTGCAACATATTTGCTATAATTTTTAATAGAATTTATGTATTACTTTGTAGTTACTGTTTCTTAAACTAAATTATGAATAACATTTATCCATAAATGTTAAAATTACCATGATAGTGATAAAACTATGTTGTATCTTTTTTTAATCTTTCATGAAGTTTTTCTGAGTGTGTTTTCATTTTAGATATTTATGATTTAAATAAGTTCTACCATTCAGAGCCGCAGTCTCCCCAAACCCAAGCACCAGTATCATCATTATATGCATTGAGATCACCGCCCGCTTGACAGTCTCCCCAAACCCATTCGTTAGTTTCACTATCCCATCCATCAAAAGAACCATTATAACAATCTCCCCAAACCCAAGCACCAGTATCACTATCCCATCCATCACAAGAGACAGCCCATGATTTATTTGTAAAAATCAGTAATAAAAATATAAATAAGAAAGTTTTCATTTAATCACTGTGGGTAAATGCAATTTTATTGGCACCTTGTTTGTTCATTTTGATATACCAAGTACAATCAGAATATTTCATACACCTTTTAATATTTGGATCATATGCGGTTCCTGAAGTTCTATAAACTCGTTCAATACCGTCATCAAAAGTCACCAACCAATAAAAATCTTGGGGATATATGTTACTTGATGATTTATTATAAACTTGTAAATAAATTTTATTAATACTTATCTCATAGTAGTCAAGTTCAAGTGTTTCTTCATGGTCAGCTTGAACATTAAACGAAATGCTTAACAGTAGTAGTATTGATAGTATTGTTTTCATTAAGTAGCTCTAGTGCTCATGCCACCAAGAATAACTGAAATGATTAAGGCGAACAAGGGTTTATCGTTTCCAAAATTCCAAAATAAAATAAATAAATCATTATACTTAGGTAAGCTTTGCGATATGCTAAATAAGAAAGCCCCAAGAATATCAACTAACTCAAAACCACTTTGTTTTATTGATGCATTAAAGTAAATAATCATACTTGATATAAAGCTCCATCCCATCCAAAAGGCAGTTCCAAAAAACCAAAAGATGGAAGAACAAAACATGAAAATTACTGAATTAATTAATAATAATATGGTCATTTACTATATCTAATAACAATAGGGATTAAGAGTTTTTTCATTTAATCAAAGCTAAGTAATTTTAAGAATTCTACTAGGTCTTCAAGTTCTTTTTCATCTAAATAATTTAATTCTGATGGTTTAATACTAGAATATTTTATTCTTTTAAAAAACCCTATTCTTTCTTCTTCAGTATATTTGGAACTATCAAAATTCTTGAGTGGATCATAGTGTGCCCTAATAACTTCTTTTAGATCATAATAATTTCCTGAATGAGAATAAGGGCCTGTTTTAACAACATTGTAAAGTGGTGGTGTTCTAAATTTGTAAAGATCGTTGTAATTATCTGTCATATTAAATCTACCATAATCATCGCCAAATCCATTCTCTCCAAAGCCTAACTGTAGCATTGGAAGTGAATGAAAATTCAAATCTGAAAAATATTTTCCTGAATGGCAAGATGAGCATTTACCCTTGCCGTAAAATGTCAGACCTCCTCGAATTTGCTCTTCATTGAGTTTTAAATCATCAAATACAAAGTTTTCAAAAGGAGTTTTTTTTATAGCAAATTTACTCCTTATAAAATTTGCGATACTGTCCGCAACATGAAAAAATGAAACTTCATCAGTACTAATATCGTAAATCTTTGCGAGCTCTACGCCATAAGAACTCTCATTGTTAATTTTATTTATCAGTTGATCATAAATTTTAAAAGCAGAATTTATATTTTCATTTTTGTATAATTCGGAAATTTCATGATTATCTTCAATCATTTCACGAATTGCTACAAAAGGTAGATGAACGGCTACAATCAAAGGGTCATTTGAAGGGGGGCTGTCTAAAAATTGGCTAGAAATATTTCCGTCTTTATCTAAGGTGACCTTACCATCCCAAAAAAAAGTATTAAAATCTTTACCACCCCTCCCCCATAAGGGAAGGGCATTTCTTGGAACAATTTTTCCATCTTTCTTAACTCTTTCTGACCCCTCTCCTTCAGAACCAACACCAAATGCAACAGGAAGTCCATCTGTGGAAGAAAATTTATCTACATGACATGAAGAGCAAGAGGTATTGCTGTTAAAACTTAGGATTGTATCTTCAAATAATTTTTCACCTATGTCAGCTTTTATTTTATTAAAAGGCATATTTATGTCTTCACTCTTCATAAATCCATTTTCAATAGCAGACTGCTTTAAAAGAGAGGTGTAGATTGTTTCAGAAGCAAAAATAATTATTGGTAAACATAAAGGAAAACAAATTATTATTAAAATTAAATTATTCTTTAATTTCATGAATATCTATAATTTCACTTATATCTGCGGATTTACTTTCAATAGCTTGTAGGCCGAGATATGCTAAATCGTTTTCTGTAAGACCTAGAAAGATCATTTTCTTTCTAAGCACATCATAAGTATGGCAGTCAATTAATGCAATTTCTGACCGTTTAAGTTCATCTAAATTATCAATAGTGGGATTAATTATTACTTTAGCTTTAGAAATATAATGCTCTTTCATTACATAATCGCATTTATACACGAGTTCTTTGTAACTATCTGCGTAAATCAAGTTAATAAATAATTTGTATGGTAACTTCCATAAATTGCCAAAAACAAAACCACTAACAAAAATAAATATGCAAAGAACTATTAATTTTCTTCTAATAGCCAGGTACTCCTAATTTTTTAATTAACTGATTTGTTAAATCTCCAGTAATTCTTAAATTATTATCTCTTTGATATTTTGAGATTGCTAGCCTTGTCTTGCTACCATTAAGACCATCTATAGGACCATTATAATACCCTAAATAAAATAAAATATATTGAACTTGTTTAGTTAACTCAATCCATTCATTAGAACCAGGAGTTATATAGTTTTTTTTTGGAACTAAAGTTTTAGGAGTAGTGGAATCTCCCTTAGGTTCGTATTTAGGACTGGGAGTATATTTGGGCGTGCTGCTACTTCTATGAGAGCCGTGAGAACCATGTGATGCATGAGAAGAATGTGCCGCAAACATTAAGCCATCTCTTTTTAAATTATTTAACAAAGGGTTATCAGTAGTGATTTTTTCTTTTAAAATTAAATCATCCATTGAAGAATCGTAAAATCCAGCTGCTAACAAACTGCTAATCAAAAATGTTTTCATTAATTTATTGCCCTTACATTTTTATATGAGTCATCGTACCATTCAAAAAAACCACAGCAATCATTTTTTACTAAACAATTTTTACAATCATCTAGGTACTTTTGCTTCCAATCAGATATAGATTTAACTGCTAACGATCTAAATT
>Ga0115001_10003109_pt1 | contig 12550 bp, 10 predicted proteins | sample ArcticOcean_MG_C_12_FD_89869 | JGI IMG/M metagenome (GOLD analysis project Ga0115001, IMG submission 89869) | Marine microbial communities from western Arctic Ocean - ArcticOcean_MG_CB8_130 | ecosystem: Environmental > Aquatic > Marine > Oceanic | place: Arctic Ocean: Canada Basin | collected... | reverse complement strand
TTTGAATATTTAGATCTTCGAATCTTAAATCAATTGGATTGCCACCTAGTTGTTTTATTCCAACTTGAAATGAAATTCTTGTTCTTGTGGAATATTTTTCAAAAAGAAGACCAATACTTTTATTTTTTAAAACAGCAGTGTCATCGTCTATCAATATTTTAGAATAAGCTAAAATAGAATCAAAATCACTTCTAGATAAATCTGAAATATCCAATAATTTTTTATTTAACATTTAATTAATTGATAAAGATTAATAAGAAGTTTTTCAAGAAGTAATCATTAATTTAACTAAAATTATAGTCTTTGTTATCTTTTTTTACCAAAAAAGAAAAATAAATTACAATTGGTATATATAAAAATAATGAATATCTATTATTAAAAAAACTACCAGTAGGAATTAATGGCCAAAAATTTATAAAAATAGAAATTAATAAGTTTAAAATACCAAAAAAATTTAATTTGTTTTTTTTTAATTTATTAATAAAAAAAAACATAATTAATATTCGATAAAATATAAAAATAAAAAAAGAGAAAACTAATAAAAAACCAATTATTCCGGTTTCTGCTAATAATTGCATATAAAAATTATGTGGGTGAGTATTGCAACTATTAAATGATTTCTTGAAATCATCACATTTAATTCTATACATTTTTGGACCATGACCTAAAAGAGGTCTTTCAACAAACATACTAAATGAAGTTAAATACATAGAAGTATATACACTATTGTTAGGATCAATAGAACTGTGAGACTTTAAATCAAGGGTAATTCTCTTATTCAAATTATCATTTAAAAAAATAGGTGAAATTATTATTGATAAAATTAAAATCATCAAAAATGTTAATTTATTAAATTTATAAATTCTGATTATGAATAAAAAATTAATAAAGAAAAAAATAGTCCATAATAAAAGTGCTGTTCTTTCTCCAGATAAACCAATTGTTAAGCTAGACAAAAAAATTGCACTAACTGATAAAATTTTAATAGTAAAATTAATTTTTTTTAGATTTAATAAAAATAAACCAACCAATATAGGTAATAATCTAATTAAGTAACTCCCTATGATCCATTCATTTCCAAATAAGCCTGATATTCTATTTTCCGGACCCTTAACCCCCAAAAGATTAAAATCAAAAATGAATTCATAAATTCCATCTATAGATAAAACTAAAAAAGATAATATAAGAGCATAGAGAAAATATTTTGTAAAAGATTCATTGCTGGAAATAATTGAACATGACAATACTAAAAAAAAAATAAATCTAAAATAAAAAAAAGAGCTTTCAAATGAAAATAAAATATCTTCTGATAATAGTGAGCTTAAAAGTATAAAGAAATAAAATATAAATAAAAATATTATAAATTTTTTAATATTTTTAAGTGCATCTAAATTAAAATAAGTTTTAAAATTAAATAAACAAAAAATTCCCATCAAGCTAATTGCTAAATCAGGTAAAAATGGTCCGGAAATAATTAAAAAAGGTAATGGTAAAAATAAAAATAAAAAAAATTTATTAGTAATCATTTTATAAATTAATTCTCGTTATAACCAATTATTGGATCTTTAATTATCTTCATAAAATTTGTTTTATCAAAATTCTCAACATAATCACTAGTGATTTTGTATACTTCTTCAAAAAAAATAGGGTTAAAATCGTTTTCGTTGTCAATATAGATAAATGGATGAATAGTTTTTATAGCATTATTATTTACAAGTAACTCTTCAAACATTTTTTCACCTTTTCTTAAACCTGTTATTTTGATCTCAATTTTATCTTTTTCTTTATTATCAGATGCTAATAACCCGTAGAAAAGAATTATCTTTTTTGCTAAATCATAAATTTTAATTGGTTCACCCATATCAAGTAAAAAAGTTTCATTATTTTTGGATAAAAAAGTTGTTTCAATAACTAAATTGGCTGCCTCTTCTATAGTCATGAAGTACCTAGTAATATTTTTATCTGTAACTGTAACTGGGCGTCCCGATTCAATTTGATTAATGAAAAGTGGAATTACAGATCCGGAACTTTCTATAACATTTCCAAATCTGACTGATGAATATTTTATATTATTATTTAGAGTATGAAGATATTTTATTCCCAGCTCACTTAATCTTTTAGTTACACCCATTAAATTTGTAGGTCTTACCGCTTTATCAGTTGACACTAATATAAAACTATCGATATCTTTATCTAGAAAATATTTAGCAAATTTAAATGTATTAATAAAATTATTTTTTAATCCTGAAATAATATTTTCTTCAATTATAGGGACATGCTTATATGCCGCTGCGTGATAGATTATATTAAAATTAAATTTTTTATATAAAAAATCTATCATATCCAAATTTGCAAAATCATCTAAAATAAAATCTATATCAATACTAGTTTGAAGAATTTTTAATTGATTTTTTATCTTATACTGAAGGTTATATAAGTTTAATTCATTTGACTCGATAATGACTAATTTTAATGGTTTAGATTTTACTACTTGGAGTACTAACTCACGACCTATACTACCTCCTCCACCTGTTATTAAGATACTTTTATCATTGAGTAAATGTGAATTTATAGATTTTGGTTTTATTTTGTTCAATAATTGGAAAATATTTATTATGGGCTTAATAATTAAATGATTATTTTCATATTTAGAATTATAAACTGCTATATTACTATAATAACTTTTTTTTATTACTTGAGTGTAATAATATTCGTCAATATCTCCAGAAATAATAATCTGATTTATATTATGTTCACTCAACAAAACATTTAGTTTATCAAATGAATAAATTTTAACTTGATTTATAGACCTATTTGTTTGATTAGTTCTAAGGTCAATTATACCCTTAATTAATTGATCGATAGAATATCTTTCTATGATTTTATTAGTTAGAGCATTCATTCCAATTATTAAAATTTTTTTTGGAGTTATGTTACTATTTGCAGTAAGTATTATTTGAGCTATTTTTCTATTAGTTAATAATACAATACATAAAATTAAAGGATGCAGGATACCTAATGATCGAGGTATATTACTAAAATCTCCTAAAAATAATGTCATGAAAAGAAGGAATCCAAAAATTAAACATAGTTTAATATAAATATAAATAGTTTGCAGATTGAAAAATCTCACAAAATGTCTATTTATCTTGAAGATATAAAATACTAGAAAATATAAAGATAATGAAATAACTACATATTTATAAAAATAGTAATCGAGCGGTCTAAGAGAGTCATATCTTATTGAAAAGCCAATCCATGCTGATACAAAAATTATAACTGTGTCATTAACAGTAAGTAATAAAAATCTATTGATTGAATTATTCATTAGAAAATTACCAAACATATTAAATTAAAATTTTTTCAAAATATTCTTTAATTATTAATGAATTCTGTTTTATGGAATTTTTATTAATAGTTTGATCTACTGCTAAAGAAATAACACGTTTACCAACACTTAAAGCAATAGGTAAATTATTACTTCTTGAAAATTTATTAAAAGTTAATTCATTTAAAATACTCGAACAAGAACCAACAGTAACATTGTTAACTAAATTTGTTAGATCATTAAGTATTTTTTGATAGGTAAATTTTTTTTTTATTAATTTAAGATTTATAAGAAAAGTAAACCTATAATAAGCATTATAGGTATTTTTTGGAACAATTAAAGGAACAAAAAAATTAATATTTTTAAGGGCATTTAGGTATATTTGAGCATTTTCATTTCTTCTTTTTAAATATAAATCTAATTTTTCTAAATGATAAATGCCAGCCTCAGATTGCATTTCAGTTAGTCTAGCATTAGTACCAATAAAATCATGAAGATAGAGAAAATTATTATTTTTATTTTTATTTTTATTTATAAATTTATTATAATTCTTACCATTATCTTTTAAGGACCATATTTTTTTGAATATTTTGTTAGAATTTGTTGAGATCATACCACCCTCACCCAATGTGCTTATAATTTTATCATTACAAAAACTCCATACCGCAACGTCACCAAAACTTCCGACGATTTTTTTTCCAATAGAAGCTCCATGAGATTGAGAGCAATCTTCAATAATTTTTAAATTGTATTTTTTTTTTATTTTTAAAAATTCATCCATTTTACAAGGCATACCTGATAGATGGACACATATAATGGCTTTTGTTTTAGATGTTATTTTAGAAATAACACTTTTAGGATCAATATTAAGAGTTGTTTCTTCAATATCGGCAAAAACAGGCTTAGCTCCAACTCTTAGTATACAAGAAGCAGAGGTATAGTAAGTTCTTGGAGTTACTATGACTTCATCGCCTTTTTTTATATCAAGAGCAATTAGTGCTATTTCAAGACCAATTGTGGCATTGGAAATAGAACACGAATATAAATTAGAATGATAACTAGAAAATAATTTTTCAAATAATTTACCTCTATCACCAATATGATAGTTGTGTTTATTAGATTTCAATACTTTAGATATTCTCTTTATCAGCATAGGTGGTGAATTTGGCCAGGTTGGTTTAATTTGAAACATAATTATTAATATTCTAAATTAGAACTTATATATAAATTTCTAATTTTATTATTAACAGTAATTGATCTAAAAAATACAATAAAAACTTTATATATTATAGCAAAATCTAATGCAACAGAAACGCTAGAACCAGCTATGCCATACTTAACACAAATATAATCAGAAAATTCTTTTTTAAATTTTTTACCTTTAGTTCCTGAACAATAATTCACTTTTCCACATTGAATAATATTAACAAATTTTGGAATTTTAGTGCTTAAATATGACAGCCAAAAACTATTATGTTTATTATTTATATTCATTATTTATCTAAATTTATCAAAACTATCTCTGTAAGTTGAATTATCAAAAATAATTTTAATAAATAATATTAGGGTCTTGATCATAATATATAAATCAAATCTTAGTGAAATTTTTTTTATATATATTAAATCATAATTAATTTTCATTGCCCAGTTATGATTGTTTTTGTTATAAACTTTAATTTGAGAGATTCCTGTAATACCTGGTTTCAACTTAAAACGATCATCTTGTAATTTGTTATATAAATCATCATATTCAACCAATAAGGGTCTTGGTCCAACAAATGACATATCTCCAATTAAAATATTCAATAATTGAGGCATCTCATCAATTTTATATTTTCTTAAAAAAAAGCCTATTTGATTAATTCTTAAATTAAAACTTAAATTTTCATTTGTTGACATTGTTCTAAATTTAAAAATAGTAAAGTGTTTTTTATTAAATCCTGATCTTTTTTGAATAAAAAAAATAGGGCGACCATTGAAGATAAAAATTATTATTACTATAAATATAATTAGTGGAGATAATAAAATTAAAAGTATTAAAGATAATATAAGATCAAATAAACGTTTGAATTTAAGATAATTATTAGTCATTAAAAAAACAATTTATGTATTTAACCATTTGAATATTAACATCATCAGCATTATATTTAGATAAAGCTAAGTCTCTGCCATTCTTACCAAATTTGATACAAAGATCATTATTATTAAGTAATAATTCTAAAGAATAAGTAGCAGTATCTACATTTGAATATATCAAACCATTATAACCATTTATTACAATATCTTTCAAACCATAAATATTAGTTGATACAATTGGTAGTTCATTTGAAGATGCCTCTAAAGCTATATTACCAAAACCTTCTCTAAAAGATGTAATTAAAAGAATATTTGAAATAGTAAGAAAATTTTCTAATTTATCGGTATAAGGTAAGTATATAAGACGAGATTTTAGTAATTTATTTTTATAAAGCCAAGGTAATAAATTTTCTTCATCCTTGCCAATAAGTATAATAAATAAATTATGATATTTTTTTAAGATTGGAGTAAGTATATCAGGCAAATTTACAATACCTTTATCTTTATTTAATCTACTAACTATTGAAATAATTTTAGAATCAGAAGAAATATTTAAATTTTTTTTTAATTTGTTTATAGAAAATATTTTTTTCATAAACTTATTAGTATCAACACCTTTAATAGATCCATTATGAATAACAGAAATTTTATTAGCACTAATAATATTATTTTCTAGAAGAAAGTTTTTTTGCGAGAAACTATCACATAAAATTTTAGTCGATAGAAAAGAAATTAATTTATCAGATAGTTTTAATATAACATGATAGGGAGTATTATTCAGAGCCCATATTTGACCAGTAAAATAATGAAGTCTAAATTGTATCCTGTTTAAATATGCAGCAATAGACATAATAAGACCCACTTTAGGAGTAAATGATATCACCATTGTTGGTGAATGATTTCTGATTAGAAGAAAGCATTTAAAAAAATTTTTAATATCAGATAAAAAATTTAACTTTCTATGAAATTTAACATCAACTTGAATAATATTTTTATATTTATTAAATTCACTAATAGAAGAATTAGTAACTAAAATAATAAGTTTATCTTTAGATAGTGCTATAATGAAATCAAGAAGGAATGCATTAATAAAATCAGTTGTAGAAGCAGAAATAATTATTTTTTTCAAATTATTTGTCATATTAATAAATATTATATTTTTATATGAATATAGAAAGAAGCATGTGAAACACTATTTAAAATAATTTAGATTTTAATGAGTCTATTAAAAAGGAAATAAAAAATAAAATAAACAAATAAAACATATTTAACTCATTAAATTGTATTAGTAATAAAGAGAATACAAAGAATAATGATATAAAAATTTCTGTAATTAAAAAATTAGAAAGATTTCCGATAAGTTTAAATTTTAAAAATCCATTGATAAATAAATAACTTATTAAAGGTGCAAATAAGTAAAGATTATTAAAGTAATGATTAAAAAATAGGTTAATTAAAAATATTATTATTAATAATAATATATATGTAGTTTTATTTAAATAAAAATCCATTATTAACAAAAATTTAATAAGGAATAAACAACATGTTAAAAATGGTAAAGCTAAAAACATTGTATATAGACTAAAATTAAATTTACCAGAATCTACAATCATATTTGAAAAATTAAAGTACTGTAAAATGAGATCAGTAGAAAAAATAATAAAAAAAGATACAACTAATAAAAAATTTTTTATCAAATCATAAACAAACAAAAAATCATAAATATTTTTTTTATTAATAAAATATGAATTTCGATATTTAGACATTATTGGGATTGCAATAAAGTTAATAAATAAATGAAATATTAAGAAAAAGAAAATAATAATTTTGTATGAAATAGACCAATATGTTAATGATCCATATTCTTTATTAAATACAAAAATAAATGATATAAGGAATGGTACATATATTAAAGAATTTAAAAAAATAAAAGAAATATATTTTCGAGACTTAATTAAATTATTAGAATTAGCTTGAATTTTAGTTCTATAAATCTGTGTAATTAAATTTATGACTTCATAATTTTTTTTTGAAATTAAATAAATATAAATAATATTTAATAAAATAGCAACAATTTTTCCAATGACAATTTCAATTATTATATTAAAATCAAAAATTAAAATACCAATTAGATTTGATAAAGGAACAATAAAACCTCCAATAGTGGAATGTAAAGATAACTTATAAAAATTTAATACTGAGTTACCACTAATAGAAATAGCAGATAATGGTATAATGATAGGTAAAAAAAGAAGATAATTTATAAATTCGTCAGTATTATCAAAATTAGATTTAAGAATAAAATAAAAAAAAAAAATTAACATAAAAGAATAAAATATAGAAAAAAATGTAATTTTTATAAATTGTGATCTAATTAAATACAAATTCTGTGTATCTATATTTTTAGATATAAACTCATGCAGAGGGCTTGTTATAATATATGTTGATATAGTTACAAATATGGTAAATAAAAAATAGACGTCGTTAATTTTAGAAAAACCGAAACTGCCAATCATTATGAAATCTCTAATAAAAAATAGTAGTGAAGAAAAAACAACTATTATTCCAATTATTAGAGAGTCTTTTACAAAATAAAAATTTTTAGCAAAGTTTATTTTATTTAAATTTAAGTATATTTTTTTTAATAAGAAAAAGTAACCAATAGAGGAAGATATTATTATCAAAATCCAAAAGATATATTTGATCCTAAATAAAGTACCAATATTTGGAATCATATAAGACAAAAAAGCTATAGAGAGAGAAAAAGAAATAATCAAATAATGTATGTTATTAAATTTAAAATTAAAAAATAACAAAAATAAACCTGGTAAAAGAAGATAGAATAAAAGCTGATGAATATATAGAATATCAAAAAAAATTGTATGATAGTTACTTTGCAAAAAAATGATTGGCTCCAATAAACCATAAAAAAAATATAATGGTAAATATAATAAATAATCTAAAATACTATTTGGATTAATTAAATTAATACTAATCATAGAATTGTTACCTTCTAGATTAAAATTAATTGCATTTTGTCTAACATTGAAAAAGTCTATTAAATAAAATTCTAAACTAAATATATAAAAAAATATAACAGTTAAGGAAGTCAATAATGTTATAATAATTAATAATTTTCCAATGTTTTTAAATGAAAAATTGTTAAAAATAGTAAAGACAAAAAAATAATTTATTAATATTAATGATATTATATAAGGCCTTAAAGATAAGATTAATAAAAAAGGAATAATGAGTAACTTTAGTTTTTTGAAACTTAATAGTGAATTAATTTTATTAGTTAATATTTTGTATAATAGATATATTATTAGAAAATTTATTAATGGTTCTTTCAGAGGTTGCGAAATCCATAAAAAGTTTATCGGCATCATTAGATATAAGAAAAAAGGAAGATATAATAATGCTTGCTTGTTAAGCAATTCACTAAACATCTTCTGAACATAGAATGCAGATATTGAATGAAGTAAAGAGTTAATGATAATAATTGGCACGAGACTTTGTCCAAAGATAAATATCAAGGCTCCTATAATTAATGTAAAACTAGGAAAGATAGATAAATAATAAAATATATTAGTAAAATAGTTATTCTTAAAATCATTTGCTAAAAAACTACCCTTTTCAAAATATGTTTTAGCATCATTTCCAATAAATATATTGTCTATGATATGAATACTTTCAATGTTTGGTATGATGAGGTACGTTAATACAAATGAGACAGATAAAGAAAAAGCAAAACCTAATATAACTAATTTAAGATTTCTCGACATTGTGATTATATTAAATATGGGGAATTCTTTTTGAAGGAATCGGAACTAAAGTTGAATTTTTTGGTATATTTTTAGATACAACCGCACCAGCACCAATTATAGAATTTTCACCTATAATAATTGGGTTATTTTTTGATCCATTGACTATGATTGCTCCACTGCCAACAAAAACATTATCTTCGACAAAAACATGTCCATTACATTTTACACCTGGTGAAAAAGTAACATAATCACCTATAATGCAATCATGCTCAACATAACTATAAAGATTTAAGTTAAATGATTTTCCAATAATTATATTTGTTGTTAATGTTGTGAATGGTGAAATTAATGAACCTTCACCAATTTTTATATTGCTTAAATTAAGAGATTTATCAGATATAATTGAAAAAAAAGTAGTCTTATTTAGCTCATGAAGTTTATGAGATATTTTTTTTCTGATTTTTACATTCGCAATAGCTATATTTATAAATTTTTTTTTAGAAGGCATATTTAAGTATGATTTAAAATCAATAACTTTGACGCCGTCGCATAACTTACCAACGTTATCTATATTATCATCAATAAAAAAAATTTTGTCTTCAGAAGTTAAATTCATAGACTTAAAAAGTGGTAAAGCAGATCTAGCACAACCACCAGTGCCATAAATAGCATAAAGATTAGTCATCAGTTAATAAATTACAATTTAACATTATTTTTATGATTTATCTTACTGCAATCATAAGTAATATCATTATATATAATTTGATATATGTGTGAAAAATTTAACAATTTCAAAAAATATTTTGTTATCTTAACGAAACTACTATTTTTAGAGATCCTTATATTAAAAAATTCGAGACTATAACACTTAGAGACATTAAAAATCTCATTTTTAAAAGGAGTATTATTCTTCATAATTTGATAAATAATGTTAATTAATACATTAATATTAATTAAATTAAACTTACTATTTTTATCTAAAAATAAAGATAGGATAAATTTATTAATTTTAAATATTTTAGGGAGTCTATTCACACTAATAACACCTCCAACCCTTAATACTGTGTATGAATAGTTATGCGCATGATATGATGTCAAATCTAATTCGTTATTAAGTTTAATCAGACCATATTTAGAATTTGGTATTAACTTAGAATCCTCGCTTAATATTTTTTTTTTGTTTAAATAATTGAAACCATAAACAGAAAAGCTACTTAAATGAATTAAATGAATATTTTTTTTTGAATTTTTTATTGCTAATAACAAATTTTTATAAAAATATTTATTTATGTAATCATTTTTATTCGGCGAATAGATAAAATTAATAACGTAATCTGCTTTTAAAATAATTTCTTTGATAATATTAAAGTTATTTTTATAATTACTCAAAATAATTTGTTCTAATTGTGTTGAAGTACTACGAACTCTTGATATCAAAATTATATTAAATTTAACTTCAGACGAAATTTCTTCAATTAGGGATTGAGCTAAAAAACCATTTGAACCTAGTATAACGATAGTTTTCATTTTTTTTTTAGTTTCATATTTAAATTATATACATATATTTTACAAATGTAGAATATTTGACTAAAAACATTCAATAATTTAAAAATAAGATTTATATTTTTAATTTTAAAAGCTTCTCTTAAATTTCTTATTTGATCTTTATAAATAATAATTTGCATTTCTTTTTTTGAGGAAAGAGTTTGATCAGTAAAATTTTGAATAGTTAAGCACTTATCAATAGTAGCAAAAATTTGATTATCAAGAATTAATCTAATATATAAATTATAATCTTGAGAATAATTGTAATTAATATCATAGCCGCCAATATTTTTAATAACATTGGTTTTGAACATAACTGATGAGTGAACAAATGGATTTGACCAAATGCATTTATTTTTTATTTTTTTGTGTGATATAGGAGTTTTATACTCTTTGACAATTTCATCATTGTCATTCTGAAACTTAACATGGTTAGATACTAAGCATATATCGGGATTAATGATCAACAGTTTAAGTTGTAATTCTAACCTCCTTGGGTCTGATAAATCATCTATGTCCCAAATTGCGGTGTAATTTGTTTTACAATTATTTAATGCCTGCTGTCTAACAATTCCAAGAGGAAAATGGATTGTGGAATAGATTATTTTAATTCTACAATCATTATATTTTTTTACTAATTCGATTGAATTATCGGTAGAAAAATTATCATAAAAAATTAATATCCAATCCTTGTATGATTGTTGAAAAAGAGAATTAAAAAATCTATTGATGTATTTCGAACCGTTATAATTATTAGTTAATATAGTAATAGTTTTATCATTCATTTAATTTTTTGATTTAATATATAATATAAACATATTTTATTTTTTGTTATTCGTGAAATAAATAATAGCAATAAATTATTAGAGATTGGAACTCACTTATTTAAAGATTAATATGTAATTATGATTCGTAAAACTTATGCATCTATTGAGAAAAAATTGCATCCAGATGTAGATAAAAGTGATTTTTCATATAAGGATTTAAAAGCAGAAATAACTCATAGAGATAAAGAAATAATAAATGAAATTTTAGATTTTATTAATATATATCAATTTGAGTTACTGGACGGAACGGGAGAATGGGAATGGTTGCAAAATAATAAGCAGTCTCAATACATCAATGGATTAAAAAATAAAGATTATAATTTATTGTGTGAACTTTTCACTAATATGTTTAGAAATGAAGTTACATACGGATATGTCAGTCCCTCTTTTAGTGATTTAAATAATCAAAAAATTAAAAAGGAATCATCATCAGATATTTTGTGTAATATTGATACCTGCTTTGAGTTTACTAATATTCAAAATTTAGAACAATTAGTGACAAATGTAAAATGCGGTATGCCTTTTGGAAAAAAATTTAATAAAGGTTATATTTTACCAGATACACCTAGGCATTTTTATTATGCAACTAAAATATTTAATTTAGAAAGTTTAAGTAATACTCCTTCTATATTAGAAATTGGCGGAGGTTATGGTGGTCTATGCAAAGAGTTGTGGGAGATTTATCAAAAAAAATGCACACTTATTAACATAGACTTATTGCCTGGACTGTTAAGTGCTTATTATTTTTTAAAAACTTGCAATATACCAGTAAAATTTATTTTTGATGAAAATGATATCAGCCAGAATTTTGTTAATCTAGTTCCTGTCAAATTATTGAATAAAATCAATTCAAAAAAAAATATGTTGGACTTAATATTCAACTCCAGATCTTTGTGTGAAATGGATAAAAATTCAAATAATGAATATATAAATTTTATAAATAATTCTAATGCTAGCTATTTTTATCATGAAAATAGTAATTTTTTATTATTCCCAGACTCAGAAAG
>Ga0115001_10003106_pt1 | contig 12559 bp, 12 predicted proteins | sample ArcticOcean_MG_C_12_FD_89869 | JGI IMG/M metagenome (GOLD analysis project Ga0115001, IMG submission 89869) | Marine microbial communities from western Arctic Ocean - ArcticOcean_MG_CB8_130 | ecosystem: Environmental > Aquatic > Marine > Oceanic | place: Arctic Ocean: Canada Basin | collected... | reverse complement strand
GATACTTACATTCTTTTAATTTTGATTTCTTTTTTGAAATATCAAGCTCAATACTTCCTCCATTAATTTGGTTGAAGGAAAGGTTAATAATTTTTAATCCAGCTTTATCCAATAAGTATTTCAAAGATTTAAGTGAATAATATTCAAGATGTTCATGACATATTGTGTCATAAGATCTGTTTTTAATCATCATCGGCATATAACTAAGCTCAATATGCCAGACTCCATTTCTATGAAGTATAGAGTTAATTTCTTTTGCAAAACCTAATGGATCTGGCAAATCATAAAACATAGATATAGAGGTAATTAAATTAAATTTTTTATTGTTAAATAGTTTGGAAGAAAAAAAATGAGGTAATTGATTTATATCTTTTCTATAATATTTGCTAAATTTTTTTATAGTAGGGTCACATCCAAATAATTTAAATTTATTATTAAAGAAAGAGAGAAAAGTTCCATCATTACTTCCTATGTCTAAAATATTATCATTTGATTTTAAATTAAATTTATTTTTTAAACTAAATGCCTTTAACTTAAGGTGGGATATCATCGATTTGTTAAGTGATGACATATATCCATAATTTTCACCGTACATTTCGTTAGCATCAAAGTTGTGTTCAAGCTGTAACAGTTTGCATTTATTGCAAATAACCATACTAAGTTCTCCCTTAGTAATTTTAGCATTTTTATTTGGTGGAAAAACCCCAGTAAGTGTTTGTTTACCTAAAGTATAAAGCTTTATCAGACTCTTACTCTTGCAGGATCTACAGTTTTTAATTTTCAAAATAATAAGATTTAATTATATTAATATGTTTTTGTAATGTATTTAAATATATAAAAAGTGTTGTTTTAACAATTAAAATCTTAAAAGATTGACAAAAAATGTATTTATTACTGGTGGATTAGGTCAAGACGGTCAAATATTAATACGTTTATTGGAAAAAAAAAAGATTAATTTAACTATTTTTTATAAGAAGAAAAAGCCCAAATTCTATGGAAAGGCAAATTTTATAAAAGAAAACTTATTAGATAAAAAAAAATTAGATCTATTATTTTCCAGAGTAAAACCAGACATAATAGTTCACTTAGCAGCTAATAATCCCTCTTATCTTCAAAAAAACTATAAAATATTTTTTTTAGAAAACTTCATAGCTACAAAAAATATTTTTTACTCCACATTTGAAGCTAACTCAAAAGCAAAATTTATTTTTTGCAGTTCTTCACAGATATTTAAAAAAAAAAGTGGTTTAGTAGATGAAAAGTCTCAAAAAATTATAACTACAGATTATACAAATTTTAGAATTAAAAGTGATGCTATGATGCTTAAATATAAAAAACAAAAAAAAATTAATTATACAAATGCAATACTTTTTAATCATGACTCTAAATTTAGGAACCCTAAATTTATATTACCGAGGATTATAAATGCAATTATCAAAAAAAATATTTCTTTTTTAAAAAGTATTAAGAAAGCAAATATTTATGCTGATTTTTCTCATGCTGAAGATATCTGTCATGGGCTTATTAAGCTTATGTTTAGTAAGGTTAACTTGGACAAATTAATTTTTAGCTCTGGAAAAAATACCTCTATTAATGAAATTATTCAATATGTTATTAAAAAAAATAAATTAAATATTAATGTTAATTTTACTGAAAATATAATCAAAAAAAGTTTATTAGGTAATAATACTTTGTTAAAAAAAAATTTAAACTGGTCAGCAAAAAAAAATATATATACTGCGGCAAATGAAATTTATAAATTCAATATTTTAAATTTAAAATAATAAATAATTAAAATACCCCTCAGCACATTGTCACTCTTAGTATTATTAATACATTCACTGTATAATATTACTAATAAGTTAAACTTCATTTAATGTAGTTGGATTAATTAACTTATAATATATAGATTATCTACATATTTAGTAAGAAGTCACCACAAAATAGTGTGATTATGATATATTGTGATAAAATAAAAAAAGCTTATAGTGAAAATTCATGATGTATAAAAATTTAAACATAGTAAGCAGAATTTTTAAATCTATTTTTCTTCAACAAATTCCTAATTATGCGGTAATATATGTGGATGGTAGATGTAATATGCATTGTGGATTTTGCATTCATGCTGCAGTTGATGCAAGAAAAACACCTGTAATCTCACCAATGCAGTGGGGTGAAGTTTTTAAAAAAGCAAATAGTTTACTACATTTAACTGTTACAGGAGGTGAACCTTTTTTAAGAAAAGATTTTGTAGAAATAATTGATAATATAATTTTAAACTGCAACGTTCCTAGAATAAGCATTAAAAGTAATGGGTTTTATGTTGATAGAATCAAAAAATTTGTTCCTGAATTAATTGAAAAACATCCTAACACAGAATTCACATTATCAATTTCTCTAGATGGACCAAAAGAGATACATGACAAAGTTAGAGTGTTTGATGGGGCTTACGAAAAAGTTTTAGAAACAATTGCTGAAATGAAAAAATATAGAAGTAAACCAAATTTTTTTCTAAGACTAGCATCCGTTATTACGGAAGATAATAAACATATTTTAGAAGAGCTATTTAATGAAACAGCAACATGGCCAATCGACTTTCATGAATTAATTTTACTTAGGGATGTTCCGGCTAAAGAGCAACTAGCTCTTAAAAATGATTATGAAAGATTATCTAAACTTCAACATCAAAGAACATCAGTTAATTGGAGAAAAAGTTTTAATGGTAGATTAATGGAAAAGATATTTCTAGAAACGATCAAAAGAATTGATAGTGATAAAGTATATTCTCCTTGTAAAGCTGGTGGAAGGTTTGTTGAAATTTTTCCAGATGGAATTGTTAGAGGTTGTGAAGTAGAGAAATTATGGGACGTGTCAGAAATTGGTTCAGTTAATAATACAAATTTAGATATTGTTGATATAGTTAAATCAAAAAAAGCAAAAGAATTTCAAAAAATTGCCAAAGATTGTACTTGTACATTTGAATGTGCAAATGCAATAAATACTGTTTATGATCCAAAACATTGGTTGTCTTTAATTAAATAATTTAATCCATATGGTAAATGAAAATAAGGTCTCTATTATAGTGCCAGCATATAATGCTGAAAAAACTATAAAAAAAACTTTAGAAATAATTTTACAAGAATCTCACAAGCTTCAATCTGAAGTAATAGTGATCGATGATAAAAGTACAGATAAAACTGTAGAAATTATTAAAGAATTTAAGGGTATTCAATTAATTCAATTAAAGAATAATTTGGGGGCGGGCAATGCAAGGAATATTGGAGCTGATGCTTCTCAATATGAAATCCTTTGCTTTATCGATTCAGATATAGAGATATCCAAAGATTCAATTTTAAATTTAATAAAAAGACTAAATGAAAATGAGAAGACAGGGTCAGTTTCTGCAACACAGGATTTAAATAATTTAAACAAAATTAGTTGGTCCTCTGATTTTGTTTGTCTCAAATCTTGTTACGGGGTTGATACAATAATAACTGAAAAAAAATTTTCTGTGTGTTGCTCAGAGTTTTGCGTCATTTCAAAAAAACTTTTTAATGAAGTTGGTAAATGGAAAGCACTTTATTCAGCTGGTGGTGAAGAATTTGATATGGGATACAAAATTACAAATCTAAACAAAGAAAATATCAAAATTGCAAATGCTCAGTATTCTGGTTACTGGTGTGATTTTTTTACGAGATTTAAAAGAATAATTGAAAGAACATCAAAATATACACCTTTATTATTAGAGAAAAAAAAATTTGACTCTACAGGTTCATTCGCCACATCAAATCAATTTTACTCTTCTTTAATAACATTACTTATGATGAGTTTGTTTTTTTTTAATCTAATTATAACAAACTTAAATATAGCTCCCTTAATAATATCTTTATATTTTTTGCAAATGCTTATTGAGCTAAAATTTTTAATTTTTGCCACAAAACAACAAGGACTAAAAATGTTTCTTTTTTCTTTGTTAGGTATTCAGGGGATAAATTTAGCTATTTTGCTTGGATTTAATTTATTTATTTTTACTAAATTAAAGAAATTATTAAATTTATAAGTTAAAATATTTTTATAATAAACGATATTGAAAAATTTAAATAATAAATATGCTTCCTAATATGGCAAAAATATTAATTAACAGCATATTGATATTTTTTTTAAGTATAATTTTAATTAATTCTAATCTTGTGGGTAATTTTTATTGGCAAGTATCATCTTTATTCACTGATCACAATCTTTTAATCGATTGGTTGGAGTGCAATTCTATGGGAATTAACCTTTTTACTTCAACGGAGGTAATATGCAATACTAGAAAAATTCCTACATTTAATTATGGTCATGCAATTTTGATATTTCCATGGAGTGAAACAATCAATGTTTTTTACAGAGACTACCTCCCCCACATAGTAATTTTTTTATTTATTATATTAACAGTCAAAATCATAGACCCTCAAAAAAAAATTGAAATATTATTATTATTTTTATGTCTAATCAATCCTTCAACTTTACTAGCTTATGACAGACTTAATATGGATTTATTTGTATATATTTTAGCTATAACAGTATGCTTTAATAGAATTTATTTCATTAACTGGATTTTAACTTTATTTCTATCTTTTATAAAAATTTATCCTGCTGCTTTATTCATAAATATATTTTTTGAAAACAAAAAAAGAACATTAACAAAAATATTTTTAATAATAATTTTACTCATATTGTTTACAATAATTTATTTCTTTTATTTTACTGACTACATATTATATTTTTTAAATAATGTTTCTTCAGGGAAAGCAGGATATCATTATTTATTTTCTTTAAATTCACTACCCAAAATTTTTAAATATATTTTTAATTTCAATTATCAATTGCTATTACTTGTATTTTATTCTTTATTTATTCTGGCTGTAGTAGCTATATATAAAAAATCTAACTCCTCTTTAAAGGATATTGGTGATGATATTTATTCATATAACTCAAAACTATTCATGATTGGTGGGTACATAACCCTAATTAGTTATGTAATTTTTTCTAATTGGTTCTATAGAGAAATTTTTTTAATACTAATGATACCCTATATTGTTAGAGCAAAAATTAATTCCCGATATAATATTTCGTCTTTATTGATCTACTTTTTTATTGCCAGATATTTTTTCATATTTATATATTCTTACATTAATATTCATGATGGCATAACCTATGTAGACTCAATTAGAATTTTTTCTTTAAAGTTTTTATTAACAATTACTATTAAATCAATATTTGATTTTATTATAATGAGTATGCTGACTTCTATTTTGTTTCTAAAAACCAAAAATTATATACAAAAATTTATATTTAACTAAAGTTAAATTTTTCTATTAGTATATTAATGATTTTTTAAGATAATCATCATTTAGCTGACAATCTTTATATCCTCGCTTTACAATATTTAAATATCTTTCTGTTGGAAACGCAAATGGTGACTTATTCGTCATGGTATATGTCATTACTTTTTTACTATAATAATAAAAATAGTGTTTTTTATATAAAATTGGAAAATCTTCATAAACATCTAATTTTTTTTCATCACTTTTAGATATTTCGAATAAAGCCCCTGGAACTATTGAATCTTTTTTAATATCTATATCTGCTGCTCTATACTTGCTCCTAAAAGTTAATTTAAAATTTTTTAGGTTAATTTTTTTTAAGAAAACGCTATCTTTACATCTTCTTTTCATTTGAAGATGGTGAAGATTACTACCATAGGCAAAATAAAGCATATTATTACCTGTCGACTACTTCTATCTTTTTTTTATTAATAAAACTTAATATCTCATTACTGCATTTATTAATTTTAGATTTATTTTCTGAGCGTATCACTATTGAAACACCCAATTTGCCTGCTTGAAAAAATGGATAACTTCCAATTTCTATATCTTTGTTGTTGTCTTGAACATCTGTTAATGATTTTGCAATTTCACTTTCAACTGTTCTTAAGCTTATAGTGTGACTTAAAATTGGTTTACCACCCACAACTTTATTTTGCAAACCACCAAGCATAGATTTTAAAATCGAGGGAACTCCAGGTAAACAAAAAACGTTTGCAACATTAAACCCAGGCGCACCACTGGTTGGGTTTAAAATTAAGTTGGCATTTCTGGGCATCCATACCATTTTCTGTCGTCCTTCATTGAATTCACCTATTTTATAATAAGCCTCTAATATTTTAAATGCTTTTTTATGAATTTCGTATTCAAGGTTAAAAGCTTTAGATATTGATTGAGCAGTTATATCGTCATGGGTTGGACCAATACCGCCCGTTGTAAATACATAATCATTAGCTTTTCTTAAATAATTGACAGTATCAATAATAGTACCCTCAATATCAGGTATAACTCTTACTTCATTAACTTTAACACCAATTGAGTTTAACCAAAGAGCTATTGTACCTGTATTTGTATCTTGTGTCCTACCAGAGAGTATTTCGTTTCCAATAATTAATATTGCAGCATTAACTTTTGTATTTTTTGTCATATTTGAATATATAATTTAAATATGAAATTTACCAAATCTTTAATAAAAGGCAAGTTTATCAAAAGATACAAAAGATTTTTTGCAGATATTAAATTAGATAAAGAAATTGTAACAGCCCACTGTCCGAATACTGGATCAATGAAAGGCTTGTTAAATGAGGGGAATGAAGTTTTTATTTCTAAAAATGATGACCCTAAAAGAAAACTTAAATATACTCTAGAAATCATTAAAGTTAAAAAAAATCTAGTTGGTGTTAATACTCATTTTGCAAATAAAATTGCTTATCACGGTTTATCAAAAAATCTGGTTAAAGAAATTTCAAATAATGATATCATTAGACCTGAGGTTTTTTTTAATAAAGAGACAAGATTTGATTTTTTTATTGAAAAAAATAAACAAAAAATTTTTGTTGAAGTAAAAAATGTCACATTATTTAGGGATAAGAAAATTGCAGAGTTTCCAGATGCAGTTACGTCTAGAGGGTCTAAACATTTAAAAGCTCTCATAGAGGCTATTAAAAAAGGTTATAAATCCTATTTATTATTCCTAGTACAAATAGAAGGTGTAGAAAACTTTAAAATAGCCAAAGATATTGATAAAGTGTACTATGAGAATTATTTACTAGCTAAAAAAGCTGGTGTTAAATTTTTAGCTTATCGTTGTAAAATAAACTCAAAAGAAATTAAAATAGAAAAAAAAATTAAAATTATTAATGGCTGATTATTTAGAAAAATTTGAAAAAATGCGAGTAGCAGGTAAATTGGCGGCAGAAACTCTTGATATGCTTACAGGAAATATCAAGCCTGGTGTGACTACAGAATTTATAGATAAATTGGGCTACGAATTTATAAGAGATAATGGTGGATACTCTGCACCACTTTACTATCGTGGTTTTAAAAAATCATTATGCACCTCTTTAAATCATGTTGTGTGTCATGGCATTCCGTCTGATAGAATTTTAAATGAAGGTGATGCTATAAATGTTGATGTGACCGCTATAGTTGATGAGCATTATGGGGACACAAGTAGAATGTTTTGTCTAGGAAAAACTCCAGTTAAAGTTAATAACCTTATTAATGCAACTTATGAATCTATGATGAGAGCGATAAATTTATTAAGACCAGGATTAAAACTTGGAGATATTGGATTCGAAATACAATCCTTTATAGAAAAAAAAGGGTTTTCTGTAGTTAGGGATTTTTGTGGTCACGGAATAAGTACAACATTCCATGAACCACCAAATATTTTACACTATGGTAGAAAAAATAAAGGGATGGAGTTAAGACCTGGTATGACTTTTACTATAGAGCCCATGATCAATGCAGGTGAATGGGATGTAAAAATGTTAAAAGATGGTTGGACAGCTGTTACAAAAGATAAGTCGTTATCAGCACAATTTGAACACACGTTAGGTATTACTGAAAATGGGTATGAAATCTTTACAGAATCTGTTAAAGGTTATTCTAAGCCCCCTTATTTATAATTAATGATTGAAAGATATTCTAGAAAACAACTTACTGACATTTGGTCAGAAGAAAACAAATACAAAATTTGGCTTGATGTGGAGGTTGCTGCAGCAGAAGCTATGGAAAAACTAGATCAAATTCCAAGCGGTGTAGCCTCTGTTGTGAGAAAGAAAGCTAAAATTAATGTCAAAAGAATTCATCAAATAGAATCTAAAGTTAAGCATGATGTGATAGCATTTTTAACTTCTGTTACAGAAAAAGCTGGTATTAAAGCAAGATATTTACATCAGGGAATGACTTCTTCAGATGTTCTGGATACAAGTTTTAATATTCAATTAGTTCAATCAGGTAAAATTTTACTTAATGATATTGACCAAATTTTAAAAGTTTTAAAAAAACAAGCAAAGAAATATAAGTACACACCTTGCATAGGTAGAAGTCATGGAATACATGCAGAGCCTATTACATTTGGTTTAAAGCTTGCTTCATTTTATGAAGAATTTAAAAGAAATAAAAAAAGATTAGTTGATGCAATTGACGAAATTTCAACGTGTGCAATTTCTGGTGCAGTTGGAACGTTTGCGAATATTAATCCCAATGTTGAAAAATATGTTGCTAAAAAACTCAGTTTAAAAGTTGAGCCCATATCAACTCAAATTATACCAAGAGACAGACATGCATTTTATTTTTCTATTCTTGGAATAATCGCAGGCTCTGTTGAGAGAGTTGCTATAGAAATTAGACATTTACAAAGAACAGAAATTTATGAACTTCAAGAATACTTTTCAAAAGATCAAAAGGGTTCTTCTGCAATGCCACACAAAAAAAATCCGATATTAAGTGAAAATTTAACTGGCCTTGCCAGAATGGTTAGGAGCGCCGTTGTTCCAGCACTTGAAAATATTGCCTTATGGCATGAAAGAGATATTTCTCACTCCAGTGTTGAAAGAAATATTGGTCCAGATGCAAATATAACTTTAGATTTTGCACTAGTCAGACTTGGAAACATTTTAGACAAAATGATTGTTTATCCACAAAAAATGTTAGAAAATTTAAACTTAACAAAGGGTTTAATTTTTTCACAAGAAGTTATGCTTGAATTAACAAAGTCTGGATTAAGTAGAGAGCAATCATATAAAATAGTTCAAGATTATGCAAAGAAATGCTTTGCACAAAATTTAAATTTATTTGACATTATAAACAAGGATAAATTTATTTTGACTAAAATTTCTCCTAAAAAACTAAAAGCAATATTTAATTATTCATCACACTTTAAAAATATAGATTTAATCTTTAGAAGAGTTTTTAAATAATGAAAAAAGGTAAAAAACTATATGAAGGAAAGGCAAAAATCATCTATGCAACAGCTGATAAAAATTTAATTATTCAATATTTTAAGGATGACGCTACTGCTTTTAATAATTTAAAGAAATCTAAAATTGAAGGTAAGGGAGTTTTGAATAATAGAATATCTGAACATATACTTACAAACTTAGGGCAAATTGGAATTAAAAATCATTTAGTAAAAAGGTTGAATATGCGAGAACAAATTATAAAACTTGTTGAAATTATTCCAATCGAATTCATTATAAGAAATATTGCAACAGGCTCCATTGTTAAAAGACTTGGAATTGAAGATGGAACGGTTTTAAAAGAACCTTTGTTAGAGTATTGCTTAAAAGATGATAAATTAGGAGATCCCTTAATTGCAGAAGAGCATATATTAGCCTTTGATTGGGCCTCACGACAAGAATTAGAAAAAGTTAAAAAAATGATTTTGAGAATTAATGACTTTATGGTTGGCATGTTTCGAGGTGTTGGAATTAAATTAGTAGATTTTAAACTAGAATTTGGAAGAATAAAAATAAATGGAAAGTCTGAGGTTATTTTAGCAGATGAAATAAGTCCTGATACTTGCAGGTTATGGGATTCAATTACTGATAAAAAACTTGATAAAGACCGGTTTAGAAAAGACTTAGGAGATTTAATACCAGCTTACACAGAGGTTGCAAAAAGACTCGGAATTCTTCATGAGAATTTTAATGTAAGTGCAGTCAATGTTACAAAACTAAGATCAATTAAAAAAAAAAAATAAATATGAAAGTATCAGTAATAATTACACTTAAGAAAGATGTATTAGATCCACAAGGTAAAGTTATTCATCAAACGTTAGATGGTATGGGGTTCGATGATATCAACGAAGTAAGACAGGGGAAATATTTTGAAATTAATACAAAGGAAAATGATAAAATAAAAGCTGAAGAAAAAGTTGAAGAAATGTGCAAGAAACTTTTGGCAAATTTAGTAATAGAAAATTATAAAATTATTGAGTCACAATAATAAATAATGAATTCATCTGTAATAACTTTCCCTGGATCAAACTGTGACAGAGACATGGCTGTTGCTTTAAAAAAATTTGGTTTTAAAAATAAGATGGTTTGGCATGACGATCTCGAATTACCAAAAAGTGATCTAGTAGTTCTGCCTGGTGGCTTTTCTTATGGAGATTACCTTAGATGTGGAAGTATGGCATCAAAATCTAAAATTATGAAATCTGTGCTTAACTTTGCAAAAGGTGGTGGCAAAGTCATGGGCATCTGTAATGGTTTTCAAATTTTAGTAGAGGCAGGTTTGCTTCCAGGTGTATTACTTAGAAATAAATACTTGGAATTTATTTGTAAAAATGTTTTTGTAAAAGTCAATAATAAAGATAATTCATATTTCAAAGATATCAAAAGAGATACTTTTGAATTTCATATCGCTCATAATGAGGGAAATTACTTTTGCTCAAAAGAACAAATTAAGCAAATTGATGACAATAATCAAATAGCCTTATCTTACTCAGATGAGTCAGGAAATATTAATGAAGAAAATAACCCTAATGGTTCTATTAAAAATATTGCTGGTATTTTTAATAAAGAAAAAAATGTTTTAGGTATGATGCCTCATCCAGAACGAATGATTGACCCTGCTCTATCTGGTGAAGATGGATCAATATTTTTCAACAACTTAATTAACAATTTCAAATAATGATAGTTAACGAACAACTTGCAATTGATCATGGATTAAAAAAAGATGAATATAAAAAAATCTGTGATTTACTTAAAAGAGTTCCTAATATAACGGAACTTGGAATATTTTCAGCAATGTGGAATGAACATTGCTCTTACAAATCTTCAAGGTTTCATCTTAAAAATTTACCTACAAAAGGAAAAAATGTAATTCAGGGTCCAGGTGAAAATGCTGGTGTTATTGATATTGGTGACGGTGATGCAATAGTCTTTAAAATTGAAAGCCATAATCATCCCTCTTTTATTGAGCCTTATCAAGGTGCCGCAACTGGTGTGGGTGGGATTATGAGGGATATCTTTACAATGGGGGCCAGGCCTATTGCCAACCTTAACTCAATTCACTTCGGCTCACCCCAGCATAAAAAAACTAAGAATTTATTACGTGGCGTTGTTCACGGTATAGGTGGGTATGGTAATTGTATGGGCGTTCCAACGATTGCCGGTCAAACTAGTTTTGATGAATCTTATAATGGTAATATTTTAGTAAATGCCATGACTCTAGGTCTTGTTAAAAAAGATAAGATTTTTTACTCAAAAGCTGCTGGTTTAGGAAAGCCTGTAATCTATGTTGGTTCAAAAACAGGTAGAGATGGGATTCATGGTGCAAGTATGGCATCAGCTTCTTTTGATGACAAAATAGAAGAAAAAAAACCAACCGTTCAAGTTGGTGATCCCTTTACTGAAAAACTATTATTGGAGGCCTGCCTAGAGTTAATGGCAGGAGATTCAATAATAGCTATTCAAGATATGGGTGCTGCAGGTCTAACCTCTTCAAGTATCGAAATGGCTTCAAAGGGAAGTTTAGGAATTGAGATCAATTTAAATAAAGTTCCTTGCAGAGAAGCGAAAATGACCCCTTATGAAATTATGTTATCAGAGAGCCAAGAACGAATGCTTATTGTTTTAGAAATTGGCAAAGAAGAAATGGCTAAAAAAATATTTGATAAATGGAATTTAGACTTTGCTGTAATTGGCAAAACAATAAAAAGTAAAAAAATTGAACTTTATTTTGATGAAGAAAAAGTAGCTGACATTCCTATTAATATATTAGTTGAAAAGTCACCTATGTATAACCGAAAATGGAAAAAAGCCAAACTACCAAAAAAAATTAAAATTGAGAAAGAACACTTTAAAACTTTAAAAGTCAAAAATGTTTTAAACAAAATACTATCTAACCCAAATGTATGTAGTAAAGAATGGATTTGGCAACAATATGATCACACTGTTATGGGTGACACTATTCAAAAACCTGGTGGAGATGCAGGTGTCGTTAGAGTTCATGGTACTAATAAAGCTATTGCAGCATCCGTTGATTCCTCTGCTGCATATTGTTGGGCTCATCCTCTAAGTGGTGGAAAACAAATTGTTTGTGAAAGCTGGAGAAATTTAATTTCAGTTGGTGCAAAACCAATTGCAATTACTAACTGTTTAAATTTTGGTAGTCCTGAAAATGAAGAAAATATGGGTGAGTTTGTTGAGTGTGTTCAAGGCTTAGGTGAAGCAAGT
>Ga0115001_10003101_pt1 | contig 12571 bp, 7 predicted proteins | sample ArcticOcean_MG_C_12_FD_89869 | JGI IMG/M metagenome (GOLD analysis project Ga0115001, IMG submission 89869) | Marine microbial communities from western Arctic Ocean - ArcticOcean_MG_CB8_130 | ecosystem: Environmental > Aquatic > Marine > Oceanic | place: Arctic Ocean: Canada Basin | collected... | reverse complement strand
GCCAACGATTGATGTAGAGAAGTTTGGACCTCCAGTGGTTGGTGTAAATGAACGGAATCCGATGGACACCGAACGCATGCGCGAGATGTTTGAAGAGATGAGACCAAAAAAATAAAACTAATAATAGTAATAATAGCCCTATAATAATAGCCTACTAATTATAATAAAAATAAAATATACTCTAAAAATAGCACACACACACACACACTAGATTGATTTAAATTCTTTTAAACACGCGTTCGAAACAGTAAAGTCCTCTTTCCATAAGAACGCCCCGAAAGGTTTTCTAATCGCGAATCCTAAAACGACCAACGCGAGACATAACAAAATCACAGGAATCGAATGTATTGGCACTAATCCGAAAAAAAAGCACTCCTCTAGAGTTAAATTGAACGTAACGCCTTTATGAGGGAATTTTTTATATCCATTCGATGGAATGACGTTCGATGAATCTACCGTCACTCTGGCGTAAACCTTTTTAAACGCCTTCCTATTCTCCGAATCTCGAGGAAACGGCCGCGTACTATTAATAAAGAGTTTATCTTCCCCCGCTACTGCTACTACCTTAAACGCTATTTTTTCTACATCGAGCAATTTCCTCGTCGATGATTTCGACGTCCCTCTCGCAATCGACAATTTCACTCCATCCGCCGCTCCATTCTCAGCGTCCGCGTCGAACGCGCTCGCTAACTCGATTCGTACTCTCCCAGCTCTCGTAGCCGAATAACTCGCCCTTAACTCGTACGCTCGCATGAACTCGAGCTCATCGATTTCATACACGTTACCTTCTTCTGAATCGTACGCCACGAACTCGTTCATCAAATGTCTCCTCTTTGGCGTTAAAGTATTCCCTCGACCTTTTTCCTTCGCATTCGCTTCGACTGAAACGAACGAGTGCAAAGAAAAGAAGAAGAGGAAGAAGATCGAGGAAATAGTAACCATCCAGAGCGTTGGCGCTAAAGAACAAGAACAACAACAAGATGATGATGATACCCTCCTCGTTACTCAAACATCCTCTCAAATCTTATCTCTGTCTTCTTCCATAAACAGTAAAAGGTTTCATCATCAGTTTATTATAGGTTTCGTATTAAAAATGAATTATATGTAAAGTTCGAATTACATAAACAGAAGAAGAAGAAGAAGAAGATACTCTCCTCGTTACTCAAACATCCTCTCAAATCTTATCTCTGTCTTCTTCCATAAACAAATAAAAGGTTTCAGATTATAGTTTCGTATTAGTAAAAATGAAGACTCGAATGGAAAGAAAGTAAAGATCCAAAAACGGGGCAGCATGAGCAGTTTTAATAAACTAACTTTCATCTTTGACCGCGCGTGCTATAAATCTACGAACCGTTCACGCGCGTAAAACGAGACCGTGCGACGAGAGAGAGAGAGAGAGAGAGATTGTTTTATTGAGAGAGTCGTCTTCTGATCGCGAGCGGATATACTTCGTTTCGTGCTCATCATCCTGCTTCTTTGATCACGAGTATTTATTTAGGGATTTAATTCGAGTTCGAATTGGCTATTTAATTTTTACCATACGCAGTCATTTCATGGAACTTTCATGCATACTTTTACTTTTGAAGGCCAACGGCACGCTCTAGCACTGGTTTGTTCGATCCTCTGTGGCGATTTTCGATTGAAATCCGATACGATACCGACGCGAAAATGTTTATCACCAAAGAACTCCCTTTTCTCTCTGATGGTGCATTTAACAAAAACGGTTACACAGAATGTTTTGGGACCTCGACTCGAGCTGATCAGAGGAACACTAAACGATCGAATCGAACGAACTGAAAACGCACAACGATTTCAGATCGAACGCGATCTTCTTTAGGCTTTGCTCTTCAAAACAGTGATCTGTTTTACATTCATAGCCGCCGCGTGCGAGACAAGAACGCGAAAATCGAAAATCGAAAACCTTTTGGAAGTTTGACTTTGATCGTGATCTTCATTTCTACGTTCGTGTTTCGTTTCGTTCGCGAAAGATTAAAGCGAAACACACGCATCAGAGAGAGAGAGAGAGAGAGAGAGAGAGAGAGAGAGAGAGAGAGCAAAAGTAAATAAGGTACTCTCGATCAGATCCGGGTTCAATAAACGATTCCGATGTCCAAGGAACATCAACAGTGCTTCGGTGTGAAATGCCCAGAGCACGTTTTACGCGCGATATATTCCGAAAAACATATCGTAAACTCGGAATCGGACGAAGAAAGCGAAGAACGAAAGTTAAGAATAGATGAACTCGAGCGCGAACGAAAATTGAAGGAGTACGATGATAATTTACGCGCGTGGTGGGCCGAGTATGCGCAGAGGAAGAACGCAGAGGACGAGGAACACGTGTGCGATTCGTTGTTGTACGATTTCAGTCACTTACCGAGGAATACGCCGGCGCCGAATTTCTTGAACGATCGAGTTTTGAGCACGACGACGAAGAAAAAGACGACGACGACGACGACGGAGACGGAGACGGAGACGGAGACTGCTGCGACTGATGGAGATGGCGGAGACGAAAATAGGACGAATACTACTTCGACGACGACGACGACGACGACGCAGGCGACGAATGCGTAGTAGTTTCTTTCAACGCGCTCGCGTGCAACCCCGATGGAAAAGATGCCATCACGGGAAAAGCGATATCGAGAGCGCGGAAGTTCGAGTGAGTGAGTGAGTTAAAGAGATACAGAATAACAAGAAAGACGTTTGAAGGGAACAGAGAGACGCGGATACACGGAGAGAGAGAGAGAGAGAAAGAATCGACGCATAGATAAATAGATAGATACGCAGACAGACATCGAAGCAAAGCGCGCGCGGCTTTTGTAATTTTAGTAGCGAGAGTAGATACATGAACACACTGTACATCGACATCGACATCGTACGAGCGCTCTTATCACATACCGCGAGCCTATACCTATCTATAACGAAATTCACTCGATTCCAACTATAGCGGCGCGTTTTCCTCGAAATACTTCACAACATATGATGCTGGGCACCTGTGCACAAATTCGCGCTTCGTTCCGCTCGATTGAACTGAAGAAGAGGACTTCTGCGCGGTACAATAAACGCGCTGAGAACAAAAACATCACAACGCTGATGACTTCTTCTTCTTCTTCTTCTTCTTCTTCTTCGTTCGAGATCGATTACGAGCTCCATAAAGAAAACAGGGAAAGACTCAACGAAGCGCTTTTTCTGAAATCCATTAAGAAAACGAATAATAGGAAGGAAATAGTGCTCTTACAGGCAGGGAAACAGATGCAGAGATATTCGAGCGATAACGAGCCTTTGTTCAGGCAGGAGAGCTATTTCCACTGGTTGTTCGGATGCAAAGAATCGGATTGTTTCGGCTCGATCGATATCGGTCCAAATGGCACGAAGAAGACAGTTCTGTTCGTTCCGAGGATACCGAAAGAGTTCGTTGTTTGGATGGGCGAACCGATGAGTAATAGCGAAATAGCGAAGAAGTATTTAGTCGATGAATGTAAGTTTGTTGATGAGTTAGAGCTCTATTTACTGAACGAAGCGAAGGAGGGCGGGATAGTCTTGCATTTAATGAGCGGGAGGAATACCGATTCCGGGTCGGAGATATCGAAAGCGGAAGTTCCCGAATCGGTTCTCGGTATGAACGACGTCGAGATACGAACTGACGTTTTGTTCGAAGAGATTACGTATTTGAGGACGATAAAGACGAAGAGGGAACAAGAAGTTTTAGCGTTTGCTTCGAGAATTTCCTCCGAGGCACACGTAGAGGCAATCAAATCGGTGAAGCCTGGGACTATGGAATATCAACTGGAGGCGGAGTTTTTGTATCAAATTTACAAACGAGGTGGGTTGAGATTTGCGAGCTATCCCTCGATTTGTGCTTCTGGGAAAAATGCTGCGGTTTTGCACTACGGGCATTCCGGAGCGCCTAACGATAAAGAATGCAAGGCTGGAGAGTTAATTCTATTGGACATGGGCGGTGAATTTCATTGTTATTGCGCCGATATCACACAAACAGTTCCAGTTAATGGGAAATTTACTACTGATCAGAAAATTCTCTATAACGGCGTTTTACGAGCTCATAAAGACGTCATAAAAGCAATTAAGCCTGGCGTGATTTGGACCGATTTGCATTTATTAGCCGAACGGCGAATATTAGAAATGTTGAAATCATTAAAAATCATAAACGACAATTCTACGATCGAGGAAATGCTCGAATATCGCGTCTGCGCCGTTTTCATGCCGCACGGATTAGGACATCTCTTAGGAATAGATACGCACGACGTAGGCGGATATGGCTTGAAAAATTCAAATTATAGAGAGAGGATATTAAAGCCTGGATTAAAATCTTGTCGCACTGCGAAAATGTTAGAAGAAAACAACGTCATGACTGTCGAACCCGGCTGTTACTTCGTCGACGCATTAATTGATGATGTTAATATGGACGAAAAAGTAAAAAAGTGCATCAATTTTGAAACAATCAATCAGAAGTTTCGCGGGTTTGGCGGAGTGAGAATCGAGGACAACGTCGTCGTTACATCGAACGGCTGTATTAGTTGGACGAACGTCCCGCGAGAGACGGAAGATATAGAAAAAGTCATGAATGGAACGTTGAATTGGTACAAAATGTAATTAAAATGAGCTATCTCTATAAATCGACTATAATCGAGAATTCAGGAGACCGCTCGTATTTTGCTCTTCGAAAGTCCACTCTCCAAAATTTCCTTCCTTTTCCTGAGAGAAAAATTTACGAAAAACAACGTTATCCCAATATTTCCCTTCGATCGGTTCGCTAATCACTTGGAAAGCTTTCGTCTCGTACGTCGACGAAGAAGAAGTTTCGCCATTGTCATCTTCTTCAAAAATTCTCAATTTAGGCACTCTAATAACCGCCGCGTGTAAATACATCCTATCGCTAATAGCTACTTTACTACTATCATTATTATCATTATCATTATCATTCTTTCCGGATCCTCCATACATTTTATCACCTAGCAAGGCAGATCCTAACGACTTTGCGTGCACTCGAAGTTGGTGAGTCTTACCTGTTTCGGGTTTGAAGACAAAATATCTCAACGAGACGTTCTCATGCGACGAAAACCCAAACGAAACAAAAGAAGTCATCGATTGATTCAATGATTGCTCTCTCGTTAACATCCACATTCCCCTCCTCGCTCGTTTCATCGCCCCCGAAACCTTACCCATCTTCTTCCTTGGCTTCCTCTCGCTCACGCCGACGTAATATTTTACAATCTCTCTCTTCTCAAACGCAAGAGATAACGCTTTCGCGACCGCCTTACTCTTCGCGAATAACACTATCCCACTCGTAGGTTTATCTATCCTGTGAACTGTATAAATCTTTGAAGCGCAATAAAACGAATCATCTTCTTCTTTCATTTTCCTCAATATTTTCACTAAACCATCCTCAAACTCTGAATGGAAAGAAATCTTTGCCGGCTTATACACGGCTAGTACGTCATCGTCTTCATATAATACCATCGGTTTCATTATTTCACTACCACTACTATTCTTATCATCATTATTCTTCGCGTTCATTTCTTCTTCTTCTTCTTCTTCTTCTTTTTCCAGAACTTCATCGCGTTCACGATTTGTCCCTACTTTAACAACATCAGTCGCTTCTTTCTTCTTCCACCGACGCAGGCGCGGCTGCAAAAGACCAAGACGCAGATTCTGACCACGAAGAAACGAACGCGAAGAAGCCTCGTTGGACTCATAAACCGATCTTTGCATTCTCTCGCGCGAAAAAACAGCGGTCCAAGAACAAACAGTACGTGTTTGTTATTTACATTAAAATCAATCCAAAGCCTGTTCTGATGTTTGAGCTTAAGCCGGTTTCGAATCCGATCAAAACGCGTGCTATACAGGCAAAGATCCAACGCAACGCTTACGCAGCGTTCTCTGAATAGCTCAGAGCAGTACGCACGCACGAGCAGGTTCTTCGAGAGTTCTGTTCATGCGGTCAATGTGCTCGCGCTTTTTTAGTACTAGGCGTCTTAAATATATCTAAAAAGGTAGTTTAACATGTTGTTCAACGACTTCACATGGCGCGGCACTTAAATAATTTCATGATTAGTATCCGCCCATAAAACGCCCTCGCTCTCTATCTCTCTCGTAGGAATAGTAGTGATATATCAGGTAGTCGTGATAAAGGAAATGGCCACGCAATTGGGCGCAATTAAGAGAATAAATAACTTCAAGACAATAAACGTGGATGGTTTTCAGTTCCAAACGAAAGATATAAAGGCGTACGTTTTAACGCATTTCCATTCGGATCATACGATCGGATTATCGTCCGCGTTTAAAGGTCCGCAGAAGATATATTGCAGCGAAATCACTGGTAAGTTATGCGCAGAACTCTTGAAAGTGCGAGAGGAATTTATCGTCAGCTGCCGGTTACGTGAAGAGATCGAGATAGTTGGGACGGATTTTACGGTGACGTTTTTCTGCGCGAATCATTGCCCCGGGGCCGTGATGGCGTATTTTTATTGCAAGAGCACGAAGAAGACCGTTTTGCATACTGGCGATTTCAGGGCGGATAAGGAAAGAGTTCAGAACGATCAGTTTTTGATATCGGCTATTGAACGAAGGGGTCGCGTGGATGAGTTATATTTAGATACGACGTATTGCGATAAGAACTATGATTTCCCGGAGCAACGCGTCGCGTTGAATTATATGAAGAGAGTCGTCTTTGAACATTTGAGAGAGGAACCGAAGACTTTGTTCACTTGCGGGTCGTATAGTATCGGGAAAGAGCGAGCGTTTAAGGCTATCGGTGAGGCTGTGAAAGCGTTTTTCAAAAAGGAAGAGAACAAAATAGCGGTGACGTTGAAGAAGAAGCAAATGTTAGAGTTGATTGGAATGTACGACAAGAACGTATTCACGTGTTTTCAAGATGAACCTGATGATCCGACCGGTATAAAAGCCATGCAATGTCACGTCAGAGTGGTCTCGCACGGGGGCAAAGACGCTCATTCGGCGATGAACGCGATTTTATTATCTGAGAAAGATCGATTTAAGAGAGTCGTCGCGTTTTCCCCTTCAGGGTGGTCGTGGAAGTCGCAAATGAGGAAAACGTACGAGCAAACGAAATGTTTAGTATGCGAACCGTGGGTCGGCAATAACGGGAAAACGAAAGTTTATCACGTTCCATATTCTGAACATTCCTCTTATGGTGAACTCGTAGGCTTCGTCGAAAAAATTAAACCGCGCCAAATCACACCAACCGTGAACGCGGATACGGCTAAAGATCGAGAGAAGTTATTGAAGAATTTCGAACATTGCATAGATTTATCCGCGAATAAAGGAAAATTAGAGCATTACTTTTCAAAGAAGCAGAAGAGCGATAGTATAAATAATAAGGAAAACGACGATAAAAACAACGCTACTAGTCATGGTACAGTAATTTGCTTAAGTTCTGACGACGACGATGAAATAGAAGAAATAGAAGAAATAGAAGTTGAAGAAACAAAGAAGGAAAAGAAAAGAGAAGACGAGAAAGAGAAAAGTAATCCTACTACAATCGTGATCGATTTATCAAACGAGAAGAACGACGAAGAAGAGGACGATAAAAACGACGATTTTTTACAATTCCCGCTCGGGTGTGTTTGCGTCGTAAGAAACGGTGAATTCAAACAGTTTCGAAACAGAAGCCATTGCGAACAACGTCTCCGTGAACTTGGCGCCGAAGTTGTTACTAGAAAATCGGCAAAAGTCACTCATATCCTATGCGCAAACGGATCGATGCAAGCGACTGAACTGAAAAGATTAGACAAAATGATGACGACGACAAAAGAAGAAGAAGGTAAAAACGACGACGACGACGACTGCGCATCAGAAGCTATTACGGTCACCGAAAGCTGGTTAATGCGACACGTTCGCGCTTCTAAGAACAAAACGGCCATCGAACCTTCCGCTACGGATATTCGCTCGTTCGAACAAAAAATTGCCCAAAAGCGCGAGCTCGATGTCGCCCTCAAAAAGGACAAGAAAGAGCAGCAGCTGAAGAAGAAAAAGATGACGACAACGAACGCGAGCTCGCCGCATTGAATCAACATCATCATCGTTCTATCGCGTACTAACAATATCTGAAGCTTGTTCCTTCATACGCGCGTTACGTCGTTTACCGCGGTCTCGAAGTCGTTCAACGAAGACCGACGTGGTTCCAAGCACCGCGAAAGAGCAGAGAACAGAGAAGACAGAGATCCCATTCTCATCGTCATCATCAATAGCAATCCTTGGTTGTACTAACGATATCTGAAGCGCATTGACCGTCGTTCACGTTCATTCCTACGCCTTTAAAAAAAGTTCTCGTTTCCTCCTACTGTGTTTCCCTGACCTCATAAATACCCTACATTAATTAACTAATTAATCATGCAAAAGAACACGCCGACGCCTCAAGGCATGTACCACCGCGAAGGTCAAACCGTGGAGGACATCGCGAACGCGCCTCAGGGCGAACGAGTCCTGAAGGTCTCGCAGAACACGCAGACGAATAAGGTACGTTTTCGTAAACATCATATAATGATTTTGGATTGGATTTATATCCGCTCGGCATTATGATCTGTTCAATTTGTGATATCTAAAGTTCTGACAACGAGTTATTATATGTTTACAAAAATGATTGAACAAATAAGTTAGCGACATCGATTGCGTTCGTCTGCGAACACGGCGAGGCGCCGATGATCTTAGCCTTAGGTCCATCGAACGTGAACACGGCAGTGAAAGCGATCGCGATTGCCAGGAGGAAGTTGAAAGAACAGAGTCAAGGAAGAATGGATTTAAGGTTATACCCGAGGTTTCGCGAGAACGAGGACGGGATGCTCGGCGCGAAGAAGTTCTCGGCGATATTGTTACAGACGTGGAAGGAGGAAGTTGTGTCGGTAGAGGACGTGGAGGGGCGAGAGCTAGTGGAGGCGGATATATCGTTGACGTGTGGGGCGAACTCGATAGCCGCGCAAGTGGCCGGAGCGATCGCCGGGAAGATTAGGGAAGGGTATTCCGTGTCCATTCGAGCGTGCGGCGCCGAGGCCGTGTCGAGGACCGTGAGCGCGGTGACATTTGCGAGGATGTTTTTGGCCGATACTGAGAAGAATCCACCGAATGGGACCGCGTTAGGGCGTGTCGTAGATATCTCGTGCGCACCGGAGTTCAGGCACGAAGCGGTCGGAGCGAGCGGAGACGAACGAACGATTGTAATGTTTACTATTAAAGTTATCGATCCGAAAGACGCGCCTTCTGTGGCGATGTCGGCGGATACGCAAGGTGGTGGCATCAGTATGGAGAGGCAAAGACGAATAGCCGCCGAAGATTCTGTTCTGGCAAAGCCCGTTCTCGGTGTAGAAGAAGTTTCGTATTGCGCGCAGTGCGGTGCCGTTTTTGGTCGAACGAGTGCAAATTTCTGTTCCCAGTGCGGATGCAAAAGGAACATTCCAATGTAAATACATCAGCGGTGTATGTAACACGCACGCACGCACACACACACACACACAAATGTCAACGATTTCTCTTTTTTTTAAGTTCTCTCTTCTTATTTTTATCTTTTAATCTACAAATATAGCTACTACATATATCATATTTACGTAAATCTAATCTCTAAATTCCTCCTCCTTTTTTCGAGAAGGACAAGAAGAAACGGTCAGTCCTAGATCCGGCTTGCCAAAATCTGTCAAAGAAACTCTCCTCGTACGTTTCAAAGCCGCTTCCTTTACCTGGAGCACATCCGTTATATAAGCGAACACCTTCGACGTTTGTAAATTTTGCTTCGATCATATCGCTCGATTGATCGGCTCCGAAGCATTTTTCACTCTCGAACGCTACATCTTCGTTCACAGTGAGCGAAGAAATCAACTTTGCCAAAGTGTGCATGTATCTTTCGTTATCTGAATAAATGGTCAATCCACCAGAATCAGCACTCGGATCATCTTTCAAAGTCTTAATCTTCAAAGCTCTGTGTACTGCTAAGAAAAAGTCTTTATTCAAAAGCGCTTTATCGTTTCGTGATTTTTCATCTCCAGAGTGATGCGGCGGCTCTGGGAAGTTTATAAAAACGCGATGTAGCGAATTCGGTTCAATGTTCATATCGAGTAAACGAAAAGCATCTCCGGAAATGACTGCGATGTTTTGAAGTTTAGAAACGCAAATTTTGTTGAAAATGTCGCACGAGCGATCTCGTCTCAATTCGCTCGCAATCCAAAGTTTATTATTATTTGTTGATTTCGACGCCGCCGCTGACTTCGTGGCTTGTGCAACGGACCATTCACCGTTTCCAGCGGCAACTTCGAGACATATTTCGGGCGAACCTTCGCTGCTACTGTTCTTAAACAACTTCTTGAAATTTATGTACCCACTCTTCGAATCGATTGTTTTATTCAGACGTTTCTTCAATTTTTCAATTCGTTTTTCTTCCAAGAGAACTTGATCTAACCCAAGAGAATTCCTCAGTTCATCGAATAATGATCCGACATTAATTAAATTATCGTGATTATGATCACCTCCAAGTTTCGATGTAAATAAAAGACACCTCGAAAAGCAATCATCGATTGTGCTCATTACTTCATTTTCATCATCACGGCTAATGACGTCTTTCAATCTCGCCATGTCACGTTCAAGTTCTGAACGGTTCGTATTTCGAAAGAGATTTCGGCGGTGTGGGTCTTCTTCATCTCCTTCCTCTTCTAGTACTGCTTGATCATCATCATCTTCTTCTTCTTCTTCCTCTTTCTTATTTAGCGAATTAGCACCAACTACGTCGTCATCCGTAGTAGAGTTTGAGAAATCGCGAGCTCGTTTGCACGCTTTTTGGCACGCCTTTATTGCACTCAAACTCGCTTTTTCTCTCTTCTTCTTCTCTGAATTCGTCGTCGTACTCTTACTCGTTGTGCTCGCGAGATTTGCTTCCATTTTGGCCAAACTGCCATTCATTTGAGCTAAAATCAGATATTTTTGAGCCATTTCGGTTTTTTCTGGAATCTTTTGCTTCACGTTCCGATCATGAAAAAATTTACACATCTTACCGCGTTGGCACTCTCCGTTCTTCCAGAACAAACACGTCGGCGCTTGTCTCTCTTTAATTCCATTTTGTAACCCACTTTTAACGCCTTTTCCGTTTAAACAATCCTCGATCGATGCTTGCATGGATTCGATTTCTTGCGCTAACAACTCTCGATTAAAAGATTGCGCGAACATTTTTGATAATAATAACTTTGAAGTATCGTCTGAAACATCGAACTCTTTCATGGCAGATGAGTTTGAAATTTCAATTGCAGATGAAACGTCTCCTGTGCGTAAACAAACTCTATAAAACGTATTCAAAGCTCTAGAATCGATACCAACGCCCGATGAGATTTGAGAAATTTCTTCTTCTTCTTTCAGATTCTTTGAAAATTCTGACGACGTCGCCACCATACTTTTAATGAGCACTTTCGCCTTGATCACATCGCATTCGATCAAATAAGATTTAAGTAACATAGTAAAAGCGACTACGTTCGGTTTGCATTCTGGTACTACGACGGTTATATCTACTATTAATTCTTTTTTTTGTTCCTCTTCTCTCTTCTTAGATTCTCTCGCCATGCGTTTGAGAATTATTTCAACATCTTTTGTTCTCCCAGCGTTCGCGTAAGCGTTTAATAGAGCACAATACGTATAAACCGATGGATTAACTCTTTGCTTTTCGACTAACGCTCTAAACGCGTTCGTCGCTTTCGAAAGCTGTTTCACTCTCGCAAAGTGCTGAATGTTCTTAGTCGCCTCGTTTCTCGCTCTTTCGATCGAGTTGTTGTTGTTCGTCGTCGTCGTCGTCGTCGCATGTTTTCCAGAAGAGCGGCGATTAGTAGTCGTAGCGGTAGTAAAAAAGGGACTTGGTGGTAAAAGTGCCGCCGATACTTCCTCTTCCTCTTCTTCTTCTTCAAGTTCGGCGTTTGCGTCGTTCTTTTTAGTACTATTATTATTCGCTTCGTTCGTACTCCCTACGTTCGCGACGGTAGATTTATGCTTCGCCGGTGGTCGAGTGAGTCTCATTTCCTTCATTAACTGCTTCCTGGCCTCGAACTCATCGAACGCTGTCGCAGACGCACGTTTTGCTCGCGTTTCCTCTTCTTCTTCGTCATCGTTCGCGGTATCGTCGTCGTAATCATCATCATCATCATCACCTGGTTCCAATCGTGTTTCCCTGAACTTCCGTTCGCGCTCTGCGCGCTCGCGTTGTTTCCGTGTCCTCTTTTCTTTCGCGATCTTCAGCGCTCTCGCGATGATTGCGTTTGTCCCATCGCTCTCGTTTTGATTACTGTTTTGATCGTTCTTATTCAGTAACCATGGACGCTTTCGTTTTCCCATTTTAAACGCGGGAAATCATAAGCAATAAATAAAAACGACTGATGTCGTCTTGGGCAGTTCTCCGCATCTGAAGTAGCAGATTTTTTTTAAAAATTTATATTTCTTAATTTCTTTCAATTTGTATCTTGCGTTCATACTTCGAAAAATCTACTGCATCCCATCAGCACTGCAAAGTCAAACTTCGATAGGCGTCAATAGTAGTGCGGTTAGTAATAACGTGCGAAGTCGACGTGATGCAAGG
>Ga0115001_10003100_pt1 | contig 12574 bp, 6 predicted proteins | sample ArcticOcean_MG_C_12_FD_89869 | JGI IMG/M metagenome (GOLD analysis project Ga0115001, IMG submission 89869) | Marine microbial communities from western Arctic Ocean - ArcticOcean_MG_CB8_130 | ecosystem: Environmental > Aquatic > Marine > Oceanic | place: Arctic Ocean: Canada Basin | collected... | reverse complement strand
TTCTTCTTCTTCTTCTCTTTTCTTAATTCGTTGTTATGAAGTTTTCGCTCTCTGTGCTCGAATTAGGTGTTCACATGTTTAGGGTGTTGTGTTACTTTTGTTACCTTTTATGCATACGCGCGATTAATAGATACGAAACAAACAAACGAAGAAGAAGAAGAAGAAGAAGAAGAGGAAGGAGAAGACCGCTCGTGATCTCTCTCTTCTCTTCTCTTCTCTCTTCTCTTAACGCGTTGTAGAAGTTTTCGCTCTCTGTAACACGAATCAGATGTTTTAGTAGGGTGTTCAAAAGTTGTACTGTACTTGATGTGTTGGTTACTTTTGTTACCTTTTATGCATACGCGCGAGTAACAAACGAGAACAACAAACGAGAACAACAAACGAGAACGACGACGACGAAGACGCTGTTCGCGAAATCTTCTTCTTCTTTCTACGGACGAAGGTGTTCAAAAGGTGTAGGGTGTTGAAGGTATTTAGGGTGTTGCTCTTGGTTCCTTTTGTTACCCTTTCATGCCAGCAACATCCAATCCCTTTAGAAATGACGACTGTGTATGTAAATTCTTAACGCTCGAACGCGCGTGACAACGACAAAAACGACACCGAGAAGAAGAAGACGAAGGAGACGACGTAGCTCGTGATCTTCTTCTTCGTCTTCGTCTTCTTCGATCGTTTTCTTTCTCTTTCTTTCTCTCTTTTGTGTTCTGTTTTCGACCATTCTTCGCGCTTAAGAAGAAGAAGAAGAAGAAGAACGAAAATGATTAAGAGAACGCGATCAAACGCGCTCGACATCCGATTCTTACTCACGTTCTTCCTCCTCTTCTTCTTCGAGTTTCGATCGAACGAGGGAGTTCGAGCGAAGACGCGATCGCCGGCGAAAGAAAAGCTGAAAAAGTACGAACTGGTGCAATTCGAGAGAGTCTATGCCGATGACGCGGTCGAGCGCGATGGAAATCCGGATTCAAATCGAAGTCTTTTGCGTCGTCGATTGCGTGGTGAAGAAGAGGAAGAGGAAGGAATGGAGACGATGAGGTTTAAATGCGAAGTGTTCAAGAAAACGTTCGAGATCGAATTCGAGAAGATCGAAGGATTTGAGCGTTCGTTCCAGGTGTATAGGTACGATTCGCGAGCGCAACGCGCGGAAGTCGATGAAGAGACCACGGAAAAGGCGCGAGAGATCGTGAACGAGTGCGCGTATAAAGGCACGGTCGTCGGTAGTAAGTTTTCGAGAGTGACTGGGATCTTGTGTCGGGATGGGGGGTACGCGCACGTGAACGCGCTATCGAGGGAGATGAATATTTCCGTGAGTTTTATGTTACCGCACGACGATTTCGCGGACGAAGTTCGAGTGTTTCGGGAGAGGAAGAGGGAGGAGAGGAAGTTGAGACGTAGGAATAGTAGGCGGGCGTTGTTGTTATTGAATGGTGGTGATGATGACGGTGATGATGATGTCGATGATGATGATGATTTGCACGATCTAGAGTCGTTAGAATTCGTGGCGTTCAACGCCGAGGACGAGGTCGCTGAGGATGACGTTGGAGAAGCGAGAGATCGCGTTATAGAAATTCCAACAAATAATGATTATAATGATAATAATGATAATAATAATAAGAGAAGAAGAAAGTTAAATGCGATTAATTATTCAACGACGAGAGTTGTTGAAGTATACGTGCATAGTGATCTGGCGAGAACTGAAAAATATGCGACGGCTTTAGATTGCGTGATGGATTCCATCTCAATCATGAATTACGTTAAAGCGTTATACGAAAACGTATTCGATCCAAACATCAAAATCGTCATAAAAGCAATGGCGTATACAGCTTCTGGGTCTTTAGATCCGTGGGGATCGATTACAAAAGGTTCGTGCAGCGATTGCACGAGTCAAGAGATTCCAAGCGAAACTCTACTGATCAAAGCGGGCGATTGGAAAAATAATATAAACCCATCGAATGCTTTATATAAAGCGGATGTACTCACTATATTTTCAGGCTCCGACTTTGACTCTGGTACAATTGGATTAGCATACAGATTAGGAATGTGCGATAAAAGATCGTCAGTAAACGTGAATGAAGTCTTTCGAGAGAATTCTTTGAGATACTCAGCCGCGACTGTGGCGCACGAAATTGGACATAACCTCGGATTTGAGCACGACGGTGTCTCCGATGATTGTCCAGATACAGGTCTCATCATGGCTCCAAAAGCTGGATACGAACTCGAAACGGAATGGTCCACGTGCTCGGTTGATAAATATAAAAGTTATATTGGGCTTTTTAATTGCTTGAAGAGCGGCGACGATAATGTGTGCGGTAACGGTATCGTCGAAGATGGAGAAGAGTGTGATTGTTATGAAAACGATTGCTCAAATGCAAGTAAATACGGAACCGAAGCTACTTGTTGTAACGCGCAAACGTGTAAACTCAACACAGGTAAGCAATGTTCGTCCTATCACGACGGGTGCTGTAACGATTCTTGCGCAATAAAATCAAACGGAGCAGTCTGTCGAGAAGCCGTCGTTGGTGGCTGCGACGTACAAGAATCGTGCGATGGCGTTACGAAATCCTGTAGCGTGGACGTATGGAAACCGTACGGATCGTATTGCGCACACCCAACTTATCCAAACGATATCGGCAGCTGCTTTAAGAATGAGTGCAGAAACACGAATTATTGGTGTCAAGCTTTAGATCCAACTTCGTTTGGCGGGTTTTGCATTTCTAAGGTTTCGTTTCCAGCCGAAACGTGCTCGACGAAAAATTTTAAGTGCTATAATGCAATAAATTCGTGCTTCCAGTCCCACGTTTTTTCAACAGTACCGAACAAAGGATATCCATGTTCAGTCATTCCGAACGATACAGTGGCTGGGATTTTCTCTAAGGTTTGCGACGGTATTGGAAATTGCATCGACCCGAGCGATTTAGACGATTTACGAGGCCCACAAAACGATTCACCTTCCACGCCGGCTGTTAATGACGTCAGTTTTGAAGTTAGCGGCAGCAGCGGGCTAACTATCAGTGTACTAAATTCTAATATGATTTTTGGTTTATTAAGTGTTGTTGTATTGTTGCTTTTGTAATTTATAAGGAACCGGAACAACTCAATTTTGCGTCAGTGTTAGCGCGCGCTAGTAGTAGTATTTACAACAATTACAACCAATAATGTCGGCTATAGCATTATCGCAATAAGAAGCGCATCACGTCGGACAATGCGATTATACCTTCTAAAGCGCCAGTTCTCTCATCTATGACTATTAAGCGCTTCACGCCAGGTAAACCTAATCCCTCCACTGCAGCTCTCAAAGTATCCGATCTCGTACACGTTGAAAACCCGCCCGCGTTTGACGACCCACTCTTTGCTCCTGTAACAAAAGGACTGTTAGCCCCGCTTGTCCATTTAGGACTCGGCGGCTTATTAATGCCAGCAATCGTGTTCATCGAAGTGCCGTCCATGGCCATATCAGAGTTTCCATCAGCGTATGAAGAGTGCAACGAACCATTAGATCCCGTTTGTCGCGAATTTGTTAAAGCTCGAGATATGGAAAATTCATCCATGTTTACGTTCAAGTACGCGTTATTTGAGGCTAATTTCACGACGTCGCTTCTTGCGTACACATCAATCAAGCGGCCAGTTTCATCTACTATTGGTAAACATGATACGCCATTCATCATTGTGAACGCATCCGCGAGAGTCGTTTGAGGAAGTACGCACCGCAACGGAGCCAATCTCTCCAAATGTTCAGGAAGGTTCCCAAAAAACTGTTCGTCCGATTTGGCTTCAACAGCGTCTGCTTCACTGAATGAGTTCGTGCGACAAAGTAGAGAATCACTCGGTGACCTTCTTCCGCCAAACTCTTTCGTCCACGTTCCAATTGGTAAAGCACCTAAAGGTTGCGAAAAGAGCGGCAACGAGGAAGGGACGCCTCGGAAATGTCGATGTAGGCACGCAAAAATCTCCGCGAGATTTGTTACGTGGAGAAGCTGCGCGGAGCTCCGCTCGTTTCTACTATTCGCTGTCGCAGACGATTGAGCTATCTTGCTGCTATCATGGCCTACGTTATTGTCTAGGTTCAATTTGTTTCCGTTTTGATTCTTCCCCCCCGTTCCGCCATAAGAAACGACCGGAACGGAATACATATTATTCTTCAGCAATACGAGCGCGACCAAGTGTAAAGAATCTTCCGGTCTCACCGAAAGAAGCTGCGCATTATCAACGCTCTCTCCACACTCTTCCCTAGCTCTTGCAATGGTAAATTTATCTAAATCTTCTTCGGTGACTTGAGGTACATCTTTAAATGCCTCTGAAAGCACGCGCAATAAGTCTATAAATTCACCGGCGGAAATCATGCCGGAAAAATCACCTCTTGCGGGATTCCATAACGGCGCCGCGGCGAGCTGCTGTTCATAAAACGCGTGAAACGCCTGTCGAACTGGTAAATTAATATCAAAAACGACCACTTTATTCGATTCTGGTATGAGCTCGTATGCCGTATGTCGCTGTAGAAACTCCAAGACGCGAGCTCTTGAAGCGTCCGAGGCGTAATCTTCAGCGTTTGCGCCTTGTTGTTGTTGTTGTTGTTGTTGCTCGACGTAATCGTTATTATTCACGTAAGGCTGCACGGGCGGTCGCTGCGCGGATCCGCCTGATTGACTAGCACCACCAGATTGACTACCATCTCTTGCAAAATTAATAGATTTCCGACGTCCATCGCCGTCTCTCTTAATCTGTAACCCGTTGATGCCTCCGGAAACCCAATCCATACCGGCGTCAACGACGGCTGAGGCGTTCATCATCCCCATGCCAGCCGCCGCGTTATCATCTCTCGACATATTGTGCCTTTGCGCGCGTTCTGGAGAAATATCTCCCAAAAATACATTATCGCTATTATTATTGTTAGTATGGTCTCTCCCTCTCGGACTCATTTGCGCTTGCGAGACGTGTTGTTGCTGATGCCTTTGTTGATAATGTTGTTGTTGTTGTTGTTGTTGTTTATTCATTGAATCAGATCCGGAATCGTCGTTATTACTATTGCTATTATTATTATTGGACAACCAGTTCTGAACATTCCCTGCTCCTCCTCCTCCTTGTTGTTGTTGTTGTTGTTGTCCAATATTAACGTTCGCGTTGTTATGAACTCCCGCGACCGGAACCGGCCTCGACGACGCGCCGCCAATCATCATCCCACTCTGCTGCCCATCCCACCCCACGGCCCCAAACCCGGCACTCATTGCCTGACTCACGACCGCGGCCTGGGCCGCGCCCGCCACGACTCCGCCAGGTTTCTTCACGAACAACCAATTATTCACGTTCCCTAACGGGTCCTGTATGAACGCTAGGTTCTCATCGTGCCTCCACTCACCGTCGACGATGAACTTATATTGATGATAGCCACTCGGGAGATTACAGACGACCGAGAACACGTTGTTGTTATTACCACCGGCACTACCACTAATCATCGATTCATTCGTATTTAAACCCGCGTTAGATTGTTCCAACCGCATCGGTACGGTTTCGAGCCAATTCGTGAACGACCCGCATAAGTGCACGACTTTGCCTTCGTAGTGCCAAGTGAACTTCGTAGGGTATACGATCGATGGCAGCAAAGTTTGTTGATCGCTCGATTGGTTCGCGGATTCGTTCGCTTGATCGGACATTTTTATTACTGTAGGTCTTTTAAGTAGGAAGAAGAAGAAGGAAGGGAGTTTTTATGTGACTTTTGGAGTTTTATTTAGGGTTTCATTTCTTAAACAAACCTCATCAAAACAACATCGAAACAACATAAAAGTACGCATATACTGTCGATATTGATACGCTGAGACGAAGAAAAACCAGATCAGTGAAGAGACTTTGCCAAAAGCCTCGTTGGTTTCTTGGGAGAAGGAGCTATTTTTCGCGCGATTGTCTTTGGAAGTTATGAAGTAACTCATTTAGGGTTTCACTTCTTAAATAAACCTCATCAAAACAAATTGAAAGTATGCACATATGTGTCGATATTGATATACTAAGACGAAGAAAAACATCTCGAGGCTATCTGTTGATGCAATAAGAATTTGAGAATCAAAAAGCGATCGATGATGTGGAGGGCGTCGCAAAGTTGTATTTTTATACTATTTTTAAGAAATGAAACCCTAAATGAGGTACCAAATTTGGTCACTTCCCCTTCTGCTTTTATAAAGTAATAAAGTAATAAAGTAATAAGATAATACGTGATAATAATCGAATAAAAAGATGTCTCAAACACGAAACGCGATAAAGAAGATCGCGTCCAAGCGCCTTTCGTTCTCCCTCGATCAGCAGATTCCTCGATCAGTCGAACGACTCAGACGAGTGGAAGAAACAAAAAGTTCTTTGAATTGTTTTGGAAACTTCTCGACCAGTGCCAAGGCGCGTATTGAGTTCAAGAACGAGTTACCAGTCGATTACGAAAGGAAAGGGACGAAAGGGAGATCGTCGTATTCAGGGGTCACTTGCGCGATCTTCGGCGCGACCGGGTTCCTTGGGAGATACACGGTCAATCACGTGGCCAAGAACGGCACGAGAGTGATCTTACCGACGAGATGTTCCGAAAACCATCGACAACATTTGAAACCGATGGGGGATTTAGGGCAAATCGTACAATTTGATTATTCGATCAGGGACGATGAGCAGATAAAGTACGCGGTTGAGAGAGCGAACGTGGTGATTAATTTGGTTGGAAGGGAGTGGGAGACGAGGAATTTTTCGTTTGAGGACGTGCACGTCGATTTCCCGAGGCGGTTAGCCGAAGCGTGCGCGAAATCGGAGTCTGTGAAGAGGTTAATTCACGTTTCGGCGTTAGGGGCGGATGAGAACGCGAAGTCGAAATATTATCAATCGAAAGGAAAAGGGGACGAGGAAGTGAAGAGGATATTCCCGAGAGCGACTATTGTGAAACCAGGGAAATTGGTCGGCGTCGAAGATCGTTTTTTGAACGTATTCGCCGAGCACGCTACGAAGTTTCCATTCGTCCCGCTCACCGGTTTAGGAGAGTCCAAGCATCAACCAGTAAGCGTAGATGACGTTGCGATTGCAATTGCAAGCATGCCATATAACGAAGAAACTGTTGGAAAAGAGTACGTCTTGTGCGGCGATAAAGTATATACTATGGAAGAATTGGCAAAGTTAACGTGCGACGCCGGTAGGTTCAACACGAAAGTTGGATATATTCCAAAATTCGTGTACAAAATTTTATCGAAACCGCACGAGTTCTTATTAAATCGGGTGCCTTTCCCATTACCAACACCAAAAGGTTTAACGAGATCGTTCATTGACGCGCAAGACGTCGACTACGTGAAACACGCGAAAGATTTAGGTTTCAAAGAGCTCGGGATGGTACCGGCTAAATTAGAAGGAATTACGATCGATTACTTGCGCTCTTACAGATCTGGCGGTTATTTAACTAACCCGCTCGCGAAGAAAGAGGATTTTCACCAAGAAGCTCGGACTTCGTTGAGATAAAAAATATGAAACACTTGTCTACTGACGAAGATCTTCATGAAACCACGCAACGGATCTCCTTCGCGCAGAAACGTCTTTGGATCGATCATGTACTACTACATCACACTTAACAATAAAGCTCTTATTTCATAGGCCCTTAACGCCTTCGTTCTTCGTCTTAATCTCCATCGCCCAAAACCGCTCTCGCTCTTCCTTCGTCATCTTTTCCGTGATCTCTCTGACTTCTTCGCGTTTCCTTCGTTCAGCAAGCTCCATTCTTTTCGTTCGATCGTGTTGCCTCGACCTTTGCCGTTGCGAATCATTTAAAGCATAGAACGAACAACCGAATAACGAAATCGTGAACAACGAAACGGCTTTGATGACCTGCCTCAACTCGTTCCTGGGCGATTGCATATTACTGATTAGTAATTAGTAGTAACGGTCCATTAAAGCTATAAGGAAGAAATGGAAATTTTTGTGAAGTTTTAGGGAAACGACGAAATGCGTGTTTTTCATTTTTAAGGCGTAATTTAAGGAAAACATACATTTAAGACCAAGTCAACAGAGAGAGAGAGAGATTAAGATTAAAGATTAAGATTAAGATTAAGAGAGCGTGTGTGTGTGTGTGTGTTTTCGTTGTCGTTGCGGTGCTCTTAGCGCGTAGTGTGTGATCGAGACCGAGATAGAGATTGAGAGAATTTGATCAAAAACTCTCTCGAAGAAGAAGAGGAAGAGGAAGTTTGATTTTAAGTAAACATGTTCTTCCACGTTAAATTAGAGAAGAACATAGTGCTCGAACCGAGACATTTTGGGGCGAGAATGCGCGAAGTTCTCACCGAGAAATTAAAGTTGGAGGTTTGTTTTTGTTCCACCGGCGCGTCTCGTTTTTATTCGATTTTTTTGGGTTTTGATTTGATTGATTCGTGAGAATGTGAATTATATGTAAAATTTCTCATTACGTGATGTGTTAACAATTGTTTACTAAATATGTCCTTCTTCTTCTTCTTCTTCTTCTTCTTCTTCTTCTTCTTCTTGTTGTTGTTGTTGTTTATTTAATAATGCAGATGGAAGGGTCGTGTTCGGGTAGATACGGATTCATCGTCCTAGTCACGAAAGTTGGCGAAATCAGCGAAGGCGTGATCACGGACGACGGTACGGCGCGAGCGAAGTTCCACGTGAAATACGACTGCGTCGCGTTTAGACCATTTAAGAACCAAATCGTCGATGCAGTTGTGACGCAAGTGAATAAGTTTGGGTTTTTCTGTGAGTGTGGAGCCTTGCAATTGTTTGTGAGTAACTCTTTGGTCCCCGATGACGTGAAGTTCGCGACGGATGGAGCTGGAGAGAATTGTTACAAGTCGGATGACGGGCAAATTACGATCGGGAGAGATTGCGAAGTGAGAGTGAAGATTGTTGGGATGAGAATAGATGCGAATGACATTTTCTGCATAGCTACGATTAAGGAGGATTATTTGGGTTTGATTGGATATGCAGCTGAAGGCGACGCCATCGATAATTGAGAAAATGTAAATTGATAGAGAGAGAGAGAGACTGAGGCAAGGAAGAAAAAAAAAGAACACGAAAACGATAAAAAGAAGAATAAAATGATGATGATGAAAAGTTATTATACATAGTAAGTAGTATTAACGCAGATTGATTGATTGATTGATTGATTGACTAAAAATTTTAATATTATTACGCATAATATTATACAGACATCTTCGTCGCTTAGCCTAATTCATTGTCAAATTTGAGGTATCTATTCAGCAAATCGATATCGGGCGCGGTCGCTCTTATGAACTCATCAAAATCAATCGTTCCGTCCTTGTTGGTATCCATATGTTCTGCCAATTTTTTAGCGCTCGACTCTGTTAAAACGTTCATATCGCCATTTGTAACTTCGTCGAGAGATAAAATGAGATCGATGAAATCCGTCAGCTTTATGGACTGTCTGTAACTTAAAGTCTTGACCGATCCTTTCGCGCTCACAATCGTATGCCAAAGGTGGTGCAACTCTTTCTGATAGCCGCAGAACAATTTCACAATCGCTTGTTCAATCTCGTCGTTCCACATGTCACTGATTTTTATCTCTTCGTCGTTGTCTTTCTTCAAAGCAGATTTTGTTGACGTTTCTTTCTTATTGGCAGTAGAAGTAGTAGTAGTAGTAGTAGTAGTATGTTTCACTTTATCGTTTTCTTCTTCTTCCTTCTTACGAGAAAGCGAACGAGCGAGTGATATCATTCTCACGACTTGTTCTCGTCGTTTTGACGATCGATCTTTCCAAAGCACCGAAACGCGGTCTTCCCTGTTCTTGTTGGGCGATGTAGGCGAAGCGGGATCGAGAAAATCGTTGTTATTTTCTTCGCTAACGAATTGTTCAAACATATTCGTGAATTCGTCCAAGTCAAGCGACCCAGAATCGTCCACATCGAAAGCGTTAAAGACTGCCATGATTTGAGCGTTTGACAAAATGTCCAAACTATGTATGTCTCGTACGGCTTTCATGAACTCTTTCGAATCGATTGAACCTGAGCCATCAATATCCATGCGTTCAAACGCCGACGTTAAATGTTTTGCTTCGCTTATTAACGCTTGCCTGAGTTCGTTCAAAACTTCAACCTGCCACTGTCTGCATCCCGATTTTAGTTTTGGAGTATATCGAGCTAAAAACTCAGGAAATTTCACGTATACTTTCTTAAACGTTCTCTTCGAACTCAACGTATTCACTAAATCTACGTTTTTTGCCTTTCTAGAGAATATCCCCCCCGTAACGACCTCACTCGCGTCTACTAAAATCGGAAACATCTTTTTCCACTGCGAGCGAAGCTTCAAAACAGTTTGCAAACCATCCGCCCATTGCTCGCGCGTCACCCTCCCTTTGCCTTTTATATCCAAACTCCTCCAATGGTCGAAAAGCTCGCGCTTATATTCAATGATATACTCGCTTGCTTGAATCGCGGCCAAACTTAAAGCCCGCTTCTTATCTCCCTTTTTTCGTTTAAACAAAACTTTATGTCTCAAATCGATATCTAAACAATCCTCATATTTCCAAGTCAAAGCAAATTTTGGCTGCGGCTGTTTATCTGAACGTTTCAATCGAAGTACTGCGCCTCTATTTCCAGATTTACCACAATAATTACTCGCAGAAAATACAGTGAAAAGTTTTCCGTCGTGACAAGTTTCGATACCGCTTGCAACGCATTGATGCGATCGCAAAATGCACGACAACTCGTTTTCTTCAAGAAACTGTTTAGTAATGTTCGATCCGTAAAGATCGCCCGCTCCTCTAGTAGAATCCTCGATGCCAATAAAGTCATCGCTAGGATGTGGATCGGACCAAATCATGGATTTGCATATGAGATAGTCTCGTTCAATCTGCGCTTCGTATTCGTCGTCACTTAAATCAGCATCTTCGCCATCGGAGTCATCCTCATCTTCTTCTACTACTTCTGATTCTGCTTCATATATTCCTTCTTTTTCTCTAAGCGACAGTTTTCCTATCGCTGCCGCTACTGCTACTCCTTTGCTACTGAACTCAGACTCTGATTTTGATTTTCTTACGATTGGTTCCTTCTTATTATTATTGTTCTTCAACATCATTGACTTTTTCTTTTCTCTCTTACTCATTCTTCGTTTTTCTTTTGATTCAAAAAAGGAAACTTTCGAGATTTTCTCCAATCTTTTAACGCTCACGGCTTCTCCGTTTTCCATGGGAGGCCCACCGTGACACACAAACACGCTATCGTTTACTATAGTACATATCGGAAACCACCTGAAACATTCATGGAACGCTTGAAAAATGCCATGATCGTATTTCTTCAAACACTCCTCCTCAAATCCGCCAAAGATGTTGATATGAGGATCTTCGTGATTCCCTCTGTTGATGTGCACGAACTTCGGATGCATCAACTTCATGGCTAAAATTAATAAAACGACTTCGCACCCGTTCCCCCCACGATCAACTAAATCACCATTGAATACATATACGTTATTCTCCGACGGCATGCCGCATAACTTCAATAAATGCAAAAGATCCTCCAATTGACCGTGCAAATCGCCGACGATAATCACGAACCCATCATCGGTTTCACTCGCATTCACCCTACTCACAATCGGCTCTCCAGAAAACAACATCGTACACCCAGTAATAATCGACATCGCATCAGTCATTGAGAACATATCCTTCCCGTTTCTCAAATCCTCCACGAGCTTCTCGATCGCAGATTCCGAAAGCGTCGGTACATCCATCTCGTCTTCATCTACAACATCATTACCGTCATCTGCATCATCATCACGATCTTTTTCTGCCTCTATTTTTTCTTCATCATCATCTCTACGCACTCTACTACTACTACTACTACTACTGCGCGCGCGTTCTTTCCTTCGCTCTCGCCCCGAACTTTGCTCGCCCCTGCGTTCATAGAACTTCGCCCTCAGCTTCTTCAACAACAACGCTCGTTGATTAATTCTCTCCTCGTCGTAGTTCTCCAAGTTCTCATAGAACTGCGCTCTCTGTTGCTTCCTCTTCAATATCATCGTCTTATACGGGTGTACCAGTTGCTCTAGGAACTTCGTCGTTCGGTCTCGAATCATCGAAGATGTCATTTTCGTTAAATTCGTTTTCTTCTTAAATCGAATGTGCGCCGAAATTTCGCGCACTACACCGCTCTTACGATCAGTACTGTGCAGTAGTATGCAGTAGTAGTAGTATAACTCGTACGTGCGTTTTAGAGATTATTTTAGTGTCTTAATAAGGCGGGAAATTGATTGAAAATCTGACGATTTCGCTCTCTCGGGCAGAAATCTCGCACCGCTGTGAACTCTGTGCTGCTTGATGCCTGAAAATTTGTGTCCACGCGTAACACAAAATTGGACAACGATGTTTACTGTAACTTTTCAGGAACGACTCGAAATCTTCCTAAATTCTCAGGCACGATCGCGTTGAGTGCGCACTGACTGCTCACAGAAATTCAGTGAGAACGACCGTCTATTGAACGAGCACTCGATCGCATTAGGATTACAATTTTCTCTTTAAAAAACGATTCGCTGAAAAGTGTCCTAAAGCAATAAAGCAAGAAATCTCCATTCCATTTCATTCACGACGCCCTTAAATAAAACTAAATTAAAATGA
>Ga0115001_10003090_pt1 | contig 12608 bp, 12 predicted proteins | sample ArcticOcean_MG_C_12_FD_89869 | JGI IMG/M metagenome (GOLD analysis project Ga0115001, IMG submission 89869) | Marine microbial communities from western Arctic Ocean - ArcticOcean_MG_CB8_130 | ecosystem: Environmental > Aquatic > Marine > Oceanic | place: Arctic Ocean: Canada Basin | collected... | reverse complement strand
TAGTTTTAGTAGCTGTGTTTGTTCCTTTAGTTTTTATTAAAGGCATTACAGGAGTTCTTTTTACCCAGACAGCAATAACCTTAGCCTCTGCCGTTATCATATCTAGTTTTGTTGCACTTTCTCTTAGTCCTATGTTGGCCAGTAAATTTTTAAAAAAAAATATGGAAAAATCTAAAACTGTCACTAGATTCGAAAAATTTCTAAAAAATATTACTACGGCCTATAAGCAATCTTTGATTTTATGGATAAATAAAAAAAAAATAATCATTTCTTTTTTAGGCGTAACATTAGCATTAACTACATTTTTATTTAATTTTACACCTAAAGAATTAATTGCACCTGAAGATAGAGGGGCTTTTTTTGTAATTATAAAAGCACCACAGGGTTCTGGTTTTAATTTTACAAAATCTAAAGCAGAAGAAATTGAAGCAATGTTGCTGCCAGAATTAGGTAAAGGTGAGTATAGAAAATTGATTATGAGAGTTCCAGGTTTTGGCAAATCTTCAAAACAGGTTAATAGTGGTTTTATTATTGTCCTTCTAGAAGATTGGTCAAAAAGAAAACGCCATGGGGTAAAAATATTAAGGGAGTCTTTTGCTAAGATAGGTCGTGTTCCTGGTGTCCTTGCATTTTCTGTTATGCCTCAAGGTATTAGAACAGGTGGAGTTGAGAGTCCCGTACAATTTGTAGTGCTTGGAAATACCTATGATCAATTAATAGAATGGAAAAAAATAATTAAGAGAGAGGCTAGAAAAAACCCTGGATTATCTTCTGTTCAAGACGATTTTGACCTTAATAAACCACAGCTAAATATCCAAATTAATCAGAAAAAAGCTGCAGATTTAGGTGTTTCTACGGAAGATATAGGGAGAACAATAGAAACTATTTTTGGCTCAAAGACAGTTACAAAATTTACGCAAGATGGAAAGGAATATTCTATTATTCTTCAGGGCGACATTAAAGACAGACAGGAACCAGAAAGTATAAGCAAAGTATTTGTGAGATCAAAAAATAATGGAAAATTAATATCAGTTTCTAATTTAGTTGAGTACAGCGAAGAGGGGAAGTCACCATTCTTAGCAAGATATAATAGGCAAAAAGCTGTAACTATCTCTGCAAGATTAGTTGGTGACTATTCTTTGGATGAAGCGCTGAAATTTTTATTAGATGTTGTAGAAAAAAATACACCTCAAGCTAAAATTGCCTACAAAGGTGAGAGTGAAGAATATAAAAAAACAAATAATGAACTTTATGTAATTTTTACCCTAGCTTTGATAACTGCTTATTTAGCCATGTGTGCTCAATTTGAGAGTTGGAGACATCCTCTTACAATTATGCTTACTGTGCCTCTTGCAATACTCGGAGGTTTATTAGGACTACTTGTAGTTGGTTCTTCTTTGAATGTTTATAGTCAAATTGCCTTGATTATTTTAATTGGTCTAGCTGCAAAGAATGGAATTTTAATTGTGGAGTTTACCAACCAACTAAGAAAAGAAGGGAAGAAATTAGAAGAGGCAATAGTTGAGGCCTCAACGATTAGATTTAGACCAATACTAATGACAAGTCTCTCTACCATCTTTGGGGTAATTCCGTTGATAGTTGGTTCTGGACCAGGCGCTGCAAGCAGACTAACGGTTGGCATAACTATTTTTAGTGGAATGCTATTTTCAACTTTTTTTACACTTTATGTAATTCCAACAATTTATTCTATAATTGGCAAGAATGAAAAAAACATTGACGCAGTTGAAGTTGAATTGAATAAACAGCTTAAAAAATAAAATACTTATTTTTATTTAAATTTTTCTGACATACAGTTAATTGTTTTCTATAATTGTTAGCTAAATCTTTAACTGACTTAGCATAAATAATTGCTTTCTTATCTTTCTTATAATTTTTATAATCACCCCAACCTTTGTAGTAAGCAAGGTATTGTCTGTAAGTATCTTTCTTAGATATTTTTAATATTTTTGAGGTTTTGTTAATATACCAGCCAATAAAATCTACTGAATCTTTAAATCTTGCACGTGTAGCTAGTTTATTATTAGTTTCTTTTTTATATTGCTCCCAAGTCCCAACTACTGCTTGAGAGTAACCAAAAGAGCTGGATGGTCTCTTAAATGGTATTACTTTAAATAATTTCTTTCTAGGTGGTTTTGCTAACCAATTAAAATCACTCTCTTGTTTAACAAATGCAAGCTGTAAATGAATAGGAGCACCCCATTTCTCATAAGATGCTTTAGTGTGTTTATACCAGAGATATCTTTCTTCGAAGATAGCACAGCTATTTTTAGTATTTTTAGGTATTGAAGAACAAGATGTAAATATAATAAAAATTATTAAATAAAATTGAATTTTTTTAGAATGAATCACTACTTATTTTATACAAGAGTTTAATTAAGCTTTCTCCATTTTTCTGGTTTTAAAAAGGTTCCAGACCACAGCCCTAGTTTATTGGTTTTTGCAAATTCTTCATCTAAAATGTAGTCTTTGGAATAACGTTTGTATGCAACCGCGTGGCCATTACGAACCATCCATTTGTTTAAGTCTTCATGCTCAACAAAGCAAATACCAATAAATCTATTATATCTATCCTTATTTTTTTGCGTCAAGCATTTGACTAATCTTTTACCAATCTTCTTGGTCAGTGCCTTTGTAGAAACTACTCCACAATTATATTTTTTTTTGTTTTTAGTACACTTTTGTTTTTTTTCTGGAGCATCAATACCATGTAATCTTATTTTATTGTTTGAAATTTTGATAGTGTCACCGTCAGTAATAATTGGAAGGCCATAAATTTCACTAGCGATTATTCTTTCGTTTAAATTTAACAAAATAATTACAGCAAGAATAAGTTTTTTCATCTAGTAAAAATTTTTTTTAATGTGAATAAAAAGAATATACTTACAACGCCTACAATATTAGCTAGAAGGTCGTTTAGTTCGAAAGCTCTATTGGGTATAAAAAAGTGAAGTAATTCTAGAAAAAATGAAAGAAAAAATAAGAATAAAAAACTATTAATAAATTTTTTTTCACTTAAATTATAAATTAGCCCTAAAAAAGTTAAGTAAAAAAAATAAAAAAAATGATTTATAGCAGTTCCTATTGGACTATTGACGAGATTAGGTTGTTTGTCTAAATTTTCATATAGCAGATAGCCAATTATACTTCCGGGAAATAAATAAATAAGCAATAAAAGAACTAGAGACAAATAATATAAATATATAACTAATTTAACTATATTCTTTTTCATAATGATTTAAATATAGTACATACTATTTAATAATAAACTATTATGAGCAAATTAATTTTAACTAGACACGGTCAAAGTGTGTGGAATGCTGAAAACAGATTTACTGGATGGGTTGATGTTGACTTATCTGAACAAGGTATTCTTGAAGCTAAGAAGTCAGGAATATTAATTAAAAATCTTAATATAAATATAGATATATCTTATACTTCATTTCTAAAACGAGCGATCAAAACCTTGTCCGTTATACTTGAGGAAAATAATTTAAAGCTTGAGTTAAATTCTTCCTGGGAAATCAACGAAAGACATTATGGTTCATTAACTGGATTAAATAAAGAAGAAACAAAAATAAAAATTGGTGAAGAGCAGTTTAAAAAATACAGAAGATCTTGGGACATATCACCACCACCAATGCTTGAGAATGATAAGAATCAATTTTTGTTTAGCTCTTTAAACGCCAGCATACCTCAAGACAAGATACCTTTGACAGAATCGTTAAAGGATACTTATAATAGAGTAATTCCTTTTTTTGAAAGCAAAATTAAGCCTGACTTACAAAATAATAAAAATATAATAATTGCTGCTCATGGAAATTCTTTAAGAGCTCTTTGTAAAAAATTATTTAATATTTCAAATCAAAAAATTAATGAATTAGAAATACCAACTGGAAACCCACTCGTTATTGAATTCAACCAAAACCTAGAAGTAAAAGACATTAAGTACCTTGATAAATCTAGAGAAAAACTGATTATTACTAATCAGTAAATTTTAGTTTAATTAATTTCTCGTAAACCTTAAAATTGTTTAAGTGAAAGAAAGTTTGATTACTTTCTTGTCCTAATAGTTTTTTTTCTTTTATCATATTGTCCCATGGTAGATTCATAGAAAAAACCTTTTCATTAATAGTTTCAAAGATAGACCTGTTGATGATCTGAGCACCCGTAAATATGTACTGATTACTAGCTTCTCTTACAATGCAGTTGTTGTCTGTAAAATTAAAATCACCTTTGAAAGATTTATCGTAACTATTTATTTTATTAACTAATAATAAAATAGGTTTATTATTTTTTAGATAAGAATTTTCAAGATTTTTTAATTCATCGTAATAATCGTTATTCCAAATTGTATCTGGGTTTAAAACAAAAAAAGGCTCATTTTTAAAATTTTTGGTAGCATTTAGAATGCCGCCTCCTGTATCAAGCAATACTTGCTCTCTTATAACACTAATAGAAATTTGATAATTCTTGTTTCCGAGAAAACTATCAATCTCTTTTGATAAATGATGTGTGTTTATAATGATTTCATCTATTCCTATTTTTATGAGCAACTCTATAGATCTTGCTAAAAGAGTTTTTGAACCAATCTTTATTAAAGGTTTTGGTGTTTTAGCCGTTAACGGTAGCATTCGTTTACCAAAACCAGCTGCTAATAGCATAGCCTTCTTAATTGTCATTAAAATTAACCTTTTTTCTATTTTTTATAGGTACAGCTTTATTTAATAAATATTTTAAATTTATAAGAATTGGATTCTTGAGTCTTAGCTCTAAAAGTTCCCAAATATATGGCAAATACTTTAAATAACTTAATTTATTATCTCTTTTAAAAAGTCTGACAAAGATACCTAATATTTTTAAATTTCTTTGCACTGACAAAATATCAAAATCATTTTGGGCTAATAATTTTTCCGTATTTTTTTTAATTTTTGATGTTCTAGAAAGATAATAGCTAAAAAGAGAAGATTTTAGTTTTAGCGGGAGCTTAATTCTAACATCGTCAATAAGTGAGGCAACATCATAAAGTAAATTACCTCTAAGTGCGTCTTGTGAGTCGATTAAACCAAATTTTTTATTTTTAACCATTATATTAGAGGCATGAAAATCTCTGTGTACAAAACACATTTCTTGAAAATAGAGTTTGTTATAAAGAGTATTTAATTCTTTTTTTATTTTATTTTTATTTTTTTTGAATTCTTTTTTTTTACTATTATTTTTTAAATACCAATCAAAAAATAAATCAGATTCTTTGTGCAATTCAGATAAATTATGTTTCTTAACTCTAATTTTATTATTTCTAAATTTAATATCCTTTTTAAAATTTATTTTTTGCAATTTAATTATTATTTCAACTAGTTTTTTATAATCACTAGATTTATTTTTTTTATTTTTTACGTATTCTAAAAAGGAGTAACTTCCTAAATTTTCTATCTCCATCATATTTTTTACAAAATACTCTTGAACTAGCTTTGGAGCTTTTATTTTATTTTTAATTAATAGTTCGTTAATAGCCGCATAAATAACTAGATTTCTAAATTTATCTTTATTAGCTTTAACTAATATTGTGAATTTAGAATTTTTTTCTATTTTGTAAAATTCACGAAAAGAAGCATCTCCTGAAATTTTTTTGATTTTATATTGCATTAAATTCTTTCCATCTGCCAAACCCTTTGAAATTGATTTTTCTCATATTTTTTTCTTTCTCGTAAGACATATAAATTTCGAGTCTGTCTTCTGGTTTGTCTTTGATTATCTCTCCCCATTCTATAACTTTAATGTTATTTATGCTTTGTTCAAAAACTCCAAGTTGTTGAATATCTCTTTCAGTTTTTAACCTGTAAAGATCGTAATGCATTATTTTATGTTCGCCAATTTCATACTCGTAAACAATATTAAAAGTAGGGCTTAATACTTCAGTCTCATCCTTTTTATTTTGATTTTGAAAATTGTTAATCAGGGCTCTAGTTAAGGTAGTTTTTCCAACACCAATCTCTCCAAATAATAAGATGCAATCTTCTTTTTTAATTTTTGAAATAATTTTTAATGAGATTTGATTTAATTGATCTAAAGAGTTTATGATCATTAGCTACTGTTAGTAGCGGTAAGTATCTGGTTTAAATGGTCCGGACGGTTTAACGCTAATGTAATCAGCTTGTTCTTTTGACATTTTAGTTAGTTTTGCTCCAACTTTTTCTAGATGCAAGGTAGCTACTTTCTCATCTAAATGTTTGGGTAATACATAAACTTTATTTTCATATTTATTAGAATTATTCCATAATTCTATTTGTGCAATAACTTGATTTGTAAATGATGCGCTCATGACAAAACTCGGGTGCCCTGTCGCACAACCTAAATTTACGAGTCTTCCTTCAGCTAATAAAATTATTCTTTTTTTGCTAGGAAGTTCTATTTCGTGTACCTGGGGTTTTATTTCATCCCATTTGTAATTTTTTAAAGCCTCAACTTGAATTTCATTATCAAAATGACCAATGTTACAAAGTATTGCTCTGTCTTTCATGTCTCTCATGTGATCTGCGGTAACAATATCTTTGTTTCCAGTTGCTGTGACTACTATGTCAGCTCTCTTAATTGCTTCATCCATTAAAACAACTTCATAACCTTCCATGGAAGCTTGTAATGCACAAATAGGATCAACTTCTGTAACCATTACTCTTGCTCCTGCCTGCTTTAAGGATGCTGCACTTCCTTTTCCTACGTCACCGAACCCAGCTACTATCGCCACTTTACCTGACATCATTACATCAGTAGCTCTTTTTATTCCATCTACTAAACTTTCGCGACATCCATACAAATTATCAAATTTAGATTTTGTAACTGAGTCATTAACGTTGATTGCTGGTATCATTAAAGATCCATCTTTTTCCATTTTGTTTAATGCTTTAATCCCTGTTGTTGTTTCTTCTGAAACACCTTTTATTTCTTTTAGTAAATCTTTATAATCGTTATGCATCATCGCGGTTAAATCACCGCCATCATCTAATAGCATGTTCGCTTTCCAATCTTTTTTTCCTTCGATTGTTTGCCTTATGCACCATATGGCTTCTTCTTCGGTTTCACCTTTCCAGGCAAAAACAGGTGTTCCCGCTTTAGCTATAGCCGCTGCGGCATGGTCTTGTGTTGAGAATATATTGCATGAAGACCATCTTACTTCGGCGCCTAAATCTACAAGCGTTTCAATTAAAACAGCAGTTTGAATGGTCATGTGTAAACAACCTAAAATTTTTGCACCTTTAAGAGGAAATTTATTTTTGTATTCTTCTCTTAGTGCCATTAAACCTGGCATTTCTGTTTCAGCTAGGGATATTTCTTTCCTACCAAATTCAGCTAAATTAATATCTTTTACTTTAAAATCTTCCATAATCTGCGGGTGTTTTAACAATATAATTTATTCTTAGCAAGCAACAATCTTAGAAGTGTTTGGGTAGTATAACTTCTATTTGGGCTCCCTTGATATCTCTTCTATTTATTGCTTTAATTTTGCCTTTATGGAGTTCAATAATATTTTTTACTATATTAAGACCTAAACCTGAGTGTTCACCAAAATTTTTAGGTCTGTTGCTGTAAAATCTCTTAAATATATTTTCTATTTTTTTTTCGTTAAAACCTGGCCCTTCATCTTTAAAAGTTATTAAAAAATAATTTTTTGTCTCATCTATTTCAAGTAAAATCTTACTATTACTTTGACTAAAAGAAATTGCATTATCTAAAAGATTTGCAATAACTTGCTCTATTCTGTTTTCAATTGCTAGTATGTAAAGAGATTTTTGCTTATTTTCTTTGTTCACTATCTTAATATCAATTTTCTTATTTAAACTTTCGACGTTTTGTTTAAAGTCTTCTACGACACTCTTAATAATTAAATTTAGATCGACTTTAAGCATTTTTTCTCTTGAAAGAGAGGCTTCGTCTTTTAGCATTTGAGTATAATCCGTAATAAGACGTTCTATCCGCTCAACGTCATGATTAATAATATTTAATAATTTTTCTCGATCTTTTTGTTCTATAGTTTTGTCTAACAGTTCAGATGCTCCTTTTAAAGACGCTAATGGATTTCTAATTTCGTGAGCTAAATCTGTAGAAAAAGTTTCTGCACGATTAGTTCTTTTCTGAAGATCTAGAGTCATTTCATGAATAGATTGAGTTAATTTACCTACCTCATCCTTTCTAATAAAAAAATTATCAATATTAACAGGTTGACTCGATTTTGCTTTTATCGACTCTGTATATTTAACCAAAAAACTTATTGGTTTTAAAATATATTTATTTAAAAAAATAGAAAAAATAAAAATAACCAAGGCGACAGCTAAGACTGTCCTAATTATAAAATTTTTTCTTTCATCAACGGCTACCAGTATCTCATTAGATTGTTCACTAACAAGTATATAGCCAACTTTTTTTTTTTCTATTATTACTTTATCTAAAGTCTCTACAAAAAAATCTTTTTTTATTTTCTTCTCAATAACAAAAGGTTCATTTTTTAGTTTGCTTAAAATAGTATTTTTAATTTCCTTATAGTAATCAAGTTCGTTGTTGATAGTATTAGTGTTGCTATCTAAAACTTGATTAACACTCGGGTTATCTATTTCTTGTTCGACAATTAAATCAGATCTAGAAAAAACATTTTTATCTAGATCTAACATGTTAGTGTCGCCAACTAGATTTCCATTTAAGTTAAAAAACTGAACTCTATCTAAGCTTTGAAATAAAAATCTAGCAGATAACAAAAATGTACTTAAACTTTTTTCTTCAAAATCTATATTTAACCTTTGCAAATGATCGGTAGTATTTTTGATAACAACTAAATGACTTGTAGATTTATTTTTTACTAAATTAGGTTGAATTGCCTGTAAGTAAATATAGGTAAGCAGTCCTAGTACGGAAAAAACTAATAAATTAAATAATAAGAATTTTTTTAGTATAGATGTTGATTTTTTTTGGTTCATTAACTAACATTCCATCTATACCCACTTCCATACCTTGTTTCAATTGCTGAAAATTTTTCATCAACTTTTTTAAATTTTTTTCTAATACGCTTTATGTGGCTATCAATAGTCCTATCTTCTATTTCTGTGTTCTCTTTGTAGGCTATATCCATTAAATGTGCTCTTTCTTTTATTACACCAGGTCTTTTTGCAAGCTCTTTAACTATTAAAAATTCAGTTGTGGTCAACTTGTCGGGTAAAGCTTTTTCATTCCATTCACACTCTAATTGTGAGGGGTCTAACTTCAATTTTCCATGGGTAATAAGACTTTTAGAATCATCAACGATTTCGATTTTTTTTCTAAGTTGAATTTTTATTCTCTCGATTAGAACTTTTATAGAAAAACCACCTGATTTTTTAACAAAATCATCTGCACCTAACTTGAGTCCTAACAGTTCATCTACTTCATCGTCTTTGGATGTTAAAAAAATAATAGGTATAGACATTTTTTTTTTCAAACGAGTCAAAAGTTCTTCACCGTCCATTCTTGGCATTTTAATATCGATAACTGCTAGATCCGGAGGATTCCTGGTTAAACCATTAAGAGCTGTTTCACCGTCAATATAAGTTTGAACTTTAAATCCTTCTCTTTCTAAGGCAATACTAATCCCCGTTAAAAGATTTCTATCGTCATCTACAAGTGCAATTGTTTGAGTCATTTAATGTTTAATTTTTACAACTAAGTTGTCAAAATTTAGGCGTAACTCAATCAAATTAATGGGCCTCACCCCAGTTAAGACCAGAATTAATACTTACATTTAAAGGAATGGAAAACATGTGATAATCAGAAATTGAGACAGATATCATAGCTTCTTTAATGACTTTCTTTACATAGTCTTTATCATTTTGAGAGCATTCGAAAATAAGCTCGTCATGAATCTGTAAAAGCATTTTTGTTTTAAATTTTTTATCAGTTTCTATTATTTGATCTAACTTGATCATAGCCAACCTAATGATGTCAGCTGCTGAACCTTGTATTGGTGCATTTATAGCTGCTCTTTCTTGAAAGCTTCTAACGCTAAAGTTTTTATCGTTAATCCCCCTAAGGTGTATTCGCCTACCAAAAATATTATTAACAAACCCTCTAGTTCTACAAAATTTAATTGTTGTGTTCATATAATCTTTAATTTCAGGAAATTTTTTAAAGTACGCATTAATAAAATCTAATGCCTCCTGATTAGAAACCGCAATTTGTTTTGCCAATCCGTATTGTGTTATTCCGTAAATAATTCCAAAATTAATTGCTTTTGCTTTTCTTCTTAGATCTTCATTTACTTTGTCTATTGGAACATTAAAAACCTGACTAGCGGTTAAACTATGTATGTCTTCATTGTTTTTAAATGCTTTTTTTAATTCTTTTACATCTGCTATATCTGCAAGGATTCTCATTTCAATTTGATTGTAGTCTGCAGAAATTAAAACATTACCTTTATCTGCAACAAATGCTTTTCTAATTTCTCTTCCATCTTCTGATTTAATGGGAATATTTTGTAAGTTAGGGTCGCTTGATGCTAATCTTCCTGTGTTAGTAGCTGCTAATAAGAATGATGTGTGCACTCTTTTAGTTTTAGAGCTAATATGGTCTTGCAATGCATCGGTATATGTATTCTTCAATTTAGAAACCTGTCTCCATTCTAGAATTAGATTGGGAAATTTATGGCCTGTTAATGCTAAATTTTCTAAAACGCTAGCATTGGTTGCCAAGCTGCCTTTTCTGGTTTTTTTAAGTTTAGCTATTTTAAGTTCGTTATAGATGATTTCACCAAGCTGTTTAGGAGAGCCAATGTTAAATTCTTTTCCAGCTACAGTGAAGATATCTTTCTCTATTTTTTTTAATTTTTTTTCAAACTGTGCCGATAGTTTTTTAAGATAATTGACGTCAACTTTAATTCCGTTAAATTCTAATTTTGCTAATAGTTTTACCATTGGTTTTTCAAAATATTCATAAATTTTATTTAGTTTTTCTTCATTCATTCTTTCTTTTAAATTTTCGTATAATCTTAAAGTTACATCTGCATCTTCAGCGGCATATTCAGTTGCTTTTGCTAGTTCTATGTCAGAAAAATTTAATTTATTTTTTCCTGAGCCTACTAGTTCCTTAAAGGTTATTGTCTTATGTCCGAGGTGAATTTCAGACAGAGCATTCATGTTGTGGCGATTGATACCTGCGTCTAAAGTATAAGAAATTAACATGGTGTCTTCAATTGGATTCATTTCTATCCGTTTTGTTTAAAAACGATAAAGTCAAATTTTATATTTTGACCAACTTTTTTAATACTTGGGTCTTCTAAAAGTGGCTTAATTTTTTTCAGAACTATTTCTTTTTTTAAACTCTTTTCTTTGTGAGCCAAAGGTATGTAGCACGCTTTGTTCGGAGCATAGCTAAATGAAACACCAACTAATTCTGTTTCTAATGGATTTAAGGATGATGTTTCAGTATCTACAGCAATAACTGTTTTCTCTGCTAAAATTTTTACCCATTTGTTCAAATTTTTTTCATCTAAAATACATTCGTAATCTTTAGTATTTATTTTTTTTTCTTTCTTGTCCTTTATTGGATTCAATTGACTGGATGTTGAATTTTGACTTTCTCCATAAAAACTAATAGCTTGGCTCAACAATCTATTAAATTCCATTTCACGAAAAAAATCAAAAAGTTTTTCTTTTTCTACACTCCTCATAATAAAGCTCTCAGGCTCTTCTTTGACAGGAACATCATCTTTCAATGTAACTAATTTTTTACTAAGTATTGCCTTATCTTTGTTTGCTAAAAGAGTTTCTCTTCTCTTGTTTTGTGGAATTTCTTCTATATTTTTTAACAGAACATCTAAGGTTTTATATTTATTAATAAGTTCAGCGGCAGTTTTAACTCCTATACCAGGTACACCAGGTATATTATCAGAAGAATCTCCTGCTAAAGATTGAACATCAATAACCTGATTGGGTTTAACACCGAATTTTTCAAACACTTCTTTCTCTCCTAGAACTTTATTTTTCATAGGATCATAGAGTCTTATTTTTTCTGATACTAGCTGCATTAAATCTTTGTCTGAAGAAATCACAGTTACTTTGGCCCCAGCGGCTACAATTTTTTTTGCATAAGTTGCTAAAAGATCGTCAGCTTCATAATTAATTAGTTCAATTGAAGGTAGATTAAATGCTTTTACTGCTTTTCTGATGTACTCAAATTGAGGAATCAAATCTTCTGGAGTTTCAGTTCTATTAGCTTTGTATTCACTATAAATATCATTTCTAAAATTTTTTTTAGCAGAATCGAAAATGACAGCAAAGTGGGTTGGTTTATGTGTGGAGTCATCAGTTCTAGAATCTTCTAAGAGCTTAAAAAGCATGGAACAAAAGCCGCTGACAGCACCTGTCGGCAGGCCATCACTTTTTCTTGAAAGTGGTGGAAGTGCGTAATAAGCTCTAAAAATATAGCCTGAGCCATCTATCAAATAAAAATGATCTGTTTTTTTTAAGGAAGTCATAAATTTAATATTTATAATACCTTATTTGTTTCGTGATATAATTAAATAAACTATGAACAAAATTGCTTTAAGTGTTGAAAACTTAACTAAGATTTAT
>Ga0115001_10003087_pt1 | contig 12623 bp, 12 predicted proteins | sample ArcticOcean_MG_C_12_FD_89869 | JGI IMG/M metagenome (GOLD analysis project Ga0115001, IMG submission 89869) | Marine microbial communities from western Arctic Ocean - ArcticOcean_MG_CB8_130 | ecosystem: Environmental > Aquatic > Marine > Oceanic | place: Arctic Ocean: Canada Basin | collected... | reverse complement strand
GTTGCACTTCGCAAGTGGTAAGACAACCGATCCTGTGACAAATCAAGAACTGAATGAAACAGAAATGCAACTGGTTCCAAATGATACATTAAAAACGCGGATAGATGTATTTAAACAAAAATCAAAAGGTACACTCTTAAATGCAATCTCTCAGAGAGATGTAGGGAATATAAAAGAATCAGAGGAATTATTAAAAGCCGTAATTACAATGGGCATAGACGAAGATAGCGAAGAGGCGCAGAAGATACTAGACGAAATCAGCGGGCTCCAGCTGCAGCTGGAGCCCGCTCCTGCTCCTGCGCTGGAGGAGGAGGAAGAGGAGATCCGGACTAAAGTAAGGCATGAAAGAATGGGCATGTCAAGTCGGGTGGCGGCGGACCGGACTGGGTCTCGGGTGCCTCTTCGGCCTCAACCGCCGGACCCCTGGAGCAAAGAGTCACTTAAGGCGAAGGGTTTCGGCGCCTCGTCCGTCCGTCTGAAAGATAAGAAAGACAAAACACCGCAAGAGCAGGTCTCGTACGATGTGATCATAGGAAAAATCACGAAGACGGAGGGAGGGAGGCGGGCGACAGAAATAGAAAGGAAGCTCCGGGAAGAAGAAAGGAGTAAAAGAATGTCAGAACGACAACAGTTATTGACACCTGGTAGTGACAGATTAGGCTCAGAGACCCATGGCAGGCCGGACAATCAATCTGAAAGATAGAACTAAAAGAGATAAATTCTATATGAAATGGAAATGTAAAGTCATTCATATTGTTTAGAATGCGTTTTAGTTTAAATTTATCTTTCTATACTAAAACTATTAAATGAGTATTTTGAGACACGATGAAATTAATTTTAAAAAAATCAATTATAAAAAACCCGATAAACAAGGTATGATTTATTATTCGGCAATTGATTATGATAATAATCCTTTCTATTTACAGACACCAAGATTACGGTTAACTAATTCTGGAGTAGATGTGATAGAGAGTAAAAATAATAATTTAGAGTTGACACCCTTAAATAATGATTTTTCATTTTATGATAGTTTATTGAATTTGGACGAATTAAACGTAAAACGTACTTTTGAAAATAATAAAGAGTGGTTTGGTAAAGAAATACCATTAGAAGTTATAGATAACATGTATAAGCGGAATAATAAACCCGTAAAAAAAGATAGTAATCCTCAATTCGGATTCAAGATACCCATGATAAAAGACAGGGTTCAATGTCAGATATATGATCAAAAACGTAATACACTTGATTTAAAGACAGTTAAAGAGGGTTTAGAATGTGTTTGTATTTTACATGTGAAAGGATTGAAATTTTTAAAGCAGCATTATTATTTAGATTTCTATGTTTCTCAGATAAAGGTATTTTTAGAGGGTGATCTAAAATATAATATTTTAGATAATTATTCTTTTAATGATGTAGAAGAAGAAGCGAATGAATTGAGGGAGTTGGAACGAGATTTAATGTTAGATGAAGGTTATTTAGACAGTCTAAGGAATAAAGAAGAAGAAGAAAAACTAAAAGCAGAAGCTAAACAAAAAGCAGAAGCTAAACAAAAGTTATTATCCGAATTAGAAATCAATAAACAAGCATTTGATGAATATGGATTAAAAATCAAGGAATTGGAAAACGCGATCCAGTCATTTAATTAATTTGTAATTTCTCTTAAATTTTTTTTTATTTCTATATATATATAAAATGGGATCTGATTTAATTGACTGGTGTAATGATAATCAAAATATATGTATTTTTGTTCTCTTAGTAATTGTCCTCCAGTGTACTGGATATTTATCACGGATCTTAAATATGTGTGGTCTAGAAGGTTTTGAAGCGGGCATTTTGTCCGGTGGTATTGTTGCTTCAGAACCTCTTGGTCAAAATGAGGGGCAGCAGGCTGTTTCTGGTTTAGGTAGAACGCCTTCAACTTGCTATCCTCAGCAGAAATTAAAACCTGAAGATCTTTTACCGACCGACGAGAATAAAGCAATTCAGGAATTTAATATCGCTAAACCTGTTGGCGAAGGTACGTTACAGGGTGTTAACATGCTTGATGCCTCTTATCACGTCGGCGTTAATACCGTTGGACAGAGTTTAAGAAACGGAAATCTTCAGTTAAGATCCGAACCCCCGAATCCTCAGGTTAACGTGAGTCCGTGGATGAATTCTACGATTGGACCTGACCTACCCCGCAGACCGTTAGAGGTTGGAGAGAACTGTGGTACTGCTTAAGACACCTTTAAATTTGATATAGTATTTAAAAATTAATTATAGATTATATTTATAAATGGAAGATAAATTTAAGTCAAATCCTTATAATTCTAAGAATGTTTTTCTAACTCGTGATGATGTTAGTAATATTATGAAATCTCTTAATATTACTAATTTTAAATGTAATAATTTAAGTCTTTATCAGACGGCATTTGTTCATAACTCTTATACTCGGTTAAAAGGTTATGAAGAATATAATAAACCCGATGATGCAATTGAGTTACAAGATGTCTCTTATGAGACATTAGAATTTATTGGGGATGCTTTCTTAGGTAATGTTATTGCAAATTATTTATATAACCGATATTTTCATAAACATGGTCGTCAAGAAGGATTCTTGACGAAACTTAAGATCCGATTTGTTTGTGGTGACCAATTGGCATATTTATCCAAATGTTTAGGATTCAATAAATATATTATTATCTCAAAACATATTGATGATAATCGCACAGGTAGGACAAGTAGTAATATTTTAGAAGATACATTTGAAGCATTCATAGGTGCTTTATATCACGATAGCGGAAATTTTAAATTAGTTGAACAATTTATCATTGCTACAATTGAAAAATATGTAGATTTTGGAGAAACGATCTTATATGATAATAATTATAAAGATCAAATCTTAAGATACTTACAGCATAATTATAAAGTATATCCGACATATGAAACAGAGAAAGATGATCGTGATAATACATACACCTGTAAAATTTATAAAGAAGATGATTATATTGAAACGGGTAGAGGTAATAGTAAAAAGAAAGCAGAACAAGAAGCTTCTAGGAGAGCATTGATTCAATATTGTGTTATTTCTGAATAATTTTTAAATGAATAGTATTATAATCACTTATGACAGAAGAAGAAAATATTATTAATTTTGAACCCGAACCAGCATTAGATGAGGAAGAAGGACCTACTTATTCCCCTGGTTCCCCAAGACCTGATCCTGATTTAGAAGATATTCCAGACGAAGAATCTGATGGCGAAGAACCTAGAGATCCAAGTGCAGAAATTATACAAATGGAAGATTTAGATGATGCTACGATTTCTCAGCATAGAAAGGGTTATGTTAAATATATTAATGAAATTTTTTATGAGAAAATTAAAGATCTTGAGACAAATAGTTCATTAAAAGTTTATCAGGTTTTAGTACAAAATTATTTAGCATTGAATACACCCTATAGAGGCCTATTAGTTTATCATGGACTCGGGACAGGTAAAACTGCCACAGCTATTTCATTAGCAGAGGGATTAAGTAGCAAGATGAGAATTAATACTCTTTTGCCAGCTAGTTTAGAGGGTAATTTTATAGGAGAGATAATGGGTGATCCTATCAAAGGAAAAATGGGATGGGGTGAAGAAATTAATATTAAAAACAAATGGAAATTTTTTAAATTATCAGATATCAATGATGAATTTAAAGAAAAATATAAATTAGACGGCAAAATTCTAAGAAGTATACAGAATGCCACGGCGAGAGAGTTAGATCACGATGATAAGAAAAATGCTAAAAGTATTAGAGGATTATATGTCCCCGATAAAGATGGCCAATCCTATGAAGAGTTAGATGATCTTCATAAGATATTCCTGACACAAGAAATATTTTATTTAATAAAGACAAAATATAATTTTATTCATTACAATCCCTTTCCTAAAGTGAAATCTTCGTCAATCAAAGAATTTGAAGGTGATTCTGATGAAGAAGATGAAGATTTGTATCTTTTAGATGAAGAAGAGAAGAAAAAAACATTAACTTACAATCAAACGATGGTAAAAGATTTAGAAAAAAGATTAAAATTTAATAAGAAGACTTTCAACGTAGACTCTCCCTTTTATGGAGAATGTGTTATTGTGGATGAAGTTCATAATTTTGTAAGAGAGATATTAAATCCATCTTCAAAACCTAGTAAAGTTTTTTATGAATGGATTGTCAATGCTGAAAATGTAAAATTAGTCTTTTTATCGGGAACACCTATTATAAATAAACCAGCAGAGATCGCGGTGTTGTATAATATGTTAAAAGGATTAATCAAGATATATAGTTTTACAATACAGACGAATATGGATATTGAACAAGTTACGAAGAGATTCAATCATATTTTCTATGAAAATAAAAAATCAGATATAGAATTATTTTATGTAGAAAGAAAGAAAGGAAAAATAGTTATCTCATTCATCCAAGAACGCACTAATTTTGAATCGGTTATGGATCCCTCAGATAATATAGTTTATACTGTTCAGAGTAAGAAAGAGGGATTAAAAACTTTTGATGATTTTATCACTGAAATATATAAAGGATTACACGAATTATTCAAAGATGAAGATATTATACCGAATAAAGCGTCTTTTGATGAGATGAGTCCCGGAGGTAAAAACAGTATATTGAAGGGGAAACCTGTAATTTATGATAAAAATTTAAAGATTACTTTTAATCGGAGACAGAAATTATTTGAGATTCTGGAAGATGATATCTTAACTGATATGACAAATAATGATAATTTTATGAGTTATTTTTTTGAAGGATCATCTGAAATACCTGAGAAAAAAAAGATACTCATGAAGCGTATGTTAATGGGTTTAACATCTTATTATCCAATTGATCGCTCATCTATTGTAGACATGCCTAATGTAAAGGATCCCGAATATATATCAGAAGAATTAAAAAATCATAGGATCGTTGAGAATATGAATGTTGTACCCTGTATGATGAGTCAAACGCAATTTGAAAAATATCTTGAAGTTTATAGCAAAGAAAAATCAATGGATGCATTTGCTAGAATGAATAACTATGAAGACACACCATTTCATTATCACATGAGGACAAGACAAACCTGTAATATTGTTTATGCCGATGATGATTTTAGAACAACAAAAAAAACTGATGAAAATGATGATGAAATTGAACGCCTTAAAACTCGTAGCTTCCAAAAAATATTAGATGAAACGAGTCTCGGTCTAACCAAGGATCTGAAAAATTTATCACCTAAAATGTTTGCGATTATGAATAATATAAATAAGTTTACTATTGAGACAGATCAGGGGAGAGTACCTACTGGTAAGATATTATTTTATAGTGATTTTAGATCGGATGGTGGCTCAGAAGCATTTGAGTTAATGCTAAAAAGCAACGGCTATGAAAAATTTGACAATAAAGATCCTCAAGAAGAAAAAGGAAAGAGATATACTTTTATTACGGGTGCCGAGGGGCAACAAGAAAGAAGTATTAATAAAGAAAATTTCAATGATAAGAAAAATAAATATGGAGATTATATTCAGATAATGATTATCTCTTCGGCGGGAGCTGAAGGAATTTCGTTAACCTGTGTAAGACAAGTTCATATTTTAGAACCTTTCTGGAATTATGTAAGAATGGATCAAGTCTTGGGCAGAGCAATTCGTATGAAATCTCACGTAGATCTACCTAAAGAAGATCGGAATGTTGAGCAATATTTATATCTGAGTGTTTTACCTCAAGGTCTGAATTTAGAAAGCGTTTACCAATCGCTTAAATCTGATCCTCATCAAACTTGGACTATTCCAGAGTTTGAAGATAATGAAGTAAAAAGTGAATTAAGTAAATCGGAAAATAGAGAATTCAAAGAAATATTAGATAGTATTATTCGTATTAATGTTGATACAGGCGGAGAGTCAGCAGATAATCATTTATTTGAAATTATGGAGCGCAAATATAAAGTTTCATTAGAAATTAGTAGTATCATTAAAGAATCATCTTTAGATTGTATCCAACATACAAGAGATGATCCCGAACTAAATGATAAATGTATACGATTCTCTGATAAATTATCAGGAGAAATCGCTTATTTCCCAGGTATATCATCTAAGGTCTTAGAAAATATTGATATTATACAATTGAAAGCTAAATATCTATATCATATTAAACCCAATGTATATGTTATATCGGCATCAAATGATCAAGGGAATAATCTCTATATTTACTATGAATATTCAAAAGGTAAAGATGATAAAGAACCCGACATCAGATACATACGAGAAAAAGGTAGAAGATTATGTGATGTTTATATCGATACTATGATGGTCTTAAACTATGTATCAAAAGAACATCCCTATAACCCGAAGTTAGGTAAAGAATTCTCGGTATATCAAGAAATATATACATTACGTGATAATATTATTGATGAATATATATCGGTTGATAAATTCCCTCCCTTAGATAAAGTTATTCTAAGGGATTCATTAAAAGGATACAAATTGAAATATAATATAAATGATACTTTCTATTACATGGGCACCGATAGCATCTTACCCGATAAATGTATTCAGAGGATTTATCCTTATCAGATATACGAAGAAGATAATTATAAGACTGAAAATATTAAACCTAGAGTAATATTTAACGGAGATTTATATATTCAAGATTAACGACTCAGTTCCCGATAATATTTTCGGATCAAATTAAATATAAAATATATATTATTAACTAATAATGAGTGAAGATACTATTCAGAAATGTAATATTTGTCGGTTAGCAGATGAATTAAATTCAGAAGAGATTCCCTTTTGGTCCAAGAAAAATGAAAATTATTCACCTTATCCTAAAATGATTACGTGTGATGCTAATTATAGTCTCAAGAATGAAGATTTAAAACAAATAGTACCCGAATTAGAGGAGAATTCATTAGAAGCACTCTTAACATTAGGCGAAGATAATAGTAATAAATTTGTTTTTTATTGGGCTACTACTCCTCAAAAAGATATTCATAATATTTTAGGTCCCGAAGAAGCATATGGAAAGTATGAAAATCATGGTCTCGTTAAATCTAATGAGAAAGGTGAAGTTATCTTGAAATTTAACACACCCCAACCCTACTCCGAAAAAGGTAAGACGAATCCAAGACATATTCATTATCTCTTAGAGAGTTCAGATAAAACCTGGTTACCTTTAAAAACCATTCGTATTATTAGCAGTATATCACTGGAATATTTAGATGAACGACAAAAATCAAAAGATATGATCATCTTAAATGCATTACCCGAAAAATATTATCAAAAAGATAAAATACCTGGTTCTTATAATTTACCCTTAGAATCACTTGTTAAATTAACATCTGAAAGCAAATCAAGGAGAATTAAAAAATTTATCAAATCAGTTTTAAAATACTATCCTACTCTTGAATCTTTAGTGAATGATAAAAAAATGAAACTTGAAGATGTTCCCATTATTACCTATTGTGCTCATAGCAAATGCGACGCCTCCGAAAAATTAATAGACGAACTTTATGAATGTAAATTTAATATGACCCAAGAATTTAAAGGAGGAATACAAGAATATAATAAAAATAGATCATTTTTTCCCGAGGGTGAAGAAGTTCTAGATGAAGAAGTTCTAGATGGCGATGATGATGAAGAAGTTCTAGATGACGATGATGATGAAGTAGTAGATCACGAAGAAATATCAAATGAAGAAGATGATGATTATACCGATATCATTCATGAGGGTATAGAATATTCATATTTAGAAGGCATATTATACGATGAAAGTTTAAATTCTATCGGTGAAGCATCTGTTAAAAATGGAAAGATTACAAGTATGGATGAAAAATGTAAGAAATTTCATAGAAAAATGAAAGGAGATGTAGATGAAGTAGATGTAGATGATGAAGTAGATGATGATGAAGTAGATGTAGATGAAGTAGATGAAGATGAAGTAGATGAAGTAGATGATGATGAAGATCAAGATGTAGATGATGATGATGATGTGGAAGTAGATGTAGATGATGATGATGATGATGATAAATTCACAGAAACAAATATAAAGGGTGGTAACGCGGCTATGAAATCTATTTTGAAAAATATCGCGAAAAGAGAAAAAAATAGTTATTCCTATGGTAATATCAAAAATCTGAAACGGAATAAATTAGTTGAAATCGCCTTAACTTGTCAAGGTAAGCGAATTTGTAGTAAAAAAACAAATTATAAATATAGAACCAATGATGAAATTGAATCAATGGATGAAACACAATTAAGAGAGATGTTAAATGAAATGATAAATAGAGAGCCAGGGACATTTAGATATTCTGAAAGTAATTGGAAAACTGAAAAATTAATACATTTTATAGTCACCTGTCAGGGTTCGTCAAAACCTAGAGAATTAGGGAATGTTGCTTTTGTTGGTGGTGGGTGGACACTATAAAATCCTCTAAGAAAAGGTCCTATCATACTTCTTAAAGAGAAACATAAATCGCTTATCACTTAGATGATCAAACATGTGCGCGAAATAACAATATTGTTCACGACGTAATACATACTTCGGATGCTGATTTGTCCATTCAGTTAATCCCCCATAATATTCTAGAAATTCATTCTTGTTATACCATCCACCATCATATGGATCAACTCGGCATTGTTCAGGGATCTCCTCAACGAATACTTTATCCTTATCTTTTACATCGTGAACCGAATAATCATAATTAAAATTATGATCAATCGGCACAGAAGGAGTTCTGAGAGGTTCAGGGGCGAGAGGCATAGGAGGGGGGAGAGGTTCAGGAGTCCCGAGAGGCTCAATTGGATCATTGAGCCATCCACAGAGAGGTTCTAAATTCATTTCAAAAGGTTCAAACGGTTCACCCTCATCATCTCCCTCATCTTCATCATCGTCACATTCCTGTGTTAGATCAATATGCGAAGGAATATCTAAAAGTGATGTAGTATTTAGATTATTAATATCAATCGGAATATTTAATTTATTCCAAATGAGTTCGTTCAGACCCGTGAAAATCATTAGATCTGTTGCCATTGCTTCATAGAGACGATAAATAGTTAGATATTTAATATCATTTACACATTGCAGATCACAAAAATCTACAACACTACCCGTAATATTACTATCATTATGATACACTTTTGACCATACAAAGATATCATTTAGACTCATTAGTCTATAAATATCATCTTTATTCATTAAATTTTTCATCTTCCGATAAATATCGTTCTTTGTAAAGAGTGCTTGATCATAAGTAATATCATCAAGGTTGCTAAGATTCATGTTATCCTACTAAAGTAATGAGAATTATCTTTAAATTAAAATTTACGCGGTGCATTTGGTGGCCAGTGCCCAAGTTTTAGTGTCATCCGTGCATGTACACACATGCTCCCACGAGTCGTATAACGATGAACCACATTTATTAGACTTATCATCCGCTACTTCTGCACCTCCTAAAAATTTAGCGGTGGCATTACATTCTGCACCCTCGCCACATATATTCTCTCCCCAGTCTGCGGCCGCCGTTCCCGCGGAGGCGGCCTCACACATAGCGCTCTCTAATGTCCCACCAACTTTAACTTTCATCCCTTCACCACAAGAAGGGAAAAGTAAAGGCAGGTCAGCGGCGACGAGAGGTATGGCAGCGTCCACTGTGCCGGCGGCGTACGTGCACGCCGGGGTAGCGCTGTCAGCTGCCTGCATCACGGCTTCACACGCCGTTGGGGTGTCCAGGGCGGTGCCAACGACGGCCGCGCACGCCGTCGTATTAGGTTCCAAGGGCCCGCCGGCCTCCGCACAGCTGCCAGCCGTATTGTGACCCACCATAAACCCTTCCGCCGAGAACATACAGAAACCAAGTAGAGCAGAAACAACTAATAACATATTTCGGGTCTTTTCAGATTTCTGTTTCATAGCAAAAAAGGCCAAACCCAATACTAATAATAATCCAATCGTGTTCATTTTATAGTACTAGAATATAAAAAAAATTAATTAATAATTAATTAATAATTATGAAGAAAGTATATTTAAAAATTTATATTTTCTGAAGAGAATTCTGAACACGTTTAGTATTCATATTACAGGTATTCACTAAATATTTATAAATACCGTCTACATCATATACCGAATTATTTATAGGTAAATTATTGAGATCAATTTTACCATCAAAGACTTTAAATAACCCTCGTGACGCGATATATTTATTTTTAAATTCATCGCTAATATCAATCTTTTCCTCAGAATTAATTAAATTCTCAATACTTTTGTATTTCTGAATATATTTCAAGGCTCTAATCGGACCTACTTTAGGAATCGTTGGACAGTAATCGCATCCACATAAGATACACATATCAATAAATTCATCATGAGTCAGTTTTAAATCTTCAATAATCTTTTTAAAATCAAATACAGTTACAACTTCCGGTCTCTTAATACTCTTATCAATACACCCCCTAATCATCAAAGGACAACCATAAGATAGAGTATCCATATCTTCAGTCATTACAGCATCAACGAAACCTAAACGACATAACTCTGAAGCATATGCTTCGGCTTCCCCATCAGCATGAATATAAGAAACACCCATTAAACTAAATAGATTTTTAAGATCATCTATATATTCTTTCTTAATGCGAATCGTTCCCTTTTCTAGAACCTTCTTTTCTTCTGTATCGGTTGTAGATTCCATTTTCACTTTATTTTCTTCGGCCTTTTTAACTCGCGCCTTAATACAATCACCCTTTTCTACAGGTGGTTTCCCATCAAAGATATAAATAGGTGTAATGCCAAAGGTTAAAAGTTGATTCGTTTTATAATATAAACCCTGAATATGACTTACAACCTTTCCTTCATTGTTCCGTAAATAATCCCCCTTTGAACGAACATTCATTAGACTTTTATAGAGAAAGATACTCGTATCAATCGCAATACGCTTATCTTTCATCGTATAAAGAGCATTATGCTGAATAGATTCTGGTGAATTTTTCTTCACTAATTGGGTTAATCCTTTGATTCCCATAGTATAAGAAGATACTTATTTAATTGATTTTAAATAAGGATTCAATCAAATTTTTTTAAGTTTAAAAAATATCTTTAAGAAAGATGATACTATAATTATGTCATTTGAAACAATCACAGCAAAGTTATTGGAATCTGTAAAAAAAGAAATAAGAAAGGAAGAACATATGAATACTATTAATAATGATATTATTAAACCGATCGTTGATAAAGTCTTGGATCAATTATATCCTTATTTCTTTGGATTCAGTATGATTATTACGTTTATTGTTATTTCGGTATTCGTTATTTTATGTTTGAATCTAAAGATTTGTTATTTTTAACGACGTTTACTTCTCTTCTTTCTTTTAGATTTACGTTTCTTAGTAGATTTACGTTTCTTGGAACGCCGTTTCTTAGTAAATTTTCTTCTTTTACCACCTAATTGGATAGGACCCCTTATAGTATCTAAAACATTATCACCAGGTTCTGGCGGTCGGTTCCCGCCAAACTCTTCGTCATTTGCCGGTGCCACGATACCCCATTCTCCAGTACTGGTTAAAAGGATATCCATAGTTGGCGGATCGGGTATTATCCATTGATTATTTTCCCGCTTTAATACTTTATATCTCCAACGATTCCTATCAGCGAGCGTATGGGACCTTGCGCCATCCTCTGTCAATGCGATATATGATCCGATGTAATATATGTCACCATTATACACATACTGTTGTTGGGTGAGGGGCTGAACAAGTGGCATTTTATAATATAGAAAATATTTTAAATTTGATTTTAAATATTTCTTTGTATATAGTAAGTATATTAATAATGGAAACTAAAATTGTTCAGTGGGTTCAGTGTGATAATCAGTTAAAAGAATACAATGATAAGATGAAAGATAAAATGAAACCTGTCAAAGAAATGCGAGATAAGTTGGGGGATGAAATTTTACAAGATCTAAATATCGGTGAATTAGATAAATCACATATTCCTACTTTTAATATTCAGGCCTTAAATACCACTGTCGCCCCGACAGTAACTAAATCTTATGAAAGTTATACTAATAAATTTTATAAAGAATGTTTTGGGGAATACTTTGGTTCAGATGAAAAGGCGGATGATCTAATTAAATTCATGAAGAATAGGCGAAAAGTTGAAAAGAAATTTACTCTGAAACGAGATATTCTAATGAATATCAATGATTAACTAAATTTAAAATGTAAAGTTTTCACATCTAAATTATGATTTATTAATGATCTATCATTTAAAAATAGTTGATTCTTTAGTAAAAGATCAAATAATAATTGATGATCTTTTTTTATCTGTTTTATTCTTTTTGATAGATTGAATATATTCATATAAATTATGATATCCTTTCACAAAAACTTTATAAAAACTCCCTCCTTCACATTCGGTTTTTATTATCATGGTATCACTTAAAATATATTCTTTTCAAGTTCTATTTGTCTTAACCAAAATTCCGCATTATCATCAAGTCTACTATCAGTGAATAATACAACTTTATCAAAAACAGATTCCCATTTTTTTATATTTTCTATGTACATGCTTTCTTTATCCTTATACCCTACAATAAATATACCCAAATTTAATTTTATTTCACTAT
>Ga0115001_10003078_pt1 | contig 12649 bp, 6 predicted proteins | sample ArcticOcean_MG_C_12_FD_89869 | JGI IMG/M metagenome (GOLD analysis project Ga0115001, IMG submission 89869) | Marine microbial communities from western Arctic Ocean - ArcticOcean_MG_CB8_130 | ecosystem: Environmental > Aquatic > Marine > Oceanic | place: Arctic Ocean: Canada Basin | collected... | reverse complement strand
TGCTCGATTTCGACTAATAATAACCCGACAGAGAGCAAAACGAACAGGAATACACACGCGATCGCGTGCTGGAAAGGTTTCTCGCTGACCCTGTTCCCAACGAACTGCGAGAATTTTATTAACTTGCGTTCGAGCGACATTCTTACTCGAAAGTAAATATCACGTGATGTTTATTTTTGTTGTTAAATCTGATTTATCTTCGGAAAAAGTAAAGAACAAATAATAAAGAAAAAATGAATCTTTATTATTAGAGATGTGGATATACACACACAGAGACACACAGACACACACACAGACACACGCGCGGTAACGCTTCTGATCTGATCACGTGCGAATCGCTGCCAAGGAGTTTGCGCTATCGTACTGCTGTTCTTTTTTGCATGCGAATGAAAGGAACTTGTTTGTACTGTTTTTGTGGATAAACGATAACTGTGATGAACTTTGAAGCGGCGCGAAAAAGGTGGAACCTTGTTTGTGCTTTAGGGTTTAGGCAATTTCTTACGCCTCATTGGCTTGATTTTGGGCGAGGGGAGCTTTTTCTATTTTCTTCCTTTTTCTTGCTTTTTTAGACCCAAACCTCAACCTAATTCTCCTCTTCCCTTTTCCCCACAAACTCTATCAATTCTAAATACGTAAGAATATCTATAACATCAATACTAATCGAGCCGTCGATCATGAGTGGAGAAGTACTGAGAACGATCGATGAGGAGGAGCAGAAACCTTTGGTAAGCGTGTTGTCCGTTTTTTTTGTGCGCGCGCGTGTGTGTGTGTGTGTGTGAATGAATGTGTGAATTCAATTTTGCACGTTTTGTCCGCGGAACAAAGACCAAAATATTTATATGATTTCTTTTCGTTATCTCGTGGCACCTTTTTTGGAAAATAGTAGTAATCATTGATGAGAAGTTATGTATACGCATATGTATGCATTGCACTGAACTGACAAAACGTTGTTTAATTTTCTTTCTTTCTCGCATCGTAACATAGTTACGAAATAATAGTAACAACAATTATAACGATATCGAACACGCGGGAGGACGGCAACAACAAAAATCGTACTCGTTCCAAACATTGAACGAAGATATCAAACGAGACTCGATGGTACAATCGGTCTCTCAAGCCGATCGTTTATCGGACACTCTCGAACGTGCGCATAAACTCGCCTCTGAATCAGACGACGCCGGTGAAGCCATTTTGAAGAGCTTAAACGGGCAACGAAACAGGTTGTTATCCGCGAGAGCGGCCGCGAATAGCATGGAACGCGATATAGAAAGTTCGGAAAGAAAATTAAGGAGAATGGGTTACGAAAAATGTATTCAGAAGTGGATGTGGCACATAGTTGCTTTATGTTTCGTTAGCGCGATCGGGACTTTGTTCTATTGGAAAGTCACATCTTCTGGCGCAGATCACGAGAAAAACGGGCGACACTTGTCGGATTATAAAATCTTAGACGTCGACGACGATGGGAATTTCCAATAATAAAAAATGGTATACGTAGTATTATAGTAGTATTATAGTAGTAGTAGAAGAAGAAGTAGAGAAAAGTAGTATGGATTAGTAGTCTAGCGCACGGTGTATTTATTTTATGTATTATACTAAATCAAAATCATGTTCTTCATTAGAAGAGACTCTTTCTCAAAACTCGGGCCGTCATGAATAAAAATAATAAAACAAACACGTTAAGCGAATTAGTTTCGCTGGCAACTTGCGACGAATCGAACCTTAACGAACACGCTGGAGAACAAAACAGATCATCTTCCGCTTTTGAAGAAATCCTCGCGTTAATTGCCGAAAACGAACTAGAAATAATCGATTTATTGCGCGAAATGGACAAATCGTTAACTTCCGAAAACGCAAAGACGAGGCAGAGAGCGACCGAGTTATTGAGCGAATCAGTTCGCAAATTGATGCAAAAAGAAGAAAAAAGAAGAACAGTAGGAGGAGGAGGAGGAGGAGGAACTCGCGATGATTTCGATCATGAGCAGACGAAAAGAGAGGCTATGCTGTTAATGCAATTTTTCGCAGCAAAGACGAGAGAGGTTTCGACCTTAAGAAGTGGTTTAGATGGGTGTTTGTTCTCAGTGAAGTATTTGTATAGGTTGGAAACGATGAGGAAAGAAGCAGAAGAAGAAAAAAATGCGAAGAATGAGAGTAATGAGAAAGAAGAACGTTATTCGAATGATGATGATGTTATAGAGTGTATAGATAACGTATGCGAGGAGTTGTTCGAGCAAGTTCACGCGCCGGCGCTAGCGCATCGAGAGCGACAAAAGGTGTATAATTTGTTAGCAGAGTTATTAAGGACGTTTCCGGAAGGTGTAGTTCTCGGTGTAGAACAGAGCGTAGATGTGAGACGAAAGAAGGCTGTGTCTAGATTAGAACGCATCGTAGCGAATTGCGACGGTGAAAGAGATCCACGAAACGTGTTGGCTCTGTGTCAACTCTGGCGTGAGTTGCCAAAAGCATTCAACGAGGCTGATAGGAATCATTATGATAAGAATAAGATGAATGCATCGAACGATGAAAATTTTCAATCAGTGAGTGCGCAAGCTTTTGTGGCGAACTGTGAGGAAGTATACGATATCGTTGCGGCATATTTCCCAATTTCGTTTAAACCGCCTCAGAACGATAGCGTTAAAATTACAAGAGAGGAACTCGCGAGCGGTCTTCGAAGCGCCATGACAGCAACGAATTGTTACGCAGAGTTTGCTATTCCGCATGTTTTAGAAAGTGTCGTAAGTAGCGGAGACGACAACGCTACATCCTCTAAATCTGGCGAAGTGTGCGCAGACGCCATCGATTGCCTTGAAAAGATGAGTACTGATTGGCCCGATGAAGATATCGCGACGGATAGTATTTGTAAGAACGCCTGGTCGCGTTTACGACTGTGCATCATTTCTCCTAAAGATTTAGAGTGGTCGCGACCGGTGCGCAGGGCAACAGCGCGTTTGTTGTCTAATAAAACAACGTTTTCGACTAAGATTTTGAATTTAGCTTTAGAAGATCAAAGTTTGACAACGTGCGAGGAGGCGTTTAAAGCGTACATAGCGTTAAAAAGGGAGAAATCAAACATGCAGCAGCAGCGGCAGGTATGTAACACAGCACCACTAACACCAACAGATGCAAATAGTGATGAAGAACAAAAAGATGAAGCGATGGAATTAGAAGACGGAGGCGATGGAGGTGGAGGAGGAGGCGGGTGCTGCGGAGGAGGATGTGGGAAAGCAGCATCGATAACAAAAAGCGATGAAATTGAAACTGCCGCAAGAGTCGCTGCTTCAGTCGTCGGGTGGTGTCTTGGAGCAGTTGCGGCAGCGAATAAAGATGCCGCTAAAATAGCTGTACGCGTTAAACTCAGAAAGTTACTGGATATTTTGCGAGAAGACGACGAGAGCGACGATGTAGGAATGATCGAAGAAGAAGTAGAACATAAGAACGTTAATGAAATTCTGCATTGGCGCTCGATTGCAATGGTAATGATAACGCCAACTCTTGGCGGTGCGCTCGATGCGGCACTTTTGTCACCATCACCACCATCATCGCCAAATGACGAAGAGATATTAGGGGGAGAGATGCGCGATATTCTTTGCGATACGCTCGTTGCAGGACTTCGCACGTTTACATGTAGGACGAAAGATCATGACGGTATTGTGATCTCAATCGCGTGCGCTTCTGCGTATTTGCAATTTCCAGAGTTTTCAGTCGGAGATGATGCAAAAAAATCATACGAGATTGTGTTGGAAGCTTTATTCTGGCTCACTACGACTGCATTGGATGAAGAAATAGTCTTTGAGAAGTTAGTAAATATTGACTCGGACGATGGTAAAGACGGCGTAAGCACAACCCCATCAATTGCAGACGAATCAGAAGATCGCAGATTACGTGCGAAAGATGCACTCGTTGCTGCGATAACATCTACATCATCTTCAAACGGTGTACTTGCCGGTCAAACAATTTCGAAACTCATTGAATATGCGCTCTTCGATGAATCACCGGGACATGCTGATCGTAGAAGGCGCTCGCTCGAACTTTGCCTCGCCATCGTAACGTACTCTTCAAAGTCATCGGCGGCAAATGATAATAATAACAACAAAAAAGGAAGTTTGGGAAAGAGAGCGTTTAGAGAAAAAGTTGTTGGAGGAGTCGCGAGATTACTTGCCGAAAATCCCGCGTTGAGGCTGCGAGAAACTACTGCCACGGATTGTTTGCTCGCATGTTTACGTACTCGCGCGTTGGAGCAGGATATTATATCCGAGAATATGACGCAAGACGTGAAGATGAGCGAAGATGCTTTATCGGCTGAACTCTGCGCGAGGCTATCTCTCGGTTCGCTCGGATTTGGTCTTCCAGAAATGAACGCAAATTTCGTATGCGCGACGATGGCGTGTTCAACTTCTGAAGCACAAGTTGCACTTGTTGCCATGTGTTGTGCAGTTGTTCTCGGTCAAGTGAATGGGAATTTTGAAAATGCCTGCGCCGGTCTCTGCGGTTGCCGCGCGATTGTTCTATCGGATGAAAAGAATGAACTTTTGAAAGCAACGACGCAAAGACTAATAGACATAGCGAGTGGTAATTCACCTTATGAGACGTATTCGGTCCAGAAAAAGTCTTTGGCTTTACACGCGGTCTCTTCTATGCTTCACAAAAGAGGTATTGATCGTTTTTTTCCGAATGAGAAGTCGATATTTTCAAGAGAAGCGCTGCGAAAGTTGGTATATCAAGGCGCAAGCGAGAGCGGTTTATTGCTCCGAGCGCTATTATTTTCGCCGGAAATGAAAACAGACTTGAATACTGAAAAACTCGACACGGTCTTAGAAGCGTTTCTAGAGTTACTTTCCAAAGAAGGCGATGATGGAAAGGCATATCACGTCTCGGGCGCGTTCCATCGAGCACTCTTGGAAGAATATGCCAACAACGATAATGAAAGCGAAAAAAACGAATTTACTTCCATTGCGACAGATTTGTTAGGATTTAGATCCTTCGACCATGGGTTCCGAAAGCCCGTTCGCGCGCAACGATTCGTCACCGAGACTACGAAAAAGATTCGTGAACTCTCAGAGAACAAAATAAGTGCGCACGTCGCGTTGGCAATTGTTGCGCTCGCTTCGAGCTCGTCTACGCTCATCTCGTCGTCTTTAACGAATAGTACAAACGTGGATATTCTTTTAACGTGTGTTACGACTGCTTTACTTTCGCCAAAAAAGCAAGGCGTGGTAAATGAAAACGCTTCAGAATTATTGCCTGCTATGTTAGGCGCAGTGCGAATAGCCTCGACGTTCTTTGAGTCTCCAAGTGCGTTTGATAAAGATGGACATTTGACTGAAAAACATGCGAGTAAACTTTTACTTGCCATTTGCGCATCATGTTCTTCTGCTTCGTCTGCTTCTACAAACGCGGCAGCTGCCGTGGACGCTAAAGTACGCGCGTTGGAAACGCTCGCCAAGTGCGGTGGTTTACCATTCAACGCCATTTATCCTTCGCGATTCGAAGTATACGAAAACTGTCGCTCGTGGTTAGACGACCCAAAACGGAGAGTCCGTCGCGCAGCTGCAGCGGCTTGTTCGGTATGGGCTCCTTTGGTCGCATCGAAATAAAAGTTCTTTTATAGATCGGATTTTTGCAAAAGAACTCTAATACGGTATATATACTATATCAACACATTTTTATTTATTACACGTGTAACTAATATTCTATGCTATGTTTGCTTCCTATTTTCAGATGAATCTCTCGCAAAGTTTTAGTCATCATCGCATCGTCTATTTTTCTACATCTATCGATAACTATTACATCAGAATCTGTCCCATGCACTTCCCGAGCGCGGTGGAGAACGTGTTTTCTACACCGAACGATCTCCGGTCGCGCCGGGTCGTTGATTAAAAAATAATCTCCTTTAACACCGCTTACGCATACGTAGTGCCCTACGAACTCGTCGTCGTCATCGACCGACGATAACGAACGACTCTCGACAAAATCATATCCCCTCTCTAAAGACTTTTTATCGACTAAAACGATCAACACGTTGTTCTTCTCCATCGCGTGAAAGTATTTCTCGAACAAATCGTCCTCGACTTCGTCGCAGACGTCGACGTAAACGCCTTCCTCGCTCTCCGCCGTCTCAAACGCCTTCTTCACCCTATCCCTATCGCCCTCGAACTCGCTCGCGTAGAACTTCTTCGTTCGATATTCCTCGTTCGCTACTTTCGCCGATTTCGTCACTAACTTCACTTCGCATGCGCCGAAGATCTTCAATAACAACGCGATCTCGATCGACCATACGGATTCGCAGCTGTTCCCAAGAAACCGCTCCATCGCGAACTTCAAATCCTCTACTCGAACTTTATCGTTCCCAGCGATCGCTCTCAAGACCATCGCAGCGCACGCTAATCCGCAATCCCACTGTCTCTTCTGCGTGACGTGCCGTAATCGCATATATCTCGCGCTCGTCGTCTTCCCGCTTTCCATTTTTATTCCTTTTCTCTCTCCCGAATAGGAGGATCAAAGAAACATCATCATCATCATCATCACGGCCATGTTCATACTCTTCTTCTTCTTCTTCTTCTTCTTCCTTTAGCATTCAAAGCAGTGCGATTGACGGAACCAACAGACTATTGAATTAAGTTCCTACTTATTTTGATATACATATCTTCGCATTTATTACGCATCAGTTCCGATCAGTTAACATCAGGATATATAAAACGTATCCAATCCCTCCAAAAGCACGGGCACGACTGGACGAAAAGATAGAGAGAGAGAGGTTTGATAGCGCTTTATTCAAAGCAGTGCGATTGACGGAACCAACAGACTATTGAATTAAGTTCCTACTTATTTTGACATACATATCTTCGCATTTATTACGCATCAGTTCAAATTCAGAATAACGGATATAAAAGTGTATCTCATCGATCCATCGATACTTTTCTTCTGCACTTTTTTAAACGCAAAATCAAAAGGTACGCCTTCCGTCGCGCACTTTGACACTCTGCTCATCGAGAGAGAACGCGTTGGACACGAAGCTCGCTCTTTATCGCTCTTTATCGCTCTTTATGTCAATCGTGTTCTCGTTTTAAGTCTCTCTTCTTGTGTCTGTTCGTTGTGGATATCTTTTTGATCTGAAAGGGATGGATATCAATCACGATATAAAAAACGTTTTTTTCGTGATTCTCGAGGATCAAAACAGAAGAAGAAGAAGACGAAGAAGAAGAAGAAGGAACCTTCGCAGGTCGACGCGCTCTCACTCGCTCTTAACTCGTTTTTTACGCGCTCGTTTTTGATTCGATGGTGATCATGAAGAGCAAACTGACCTTTAGAAACCTTTCTACTTTTTGTACTGCGTGCGTAAAACTCGTTCTTCTTCCAAAATCAAAATTGGACGAATCAGGAACAAAAAGGGGGAGACGAGCAGGTTAAAAAAATGGGCAACGAACGGAAACAGCAAATAGTCGTCAGACGACAGCCGAACAACTCGATATCGAACGTCTCGTTGTTTCAGAGGAAGCAGAAAGGCGAGCGAGCGCCGAAGATGAGTAATAAGCAGGAGAAGAAGAAAGTCGATTTCCAGGACGTCATGAAGAAGGCGTCGGAGAAGGCGTTTAGGGGCGGCGTCGCGGGCTTCGCCGCCGGAGTCATACAAGTCGGGTCGTTTATGTGGATGCGAACGACCATGAACTATCAATACGCGAACGGAGGGAGTTTAGCGAACGCTTTGAAGACTTTGTATAAAGAGGGCGGTATTCCGAGATTTTATAGAGGGTTACCGTACGCGATTATTCAAAACCCGATGTCGAGGTTTGGCGATACGGCGGCGAATACTGGGATTTTGGCCGCTTTGGAAGCGTTTTATCCACAAATGCCAGTGCCGGTGATGACTGGGTTTGCCAGTGCCGGAGGTGCGACTTGGAGAATTATGTTGACGCCAGTGGATACGTTCAAGACGACGTTACAGGTCCAAGGCGCCGGCGCTTTACAGCTTTTGAAGAACAAAGTGAAAGCCGGCGGTCCGGGGGTTTTATACTCCGGCGCTGCTGCGAACTTTGCCGCGAACTGGGTTGGTAACTACCCATGGTTTGCAACGTTCAATTATTTACAAAAGAACGTACCAAAGATGGATGGGAACGCTGGATTGGCTAGAAACGCCGCGATTGGCGCAACCGCCTCGATCGTCTCCGACTGCGTCTCGAACTCTTTGAGAGTCATCAAGACCGTGAAGCAAACAAACGCGGACGCGAGCTTAAGCTACGGCGACGTTGTGAAACAAATCATTGCCAAAGATGGTGTAAAAGGTTTGTTCGGAAGAGGTTTACAAACGAGAATGCTCACAAACGTCATGCAATCGATGGTCTTTTCAGTGTTTTGGAAAGCGATCGAGAAGTCTTTGAACGACCGAGCCGCCGCGAAGAAAGTAGCGGCAGTGCCAGTACCAGCGGGTAAGAAAGGCAAAAAAGCGAGTTTGACGATGGCGCATGCCGACAACAGTTACAACATGTTCGGTTTACCGCCTTTGAAAAGAGCTTCTGAGAACGGTTTAGTGATTGCGTAACGAGCGAGCGATCTCGCTACAAATATTTGCGATTCGCGTTGGTGGTATGTGTGTATGTTTATGACTATATTTATAAAAATCGAAAACAAACTCTCTCACTCTCTTCTCTCACTCTACTCAACACACGCACACACACACACACACACACACATTCATACATTTTTTTCTTCTCTCTCTCTCTCTCTCTCTCTCTTCGTTATAAATTATTTTTACGCGTTTTGTAACTTAGGCAACGGTTCGTTCGAGAACACGTATTCATCACCCTTCTTAACGATTGCCACGCATTCACTCCCAACTCTCCAAGTCGCTTCGGCGATAGGCGTTGGGTCGTACAAGTATAATTCTGGCCAGTTTTCTTTTATTGCTTCAGTAGCCTTGACTGCTTTGTAATGCGGGATAGTGTGGTTGATATGGTGCGCGACGTGCGTGGAACCGATGCGATGGTGAAGAAAATCGTATACTTTACCGTACGGGCGATCGATTGTCATGAACGCCCCTTTTACGAGATTCCAATCATCGCCGGCAAAGTGCGGGACATCGACGTCGGTGTGTTGAAGCCACGTATATAAGACGAGCCAGAAATTCGTGAACAAATACGGCGCAAAGTATAAGCCGAAAACGGCCACGAACGATGTATTTACGGCCCAATATGCCATCGCACCAAGAGTCAACGCAACACCGACATCAGAAAACCAGACTTTGTTTCCCCATTTTCCTGGGAACAAAGCGTGTTTCCCCGTTGCGCCCATCTTTGGCACGAAATGGTTCGTTTTCCCTCTCACCGGCCCCCCGCTTGCGCCCATTAAGAGATACAAAGGCCACCCAAACACAAACACGCCGATTAAGTTCAACGCGGAAAACAACTTTTTCCCGAACGTTTTCCTCAAACCAAAAGTTAAATTCGCTTCTTCACTTCCCATTTGCGCAGGGACGTGCGTCTCTCCCTCTGAAACGTGGTTCGTTCGACTATGATGCACCGCGTGACTTCTTTGCCACGAAAAATACGGCACCAATAACAACGAATGCAAAACGTACCCGACAGTATCTTGCACTAGACGATTATCCGAGAACGCTCCGTGCCCGCACTCATGCGCGGCAACCCAACACCCCGTCGCCGCGGTCCCAGCGACGTACGCGTACGCCACCCAGGCCGGTAAAAACGCCGCTTGCATCGGCAACTGCGTAAAAGCCAAAGCGCCTACGGCCAAAGTGATCGAAGTCGATATCGCCGCGTACATCATCGACTTCGCGGTATCTCTCTCAAAGCACTCGCGCGGTATTTTCGATAGAACTTCGGCCATTGCAGGGAATCGTTTCTCCTTCGCGTTCAAAGCTTTCCCTCGCAGGCCACTGAACAACTGTTCCTGTTTCTGTCCATCGAACATGTCCGCGTATTGTACGTACGACGAAACCGCCGAACCGTTTCGCGGCCCAGCTTTGGCCAAAACTTTAATTTTAATCTTCTTCTGCGCCCATTTCCTATCGATCAGAGCTCGTCTCTTCGCAGAACTTCGCAAAGTCCTATCGACCACGTGCAATCGCGATTCCTTCTTGAAAGCGGCTGTTTCGCTTCGTGAACGCATGTTTGCGACCGCGGTTGACAAAGTCGTCGTCGTCGTCATCATATTTTCACTTTGGGGAAACTAAAAATGTTTACACGATTTTTGAAGATACGTGCGCTCTCTTATGCTCTCACTTTACCCTCGAAATTCTTACTCTGTAAGTGTCTCTCTGTGAATGTCGTTCTCAGAATAAGCCTAACGATGATTGTCGATTTATTCTCGTTCGGAGTATATATGGTCTATTAATTACTGTTTTAGTTCTTTTTTATGCGGTGGAAAAGGGGGCAGCAGAGAAAAGAGGGGGGTATGGTGGTTTAGGGTTTCATGCATGTTGATTAATTTTAAGCGTAAGAGAAAGAGCGCGCGAGAGAGAGTTTGATGCCGGATGAAATCGAGAGTAGTGGAAATTGTGTTCCTATGCAATCTAAAGCGAGAGAAAGAGAGTTAAAAAAAAAGGGATGGAAATAGTTCTACGGTAAGCGCGAGAGCGAGGATGACATCGAGAGTAATGGGAATTGTGTTATTTATATACGTTATGTATATATATTAATACGATCCTAATACGGTGCAGTTGTGGTAGTAGAATTGGAAAACGTGTGCACCTCGTTCACGTTCTCTCGTACTCTCGCGTTCTTCTTTTTCTATCTCGTCTTCTTTCTTTTTTGATTCGCTCGCAAGGTCTGATTGTATAGATCTGCGCGAAAGTTTTCGTTTGTTTTTGATGAAATACACTCGCGCAAATGACGTAAATAAATTACGCGGCTAAGAAGCCTTTGGTGTAGTTCGTGCAAAGCTCTTTTAATTTAGCGTTCGTGGCTTCAGAGATCACACCTTCGTTTTTGATCGCGTCCAAGATCGAGGAGTCGACTTGTTTCATTAAGCCGGCTTCGAATCTTCCGATATCTTTAACGGCGACTTTGTCGAGGTAACCTTTAGTCGCGGCGTAAATGACGACGACTTGATTTTGCACTGGGATTGGTTGAAATTGGCCTTGCTTGAGAACTTCGGTCAAACGCGCTCCACGGTTGAGCAAGTATTGCGTCGCGGCGTCCAAATCGGAACCGAATTGCGCAAACGCGGCGACTTCTCTGTATTGCGCCAATTCGAGCTTTAAAGAACCAGAAACTTGTTTCATAGCCTTCATTTGCGCGGCGGAACCGACACGGGAGACGGACAAACCGACGTTAATTGCCGGTCTGATACCTTTGAAGAATAATTCAGTTTCTAAGAAAATTTGACCATCGGTGATGGAAATGACGTTGGTTGGGATATACGCCGAGACGTCACCGCCTTGCGTTTCGACAACGGGCAACGCAGTCATGGAACCGCCACCGACTTCGTCAGACATCTTCGCAGATCTTTCTAACAAACGAGAGTGCAAGTAAAAGACATCCCCAGGGAACGCTTCACGTCCTGGCGGACGTCTCAACAAAAGAGACATTTGACGATACGCAACAGATTGCTTGGACAAATCGTCGTAGATGATCAACGCGTGCATGCCGTTGTCTCTGAAATATTCAGCCATAGCGCAACCAGAATACGGGGCGAGAAACTGTAACGGTGCTGGATCGGAAGCCGTGGCCGCGACGATGATGGAATATTTCATCGCATCTTTATCGTGCAAAGTCTTCACTAATTGTGCAACCGTAGATCTTTTTTGACCAACCGCGACGTATACACAATATAACTTCTTCTTCTCGTCCGTTCCGTTATTAACGCCAGCTTGGTTAATAATCGTATCAATCGCAATCGCAGTCTTACCAGTTTGACGATCGCCAATAATTAACTCCCGTTGTCCTCTCCCAACCGGGACCAAAGAATCGACCGCTTTCAAACCGGTTTGCATCGGTTCGTGTACAGACTTTCTGACAATAATCCCGGGCGCCTTCAACTCGACGCGTCTCTGCGTCACGTCAGTAATCGCTCCCTTACCATCAATCGGGTTCCCTAAACCATCCACAACTCTCCCAAGCATACCTCTCCCGACCGGAACGTCCACGATCGACCCCGTTCTCTTCACGATATCGCCCTCGTTAATCGTCGTATCGCTTCCAAAGCATACGACGCCGACGTTATCGTTCTCCAAGTTCAACGCCATGCCGCGCACGCCGGACGCGAACTCGACCATCTCGCCGGATTGGATCTTATTCAACCCGTACACGCGCGCGATCCCGTCCCCGACCGATAACACTCTCCCAATCTCGTCAATGTTCAAATCCGAGTAATGGTTCGATATCCTTTGCTCCAATAACTGCGATAACTCGACCGCGGACATTGCCTGTTCAGTTCGTTCCAGTTTCGTTTTTGCGTGGTGCGGTATGTAGAGAAATATGTTTCTTGTCAGTCTCGCTGATATAAAAATCCACTTCTTTTTCTTTCTTTCTTTCTTTCTTCTTGAGAGAATATCAAAAGGGCCAAAGAGGGACCAAATTTGACCCTCTCGATACAAAACTATCAAAGTATGAACTCGCTCAAAGAGAGTGAAAAGACAAAAGGAAACGAACAGATCTGATCGAGAAACAAAACAGCATCGAGATCGAGATATCGAGCGCAT
>Ga0115001_10003077_pt1 | contig 12649 bp, 12 predicted proteins | sample ArcticOcean_MG_C_12_FD_89869 | JGI IMG/M metagenome (GOLD analysis project Ga0115001, IMG submission 89869) | Marine microbial communities from western Arctic Ocean - ArcticOcean_MG_CB8_130 | ecosystem: Environmental > Aquatic > Marine > Oceanic | place: Arctic Ocean: Canada Basin | collected... | reverse complement strand
ACCTGAACCCCAGCGCATAAAATTGTGAGTCTCTTATACTGAGTATTGAGTTCCGACATTTTCTTTTTAATTTTTGGATAATTTTCAATTTCAACATCTAAATATTCTATAGGCTTTTGAGGATTTATATCGAGATAGGAGATACACCAATTTTCTCGTTTGATTTCACTATAATACATCATAAGGAACACTCCGAAACTTATAGTATTAATGACAAGCACAGAAGAGCGGTATGAATTACCGCTATTCATATTTTCCATAATAGTGCATGTATTGTTTCCGCAAGAATGTGGAACGAATATTGTCAGGAATGTGCCCATTAGAATTTTATAAAACTCCAACAAGAAGATTAATGAGCCATTTATTCGCTGTTTTGTGTCTACTAACATTGTTATAGAATATCAGAATATTTAAATATGCTTTATAAGTCAGCTAAGCTGTGGCAAAAGTTGGGTTTATTCATTTCCAACGATATCATTTACAACTGTGTAGGCACATAATATTACCTAAAACAAACTTGAAATTTATGTAGGTAAATTTAATTTTCTTAAATTTTTAAAGAATTCTCAAATCGATTTTTCGAAAATGGACATTTTAAAATGTCCAAAATGAGAAAATGAAATTGAGAATTGATAAAAAAATAAAAAAAAAATTGGGTTTAGATGATAATGGTCTAAAATAAAATATGAAAAAAAACCGTTTGTTATGATCTACTTTTTAATTTAAAAAGCTTAAGCATATTTTCCGTTGCCTATATATAGCAACCAAAAATATGCTAAATATTCACCAAAAATACCAGTGTAACAAATGCGACTATGTATGCAGCAAAAAACATTTATGGACGCAACATCTTTCAACCCTAAAACACAAACGGCAACGCCCGGCAACCAAATTCGTGTGTAAAATATGCGGAAAAATTTATAAACAACGCTCAGGATTGTGGAGGCACAAAAAGAAATGTTCTTTTGACGAATATGATTATGTAGAGAACGATAATAATGTAGTTATTCAAGAAGGATCTAATAAATTGGAAAAGGAGAATACGGAATTGAAAACTTTAATGACACATTTGATAACTGGACTGAATAAAGACGCAAATATGAAGAATGAGATGATGGGACAATTGAAAGAACAGAGCAAGATAATCCAGGATATGATTCCACGATTGGGTAATAACAATAACAATCGATTCAATATCAACTTATTTTTAAACGAGCAATGTAAAGATGCGATAAATATGTCGGACTTTATTGAATCTCTACAAATACAATTAGAGGATTTGCACTATACAAAAAATAATGGTCTTATAGAAGGCATAAGTTCCATTTTCGTAAATGGGTTAAAACAACTCGATACATTCAAGCGTCCAATTCATTGCACCGATATTAAGAGGGAAACGTTGTATATCAAAGATAACAACGAGTGGGATAGAGAAAATGGAAAAGAACTGCTTCGGACAGCTATAAGCGATGTAGCGAATAAAGAAAGAAAGGCAATACTCGAATGGGAATCAGAAAACCCTGATTGGGGTGAAACAGAACATGGAAAAGACGATTACATTCATCTCATAAAATCTGTCATGGCAGACATTTCACAACCTCCCGATGAAAATAAAATTATCAAGACAATCGCAAAAGAGACAATCATAGATAAGGATACCATTATCGAAAAGTAGTTTTTGAAAAAATTGATTTAGTCAGCGTTCAGGAGAGATAACCAGAAAAATGGACTCGACTATGATTCAAGAAAATGTTACACGAGAGAGTATTCGCCGCGAAAATGTAAGAAATTGTATAATAATCTTTGTGGCAGGAATCGGCGTTGTATTAGGGTTGGGACTGATTGGAGTGTTTTTCACATACATGATACACTCATATGAATTGAAGAATTTCGCACCGGCCCTCGTATTTACGCTGGCCATTGTAGTTATCTTCGCATGGGTTTTGGTTCAAACATACTATTCTAGAACTCCCCTTGAAGAACGTCCATGCGGATGTCTAAGTTATCCTATTTCCGGTGGAACTCCCATTATGGACCCACTTATAGATAATATTAAAGGAGCAAATGTTGATGATACTGAATCCGAGGATTTGTAATTATAAGTCATTTATATACTTGCAGTGTTTTTTTTACAAAAATTGATTTGTATATACCTCACAATATAGTGATAATATACAATTATGAATTCACCATATAACACTAGAAATTATATGGCGAATATATTCCCGTGCCTGGAAACGTCGGCTGTCTGCTTCGCAATGTTGTTTATGATTGGGATCGTTGGTGGAGCCATCACGTTCTCAGTCTATTCGGTGATTGCGCTGATCAACAATTCAAATAATTCTATACAGGATGTGTGCTCTGGTTCCAATCTCTGGTCTTTCCTGCTCGTTACACTTATCGCAGGTTTCTTGCAGAGCTCTCAGTCAGCAAGCAGCGCGGCAAGCGAGAGCAGGGGAGCGAAGATGATGTCAGTATTATGTGTCGTGGTAGTTCAGATCGGATTTATGGTCTGGGCTGGATTCGAGCTATGGGCGAATAGATGTGCGGCAAATAATCTTTCGGATAATCTTATATACAAGATGGTTCACACATGGTTCTTCATCGCGGCAACAGCATTCGGTCTTGTAATTATTATTGTAATTGGTGCGGGTTGTATGGAAATTCGTGAGTCCAACGCCGCGAGGGGGCGATGGTTTGCTGACGAAGGCAGTTTTGATTCCAGGTCTAGGGTGGTAAGTGCCGATAACATCGACATCGATTATGTGCGCAAAATGTGATTTGTAACTGTTCCAAAATTATTCCAACGTATATTTTTTATTTGTAATCAGGCAAATGCAAATACTATCATATTTATTACGTTTTAGTGAAGATTTCAGCATATAAAATATGTGTTAGTTCCTTGTAATTATAATCTATCAATATTTATATTATGAGTAATAGTGCGCCCTTCTATAACCTTCACAACAGTAATCAATTAATAAAGAATGAACAAAATTATGTTCTTGATAGGAAGCTTCTTACCGTGCATAGCGAGGATAGAGATATAAAAAAATGGCCAAACGCGAACCACTTCGAAATTATGCTCCCTGAATCGATGTTAAACGTCCAATCTATGAGATTGGTTCAGATTATGCTCCCAGCCAACTATTATACATTTAGTAAAAAGTTGCAAAATACGAAATTTTCATTCGATGCATCTGGGTGTTCAGAAACAATTGAGATTGCGAAAGGGTTCTACTCTCCTTCACAGATTGCTGCCGAAGTCCAGAATAAAATGAATGATGCCATGGGGGTATGTCTTGATAACTCAGGTTACAACGCATTTCAAGTAGCATATAACTGTGTGAGTCAGAATATATGGATAGGAAATGAGATCAATGATTTTTCACTTAACTTCGGTACACAGATGATATATGATTTTAGCGGATGTCCCGAGCCACTCATTTGGGATAGATATACAAAATGGGGAATGCCATTTAATCTTGGCTATGAAAGAAAAAGATATGGCACAATTAGTGATATATCTGATGTGACATTTGACTACACTGTACCAAAGACTCTGTTTCTTGATTCGAGTAACAATACCAACACAGTCTACTATTCTGAGGCACCTACATGTGTAAAGATTCTAGGTGAAAAGGCAATATACATGGAAGTAGATAAGTATAATTCCTATGATGAACTATATCCCTACTCTCAGGAAACATCGAGTTTTTATAACAACGATTATGGTGGTAAAGTAAAATCGGCATTTGCTAAAATACCTATCACTATATATCCTCTTGGAGAACTATTCGATTCACGAAATGGTTTTCTACAGAATCTTTCTCATTATGACCCACCGATAGAAAGAATAGCGAAACTTAAGTTCAAATTCCGATACCACGATGGCACTCTTGTTGATTTCCAGAAATTTCCATTCACGTTTGTGGTTGAATTCAATCAGTTGAAGAATGAAATTAATAAGAAGTATAATGTCCGCATCCCATGCACTTACCGACTTTAGGTCTCTTATTGGTTATAAATCACTTCTATTCCAAGGTTTTATATTTAAGATTTAAATATAAAATTATGATTATCTGCTATTTACCATGCGCTTCCTCCAAACATTCCACCCATCCCTTCATTTGCAGCCATCGGCTCTTGAGACATACTAGGTGTATTAGCGTCTTGCAAAGGTGTCGCCTGGTTCTGGTACATCTGGTTGAAGTCAGGGCTCTGCTGCGGTGATATCTGCTGAGGTTGTTGAGGTGCTTGGTTCATTTGGGGCATCGACGTTAATTGAGGGTTAGATGGCAATATCTGACTGCGGTCTTGGTAATCCGCCTGGCTTGGCTGATGCTGTCCTGCTAATGGCTGTGATACACGGACAACAGATTGGTCGCTACCTTTTTGCTGTGGGGTGTCTGTTCTTCCTTCAAATCTGTCTACTACACGATCGAGAAGAATGTTGAGTTTTGCGCCTAATTTTGTTTGCATAGTAGCAAGGATGATTATGAATGGAAGAAGGAAATTGGTAGCATTAAATTTCCCATAGTTGCATCCGCTGTACGTAGGAATATATTGGATCATTTTATTCGTAAACCAGATGGAGCAAATTATGAGTAATAGTTGTCCGATGCTTTCTGCCATAATCTCTAAACTTCCTTTAGATTCATCCTCTTCGGGAATAATATGTTTGATTGCTTTCAGGACGAGCAATACTGGGATAATGGCTAGTACTGCGTATTGTCCCATATTCAGCATTTCACATTTATTTTCATCATCGAAGTTGAAGACATACTTGAGAAATCCCATTGACTCTGACGGAACAGCTTTAACGGTTTCAGTTATGTTTTCCATATGATTTATAAAAAGAAATTAAAAATAAGATAAGAATCATTACATAATGTTAAAAAATGCGCTTCGCCATATAAAATTAAACAAAGGAATAATGCACGATGAGAATCAATATATAAGATTGGTTAAAGATATACTGAGTGACGGTGAGATGGTAGTTGGTCGGAATGGAAGTGCTAAAACGGTTATAGGTAGTGCAATGCATTTCTCTTTGAAGGATGGAACTTTACCACTACTTACCACCAAAAAAGTAGCATGGAAGACTTGTCTCCGAGAGCTGTTATGGTTTGTAAATGGATATACAAGTAACGATAAGTTGCTCGATAATAATGTAAAAATTTGGAAAGGTAACGCATCTAGAGAGTTTTTGGATAGTAGAGGACTGTATAATCTAAGAGAGAATGACTTAGGACCTGTGTACGGACATCAGTGGAGACATTTTAATGCTCCATATGGGACATGTGATGACAATTATGATGGAAAGGGTGTCGATCAATTGCAGTATATCATAGACCAATTAAAGAATGAAGAAACACGCGCTTCTCGTCGTCTTCTGATGTCAGCATGGAATCCTTGTCAATTAGATGAAATGGCGTTACCACCGTGTCATGTTCTAGCACACTTCAATGTTCTTGATACAGACAAGTTATCATGTAATCTGTATCAAAGGAGTGGTGATGTTGGTCTTGGAGTGCCATTTAACATCGCTTCATACAGTTTCTTGACGCATCTTATTGCTAATCATTGTGGTCTTAAAGCACATGAATTCATATATCATTTAGGAAATTGTCATATATATGACGATCATCTTGATATTCTTAAGATACAAGCAGAACGAGAAGCATATCCATTTTCTACATTAAAGATTGATGTTATGAGAGAAGATATAAATGATTATGTTGAAAAAGATTTTGTCATTTCGGATTATACGTATCATCCAGCTATTAAAATGGAAATGCGCAAATAAATCCGATTTAATGTATTCATTGTTATTAAAATGAGTGGAGCAGCAGGATTATCAGCAGCTAAAAGAAGAAGAGGTGGTAATGGAGGATTCTCTCAACCACAACCACAAACACCTACACCGCAGCGCCAGCCACCCCCAGGCGCAGGTCCACCACCCCCAGGACATGTTCAAATCTCACCAATGAAGATACTTGAAAATCATGAGATAAGACTTAATAATCTCGATCAACATTTGCAGGATATAATAGAAAGTTTTGGCACACAGAATGCAAGTGCTTCAGATGAGAGTTTGGTATTCTTTAGAGATAAAACAATCCAGTTGGAGAATAAAATTGAGGAACTTGAGGGGTTGTTACATAAAGTGCAGACATTCTCTATGGAAACAAATACAATGGTATTGAAGTCAAACAACGCTGTTGATGATGCTGATGATGATGCTGTCGATGAGTCTGATGCTCTGAGTGAGTATAATGGGTCTCCAGATGATGATAATGTATCCGATGTAGGAGAGATGCCTGTTGATGAACCAATAGAATTAGCTATCACCGGATAAATAAAGAAAAATTGATCTTCATTATTCTTAATAATAGATATCAACAAAAAATGAAGATCACTATCAGCGAACCGCACAAAGTCGCACATTTCACCGCCATATTTCACAATTTGAAACAATTCTCTGATAACATGGTAATATATTTCAATTCCGACAACTTCTACATACAAGGTTTAGACGGTTGTCATTGCTGCCTATTTGAGTGTAAATTAACATCGCAATGGTTTGATAATTATGATTATGATGCTGAAAAGGATCAGCCATATATAGGAGTAAATTTGGCATTACTTCACAAGATCATTGGCACTCGGCATACAGATCAAACGATTGAACTGATGGTCGAGAAAGATTCAGATAATCTCGACATCAACTTTGTAGGTTCCGCAGAAAATAACCTCGATCGTTTCTTTGAGATTTCTCTTATCGATATTCAATGTGACCTCATGGAACTCCCACCTCCGGATACATTAGTAGATTTAACTATGAATACCTCTAAGTTTCAAGAATTGATATCGCAAATGTTGATGTTTAATAACGAAGTATTGTTCTCATTCGGTGAAGATAAAATTAAGCTGAATGCTTCTGGAAATGACGGCAGCATGCGAACCGAGATTAAATTTGATGACGTCCAGGAATATGCTATAGCAGAAGGCACCGAATTGACCCAAACATATAGCTTGAAATATATTAATATGATGTGCAATTTTCATAAGTTGAATTCTGAAATTTGTATGGGTTTTAGTGAATCAATGCCGATGTATGTTAAATATAACCTTGACGACGATAGTTACGTCAGCTTCTACCTTGCTCCAAAGATAGAAAATTAGTATAAATTGGAATAAATTATTATTGTGTGTAAGTAAGTATTATGAAAATCATATTCAGTTTGTTGATTTTTTGTTTGGTTTTATTTCTATATCTTCATATATATTTTCATTTGAAAACGAGCGATGACCTTGAAATATATGAGATAGAGCAACCATCAAAAGATAAATTAGAAGAAATATGTGACCTCAGACAGCCTGTGATGTTTGATTTTAACAATGAAAGAATGCTAGATTGCTGTAAGCAAAAGAATGTCTTGGACACTTATGGCGCATTTGATGTTAAAATTAGAAACGTTAAATCTGTCATAGATGATGAAGATGAACTTTACATTCCTCTGGCATTTAGTAGCGCGACAAAAGCGTTGACAGAGGATCCGGATTCTAAATATCTGGTGGAAAATAACGCTGACTTTTTGGAGGAAACCGGACTGATGAAAAGTTACAGATATAATGACGCATTTATAAGACCCTATATGGTATCGAATTGTATGTATGATTATATGCTTGCGTCTAATGGTACCAGAACACCATTTCGTTACGAAGTCAATTACCGAAATTATTTCCTTGTTGTCGAAGGAAGTATTAAGGTAAAGTTATCTCCGCCGAAAAGTTCGCGATATTTGTATCAAGATAAAGATTACGAGAATTTTGAGTTTAGGTCTCCAGTTAATCCGTGGGACGTTCAGCAACAATACAGACCTGATTTCGACAAAATGAAGTGTTTGGAAATAGTTGCCAAAAGGGGTCAGATGTTATACATTCCGGCATATTGGTGGTATAGTTTCGAGTATCAAGATGAAACAAGCTTGTGCAGTTTCAAATATAGGACATATATGAATAATGTTGCACTTGTACCACAGTTCTTTATGAAACTTTTACAGTCTCAAAATGTCAAGAGAACTATCGCAAAAAGCGCATCTATTATATCAGATAATAAGACTAAGCTCCCTGTAGAAAATATCTCAGAGGATATTTTAGGTGATATGACTAAGCTTCCAGTAGAAGAGATTTCCGAAGTCGTTGTGGATAATAAAAAAGATAAATAGTTTACTATATATAAGGGATGAATTTTGGGTTATATAATAGGATAAAAAGACCTACATTAATAGAGTCGTTTAATAATGATTATCATACATTCGTTAATAATAATCCTCTGTGGCATGGTAATATCATCCCTCTGCGCCCTATCCAGAGAAATTTAATGCAAGTGGCTGAAGGTCGATACGATAAATCAAAAATGATACAGGATTTATGGAATTTGTCCGACAATCAGACGTGGGTCAGTAAGGATGGAAAAGTTGAGGGATGGACGAGTATTACTTTGAAGAGTTTGAATGGAGGAGACCAATCGTTTTTGACCGAAACCAAACTTGGTTCTGGAGAGAATAACAAGTATAAATATACGAAAGCTATGGATTACTGCTCATATTTTAGAGATATAATTGAGTCTCTCCCAACCGATATCTATCTGGTTCGAATATTGAAGTTGAAAGCAGGCGCAAGAATTAAGTTTCACACAGATGAAGTCGTATTTAAAAAGAAACAAGAAATAATACGCTGCCATCTACCAATAATCACAAATGAAAAGGTTAAGTTCCAAATAGGATATCCGCGCGGTAGTCCAGCACCTGGATTTGAAATATGGGATGCCGATGTTCTTCATGAAAGACACCTGGATTACGGACACTTGTGGTATACGAATGTTAACACACTTCATGGAGTGGTGAATGGAGGCGATACAGACAGATACCATCTGGTCATAGATATGCGACCGAATCCAGGAATGTTGAAAAAAATATACGGTTAATTGGAAAATTGATTTGAATTGATAATATATGTATAAACCATATTATGAATTTAAAAGTAGAAATAATGGATAGACACTATGCCGAGTGGGAATGGACGAATGTCAACACACGAGAAAAGGTAGATTGTGAGATGAATCCACTTGAACTTCATCTATTTTCGGGCGACGTGGTTAAGCCATGTGGAGAACTTGTATCTTCTGGATATATGGCGAGTGCGACTATACCAGGAGTATTAGTGATTGATGGAAAAACGTACGGACGCAGTAAGAATAAATTTATATATAAGTGCATTCCTGATGACCCGAGATTACCCAACTTCTTAATACCTTACGAACAAAAAAGTAATACTTTTAATAAGAAAAAGACAAACAAGTATGTAATATTTTGTATTAAGGAATGGGTTGACAAACATCCTATAGGTATTATTAAGAACACTTTGGGTGATGTAGATAACCTTGATAATTTCTATGAATACCAATTGTATTGTAAGAATTTGAACAATTCCATTCAACATTTTAATAAAGCTGTTTCTAATGCATTGAAGAAATCGTCACAAAAACATCCTATTGATGAAATTATGGAAAAAAATGGGAATATCGAAGACCGAACGAATTGCTGTGTGTTTTCTATAGATCCACATGGGTGTCAAGACTTTGACGATGCGTTCGGTTTTATCGAAACGGCAGAAGGCTATATGGTAAGTATATATATCGCAGATGTTATAGTATGGATAGAACACTTAGAACTTTGGGAATCATTTACGGAGCGTGTTTCAACTATTTACTTTCCAGACAAAAAACGTCCTATGTTGCCATCAATTCTTTCAGATAAATTATGCAGTCTTCAAGAAGGACAGCGACGCTTTGCGTTTGCGATGGATATACATATTAAGATGGATGAGATAATAAAAATCGAATATTCTAAGGTATTGATTAACGTCCATAAAAATTTTGAGTATGAAGAACCTGACTTATTGAAAGATAGTAATTATGGTCCGTTGTTATCTTTGACGAGAGAATTGGCTAGGAATTATAAATATCTATATTCATTAGCAGATAGTCACGATGTTGTAGCGTTCTATATGATTATGATGAATCATCAAGTATCAAAAACGATGATTACCTATAAAAATGGAATATATAGATCCGCACAGGAAGGGAAAGCTGATACGGTCCCTGGTAGTCTATCTGCGGGTGTCAAACAATTTATGAAGATATGGAAGTGTTCAGCAGGGCAATATAGTTGCTTTACAGAGAGAAAGAGTCATCAATTGATCGCATCAGGTTTGGATTCCTATCTTCATATAACTTCACCAATTCGCCGACTTGTAGACCTGTTGAATATGATTATTCTTCAACATAATCTTAATCTTAAGAATGTTGGACCTTCTGATGCTGCGATGGAATTCTATACTAGCTGGATTGAAAGATTAGATTTTATAAATTTGACTATGCGTTCTGTGCGAAAAGTCCAAAGCGATTGTTCTCTCCTTCATATGTATGTTAATGATCCGATGAGTCCATCTTATTCGGGATGTATATTTGATAAGACAAAGAAGGGTGACGAACGATTTAGTTATATGGTTTATATAACCGAGTTGAAAATTGTATCAAGAATTACTATAAGAGATGATATTGAAAACTATAGCATGAAGAAATTTACAACACATCTATTCATGGATGAGGCGAAACTCAAACAAAAGATAAGACTACAAATAGTCGCGGATTAGCCGAATGCGTTTTCCATAGAGTATACAGCATAAAGGAAGCCATCAACATCCTTTTTTTTTTCGAAAACATCACCAACTAAGGAAGAGGTCGGTGGTATAGTTTCTTTTACGAATAAAAAAATTGCTTGTTCAGGTTTAACCTTGAGGTATTTTCTTATCATATAGATAAGTTGACCCACAGTTAAATCTCTCGGAACTAAATATTTGTTTTTCTTTAGAATTGGTGCTGAGGAACCATCTAGTCTATCTACGATAATAGGGCATCTGTCTGGATATTTTTGAAGTACTCTTACCGCTTCACTCCTTCTACTATTGAACTCTATCTTTTTGAACTTTCTCATGAAATCTCCAAACATATACATAAATTAGGATATTATTTTTATATTCAAATGTAAAGGGATTGATTTGATGCTATATATTTCAATGTTTGAACTGGTATCTGTCTAATCTTTTCAAGAAGACTTACATTATTTACTATTTCGCATATTTTCTCAAATTCGGCAGCTACATTATTAATTTTTAACACTGCTTTCACAAACTCTCCCAAGAATATTCCTTTTTCGTGTTTTACTTTCTCAATGGCTTTTTTACACATGATCTCATCTTCACATTTACACCAGTCCATAATATGTTGCTGCAAATCATAATGAATATCATAGCTAGTTCCAGTATCTATGTTATTTTTAATTTCCATATCTTGGTATAAGTCTAGGTAACGAAGAAGCTTAGTGGTAGTATTATCAAGTTCTTTGCTTCTTGATATAGGGCTTACTGATTTTAACTCATCACTTACAGAAACGTTACTGAAGCATGAAAACAGACCGGCGATTTCTGACGTATCAAGATTTTCAAAGCCGTTTGTCTCCTTGTATATCTCGGCAAGAGCCAGAGGATGGACTTCTTGAAGTTGGCTTGCGATAACGCCTAGTTCTGTAATTTTGTTAGGACTACCTTCGGTCATCGTAAGGAAATTTCTTTTAGTTAGAATATTCACAAGTCTGTCAATCGCACCTGAAACATAGCCATTTGCGTTTTCTGCCAGTTTATCATTCATATTTATCTCTTCTTGGACTTTCTCTACCGCTTCAAACCGAGTCATATCGGTCTTGAGAAATTTGAACTCTTCTTCTATAACTGAAAGGTCACGGCGAATTTTCTTTTTAGCCTTATTTGAACTCATTCGCAAAAGTGATGATTTATTTTTATATTCTCGCATGTTTTCAATAGGCGTTCTACAGAATTGTAGTTCTTTCTCTCTCTCGCTGAGTTTTTCTTGGAGTTTCACTTTAATGGCGGTATATCCATTCACTTCCTTTTGAATATCTGAATGAAGAAGACTCTTGTCGACAAATTTTTTAAGTTTGCAATCATCCGTACTCCCTGTAGTGCCAGCGAATACATTAAGACCGAGGCTATACGATATTTTAAATTTTGATGTAAGCATTTGCGGTTGTCCTGTAAGCATATTTTTATACTCGACGCATGTGGGAATTGGAAATAGGTTGTTACAATGGATGACATGTCCGAGCTTGTCGATGCCTCTTCGTCCTGCTCTGCCAGCCATCTGGGTATACTCATGCGGAAACAGTTGTCTCATAGTTTCTCCATTATATTTCGTCAATCCAGCGAAGATTACAGTTTTTGTTGGCATATTGATTCCTACAGCGAAGGTTTCAGTCGCGAATAGAAGTTTAATATAGCCTTTTTCAAATAGGAGTTCTACCATTTCTCTCAATACTGACATAATTCCAGCATGATGGATCGCAATTCCTTTCTCCAATAGAGCAACAAGTTCGACGTATTCAGGTAGATTTAAGTATTCTTTGTAGTTTGGAAGTTTTGACATAAGTATTTTCTGACATTCTTTTCCGATAATTGATGGTACGATACTGTCTTCCTCAAAAAGGCTGAATTGTATTTCCTT
>Ga0115001_10003073_pt1 | contig 12661 bp, 5 predicted proteins | sample ArcticOcean_MG_C_12_FD_89869 | JGI IMG/M metagenome (GOLD analysis project Ga0115001, IMG submission 89869) | Marine microbial communities from western Arctic Ocean - ArcticOcean_MG_CB8_130 | ecosystem: Environmental > Aquatic > Marine > Oceanic | place: Arctic Ocean: Canada Basin | collected... | reverse complement strand
CTTCTTCTTCTTCTTCTTATTTTCTTATGAAACGTTCAACGTAAATATGAATCCGTCGTTTTGAAACGAAATTGATAATTTTGAAATTCGCCAACGGACTTGTTTAGGGTTTCATTTTTCTAAATATTGAAACCCTAAACAGTCTCAGCTCATTAAAAATGACCTTCATTTACCCCCCTGTCTTTGTAATTCGATCTTTACATATAATTCAAAAAAAATCATAAACATACATAAAACTGTAATCGAAGTTCGTTTTAAAGCATATACCCGTTTACCATGCAATCGTCGTTATACAGAAGGACTGAAAATCCAACGTTAACGCGAAAAATAGTCGTCATCATCGTCATCATCGCGAACTTATTTAGCTAGTTTAGGGTTTTGCTGTCTAAAAAAGCTCTTTTTTCTTTTTTTATATAAATTTCCTTTTTCTTTGATCTCTGTGCTCATTATTGAAGGCGTAATAATAATAGTTAATTAATTCATTAGTATATAACACGCTCAACAGAACAGAGAGAGAGAGACGACGACGAAGACGACGACGACGACCTGCTTCGTTCTGTTTTGTTTTGTTGCACCGCTCGTCTCGTCTCGTTCTTTCCTTAAAAAAAGTTGTTTCCTGTGTCGCTCGTTTTGTTCGCGAAAACGATTCGAGACAGTTGAGATCGGGAAAGAACCACTCTCGCGCGAGCCTTCGCGATTGATAGTAATAATTAAGTGAGTAAAAAAGCGAGCGAGTAATAATGTCGAACAACGCGCGTCGTTCAGATCAATACGATCGCGAGAAAAGCGATAGCGAAGAATACGATCGAGAAGTAGTTCAAGGAACAGTCAGAGTAAGAGGAGGGTATTCAGATGAACCGAAGAACGATGACGCAGAGCACTCGATCGATTTAACTGGAGCGACTGAGAGCTTAGGGACTAATGACGACGACGACGACGACGATGATGATGATGATGATGAGTACGAGACGTCTTCTTCGCAGCCTACGAGAGAGTACGATGATGATCAACAACAACAACAACAACAAAAAGAAGATCGTAATCGAAATCGTGCTGAATATGATCGACAGCTTGAACAACAACGAGGTAATAACGCGAGCGATGGCGGCGCGTATGATACTATTAACGATGATGATGATGATATTCGGTATGATAACGACGACCGGGTAGTACATCATTATCAGCAACATCGTCCTTGGCGAGCTCAACAACAACAACAAGGAGCGAGAAGCGACCAGAGTCTCGATGGGAGCGACGATGATATTCAAAGCGCAGATAATGAAACGCAAATGTCCGTGGATTCAGATACGGAAGGAGGACAACAACAACAACAACAAGTAAGTGGTGATGATGATGATTATAATGATAATCATCAACGTCGTCGTCAGCCTTCTTTAAGTAACGTCAGAACGAGTTATAATGATCATTATACCTATGAAGGGATCGTAGGCGTAGAAAACTATTCCAGCAGTGTTGCGTTTAGGCAACTACCGCAACAACTACAACAACATCATCAACAATCACCAACGAAGCAGAAAAGAAGAAGTCAACGAATAAGGAAGCAATCTAATAATAATAATAATAATAATAATAATCGCCGTACAAACTATTCCTCTGGCGGCTCCGGTGGTGGTTTCTCGTCCGGCTCTTCGTCTGAAGACGAACTTTCGAGAGATTACGAAAAACATCACGTAGATGGCAGTAGATATCCGCAAGAAGCATTTCGCGAAGTCGTCACTGCTCAAAATAATCGATACTATGCGCGAAACTATTCGGGTTTTCATCCTCCTAAAATGTACGAAGTTGCAAAGTATATAAGTGAAAATAGTAATAACATTTTTTACGACGAATCGTTTGGCAACGAAGCGCGCGTGGTTAGAAGGTATCTAAGCGAAGATATTATCGTCGCAAATATCTCTAAGTTGTTGGACGATTTGCTTGAAAAGCAATGGCCAACTGAAGATATGTCTTATCAATGCATGTGTTTGGAAACGTGCTGTGAAACAGCCAAGTTGGCGTCGTTTATGTTGGACAAATTTTATGCCCGCATCGTCATGAAAACGACATCAAAAATAGTTCAAGACGACGACGCGAATGACATCGAAATGACACCCGCAGATGAACCGAAACGAAATGCAGGTCTTGGCGCGGATGATGATGAACATGCTTGCGAAGTCAATGAATTGGTAAGTGTTCTAAAAGCGATTGCTTTTGGTATGAGATCATCTTGCAAATTTTTTGAGAGATATCAAAAGAGAAAAATACCGAATTTTTCTCGATATAAGCAAATGGCCGAAGAAAGTTGGTACGGGCATTCGCTCGTAAAGCAGACGATGATAGGTAATTTGAACGAAACAAACAACAGCACTTCTCTTCCAGTGAGAGTCACTTTGCCCCTGCAAAGAAGAAGACGTCGTGGTATCATTAATGCATCGCCCGTTGCTGAACACGTTGATGGTACCGAGGATATTCTCTTGAATCAGTGGCCTTCGCTCGTAGTCGAAGTCTTTGGTAAATTTGAAGGCTTTCAAACCGCTCTGGATATTTTACATCTGCGAGCTACGTTCGTATGTGATGAAAATAACACCGAAGAACACCGCGAGTTACTTATAAACACAGTGCCTTCGAAGTTAATTGATGCGTTGTGCTCAGCACTCGCGTCGACGACGGACGTGTTATGCGATCAAGCCGCAAAAGTTTTTGTCGATGCGTTTGAAGTTTTAGCGCATAACGCACTGCTCTCGTTGAAAGTTGAAAACAACGAAAAAGTTTCGACAAAAGATTCAACATCTCAAGAGAAGAAGAAAGATTTCAAAGTAAAGAATAAAGAAGACGCGATAAAATTTGCGAGTTCTTTATCGCATTCGTTTATCAATACAAAATTTCGCGATGGCGAGACTTTATTCAGACGTTCACTAAAGCACAGAAAAATTTGCGTCGATCTACAAAGAGCGCTCATTACTACTTCGCTGAGCATGCCAACATTCACTTCGCAATTAGCAGCTTTGAAGGAAATTAAATTAGCGCTGGAGCTCGAGTTCGGCGCTCCACCAGAAAACTTTGTCGGTGAGGGACTTGTCGAGTCGTTCATCGCGGATGGTGTTCGTTGGCTCGAAGAGCACGAAATCCTTGAACATATTCTTCGCCCGACATATCTTCATCATAAGCAATACGTAGAACACGTTCGCGAAGTTTTAGCGAATTTAGCAAAATATCCAAACGTTCTAAAACGTGAGCATCTTGAGCTTATTTGGAACGTCGGCTTCACCGCTGACTCTCATCAGGACGTCTCCATAAACATCTGCGACATGCTCGGTGAATTGGCGTCTGTTTTATCTGACGAGCATTTAGATTTTATTTTGACAAAGTTCAAAGCTTTGGCCGTTGAAGGCAGTTTAGATGGGAAAACTTTAGATACTCTGAAGACGATTGTCAAAACACGAGTAGTTTCCGAAGCTATTGCTAGTACACTTTGCGAGATACTTTTTGAAGCCGCTTGCGCTAATGAAACACGGGCCGTGTTTTATCTCGGCGCTGAAGTTGAAGCTGACGAAGATCCAGAGAGGGCGTTCTCGCTTGCGTTCGATACATTTGCGCAACAACAGAATGGTGAAATGAAGTCTATGCGCGGAGATTGGATGGAAAGACTCTTGACAAACTTTTCGAACTTTACAATTGCTAACGATGCTGTCGAGAGTAACGCCGTGATATCTTCTGTCTCTACCAGTGATCAACTGGCTGTATCAGCGCGCTTATTGGAAAAATTGATTGAACGCAGAGGGAATCCCAAAGACGGGTCCGAGAGTGTTTCAGAGCTCGTCTCGAATTTCGAAACGACTCGAAATGTTATTGAAGTTTGCGTTTCAGCGCTTGAACATTCTAAAGCTCTAAATGAGCAACCGACTGCGCAGGGTGACTTTGTAGGCGAAGATGCGCGCATTTTACGATCAGAACGAAGAACGCTTGTATTATTGAGCTTTTTGAAAACCTTCTTGAGCGTCTCTAATGGAAAAGTTTCACTCAATAGCGAAGTTGGAGTCAGAGTTTGGGATGCTTTAACAACAACAATCGGCAATAGTAGGAGGCAAAGCACTGACGAGAAGAAGCCAACTCACTTCAACCGGGACGAGTGGTTTGCGAATTGCATCGATTTTTTCACTCCAGAATCGATATCAAATATTCTTGTCAATCGAATTTTGAAGACGGATGTCGCAGCACATTGCAATGATAGTTTATGGAGAGTCTTTTATCCGTTTTTCATCATCAACGCGGTAAATGTTGATTCAATCGTGGCGATCGAAGACCGAAAAGGCGACCAATTGATGCTCGTTGGCAACGATGCTGGTGATGATGACCTTTACTCTCCTAAGGCATCTCCAAAAGCAAAAAAAAACAATCAAGTCAAAAATATATGGCCGTATTCGCCGAAGACTCAGTATAGATTTGTGAACGAACCAACTGTGGAGGACAAAAATTCAGACGAAGAAAGCGGATTGTCCTATTTCTTTGCTATTGTCACAGAGTGCCCAAATATTAGTAATAAACAATTGGATGATGCACGACAAAAGCTAACTCAATTATACGTGCAGTCTAACGCTGAAGAGGTATTTCTCGATATTTGTACGAAAAAGTTGACTGATTTGTGCGTTAACAGCACTGATATCCAGAGCATCGGAACTTTTACTGCGCGAGAACGCTTGAAATGCGCAAGGTTACTACACGTGTTAGACGACATTCTTGAACGCGCGCCGTCTGTTTCCATCAGTGTGAATGATAACGACTTTTTGAACTCTATTCCACACGGTAGGTCGTTTCGAGGAGATCCTCTTGAGATTCAAATAGAGGTGGCCGGGACTGAGAAAACGCGAAACCCTGATCGAAATCGGATTACCTATGATACGCATAAGAATGCAACTGTCGAAGAACTTTTTAATTATATCGCTGGGTGCCATAAGACATGGACTCCGGACGATTTTTCATTAGTATATGGAGGAAAGCAAGTGTTAACTGAGACTGATGAAGGACGAGAGCAGATGCTTTCCGATCTGACTTTTAATTTTTTCACCGGGCAATGTCTCGCGGTGTTCCAAGTCTTCCCTAAACAGGTAAGTCGTCGTTCAAAGAAAGAAGCGAATACTAAAAAGAGGGAACAGAATCCTCGACTGATGCTCGCGAACCAGCCGATGATTTATAAAGTTCTCTTTGCCTTGTCTCAATTGTCGCAATCAGAAAAGATTGATCATGGTATTGTTCAAGGATCCTCTAAAATGGATTCCGAAGTCAAAGAAACCAGCGTTGAGGAGTACGATTACGATGCATTGCAAAGAGCTGCGCGAAAACTGCTTTCATCAATCCCAACCGATAAAAACGTATACAATGAAATTTTCAATGCAATCAATATGAAGGACGACGGTGTTTCGCTTGGAAATATATTGCAAAGTAATTTCAAGAGCCAGTCTTTGTCAAAGCTCTCGTACGTTTTGGAAACTGTGTATGCGTTGACCGATTCCATCATCGTCGATTCCAATTCGGCAACCGAGCGACGTCGATGCTACGCTTTATCATTTGAGAATGTCGCACCTGTTTTGTTGGATATTCTCTGTAGTACATTAACGACTTGTGACTGTAAAGATTCGGAAATTAGGCGTTCGATTTGCGTTTTAGCCATGAGATTGCTTGAACCCTTCATTTTGGGAAACAACGACGATACTTTGACCGTAAAGCGACACGATTTGGTCGAGCCAGTAAAATCTATGCGTGTGTACGATGAAGTAAGTGTTGATAATGAATGTATTATAGAAGGTGTGACGTTTCCGAAAGACGCCATCAGAGATTTTGCTGTCTCGGCAACGTCGCGAGTAATCCGCGTTGCTGCTATTTTTTCAAAGTCAAAAATTAAATCTGACAGCCGCGCGGCATACGATGCGATCGTTTTAGCATTTAAATTCAACGAATTGGCAGCATCGCGATGCAAAAATGTATCGCAAGCGTCGGCATTTGCTGAACTGCAACCTAAGGACGTTTTGGATGCTTTTTTTGGTTCGATTCTCTGCAAAACAGTAAATCCTGAGTTACGCTCTACTCTCATGGATACTAAGTTACTGAAATTTCAATTTTATCGCAGTAAAGAAGAAAATGACATTGACGAAGAAGACGGTGGAGAGCAGAAAAGTATTGTGATTCCGTTATCGATCAATGTTGCCATCCAAGACTGCCTGGATGTTGCTGAGGAAAACGCAGAAACTTCCCATCAATATTTCTTACTTAGGAAGATTTCCGCAGAGCATTTGCCAGCAAGAGATGAAAATCCGCAACTGCTTCAATTTCTAGATTGTGCTTTTAAACGGGAAGTGAAATGGCTGGTTGAACTCGCGAAAGATCCCAGAGCTGCAAATTATTCATCCGAGGATAAAGAAAAATCAAGGACGGAGCGATTGGGAACTTTGGCAGTTTTTGCAGATAATATCTTGACAATTTGCGAAGAAGATGCCATAATTTTATCAAAAGCTCTTCTTCTACGAGGTTTATTTCCAGAAATCGAAACAGTTTTGAAGAACCAAGCAAATCAAAGTAATGAGAAGAAGATCTTATTGAGCAGTCCGGATTCGAGAGAGCTGCTCGACGCTGGAAAATGTCAACTCTCGACGAAGTTCACTCCACTTTTTGGTGACGTAAATCGACGTCAACATGCGTTTAAGATTCTTACTTGCATTTGCAAAAAGTCAGAGGGTGCGATGGCTTTAACTTTAGGCGCTCTTTATAGATTACATTTATTTGACCAAATGAATGAAGAAAACAGGGATGCGTGCGAAATGTTGGATTTAGAAACGGAGGAGCTCGATGTATTTGAGACTTTAGATTGGAACGTTGAACCGCATGAAGAGATTAAGCGTCACGTTAGCAGCCGAGGTCATCCTTTACCCGCGAATGTAAGTGCAAAAATTGGTCTCGTCAACGCAGGAGCGACGTGTTATATGAACGCGCTATTTCAGCAGCTCTTTGCGCAGCCAGGAATTCGCGATAAAATTTTGGCCATCGACTCGAAGGTTCCTGAAGCAGAGCGAGACGAATCCCTCTTTTACCAAACGCAAAAGATGTTTGCAATGTTGAAAGGCTCTTCTGTGGCGAATTATTTTGAACCAGACGGAATATGGCACGCCTTCAAGGACTGGGATGGAGAACCAGTGAATGTGAGAGAACACGAAGACGCTTTGGTCTTTTTTACGAGGTTTCAAGAACAAATAGATTCACACTACGTTAAAGCAATCAAAGAGGAATTGGACATCACAAACAAGGAGGAAGAAGAAAATAAGACGAACGAAGCTGAGACGGAATTACCAAAGATTAAAGGTGCGATTGAAGGGGTATTAGGATTTAAGATGGTCAACCAAATCATCTGTAAAAACTGTCCAAAGCACCGGAGTGAACGCGAAGAAGATTTTACTCAAATTTCACTCGACGTCGGTGGCAAGTATAAAGCGTGCGTTGAAGATTCTTTGTCGATAGTAACAGCAGGTGAACTCATGGATGCTGATAACAAATGGGAGTGTTCTGAATGCGGGAAGCTCGTGGATGCAACGAAGCGAGTTTGCATGCGAACGTTGCCTGAGACGCTCTGCTTGCATATTAAAAGACTCGAGTATGATTACGCTATGGATCAAAGGAATAAAGTTAAAGACTATTACAGTTTTCCAAAGACTTTAGATATGTACCCATACACAGAAGAGGCGCTAGAAAAAGCTGATCAGATGGAGCGATTAGATGCTTCGGAAGATGATGCAAACGGTCCATCGAGACCAAGCACACCTGGTCTTTTAAAGAACGTGTCACGAAAATCCATGCGTAATTTGCACAACATCGCTAATAATAACGGTGAATCAGGAGACGGTAACGAAAATAACAAGGCAGACGACGAAAAGCGCGAATATATGCTCTCCGGCGTGATTGTTCATTCTGGTACTGCTTTTGCGGGACATTATTATTCTTTTATTCGTGATCGTGACGAGAGCACGGGAGAACTTACCGGAGACGATGACGATCTCGGAACGTGGCGACGTTACGATGATACATCAGTTGAACAATACGATCCGAGGCGTTTAGAAGATGACTGTTTTGGTGGATCGCAATCTCAGAGAACTAATAATTATGGTGAGGAATCGCAAGTTATCAATTATGAAAAACCAAATTCTGCGTACATTCTGTTCTATGAAAAGAAAAATAAGAAAGCTGAAGAGTACGACTCGCAAATGGTAGATGTACCTAAAGAATCTCATCAAAGTGTTAGCTTGAATATGAATCCGGAAATTGCTTTAATGGTTGAGAAAGAAAATCTCTCCGCAACGTATCGTGCGAATCTCTTTGAGCAAAATTATTTCCAATTTGCATTGGAGCAATTAAATATGGCGGAGCAACTCCTCACGTCGGCTATTGAAACTAAGAGCAATGGTGCTCCAAAGCAAGCGGTTATTGGAACCAGGAAAACTTCGCGCGTCTCGCAATCGGCAGTTCGCGCGAGCTCATCCGATGCAGATGGCGACGGTCAGAAACAACCGGACGAAGAGCACGACGCAGAATCCATCAGTCGCGGTGCAAAATGCGCTCGATTTGTTTTTCATTTTTACATCAGAGTATACGCTCGAGCGGATTCTCGATTGCAAAATTCTGATGAAAAAGAAAGCGCGGAGTGGAGCACAGGTTTGCAAAAACTGTCATCAAAATCTTCCGTGGCCAGACTCGAGTTTATGCGAATCGCTGATAAATACAAAGTTGATCTTATAGCGGCGCTGACGCGATGCGAACACGTTCAAATCCGTGATTGTTTATTCAAGTGTTTAAGCAATTGTCTAAAGTTTACCCTTAGCAACGATAAAGCTCGTTTGTGTCACAGATTGCTCGAACAGAAGAAAAATCAAGATTTTCAATCCTTGCCGGGAGAAATTTCTGAAATAGAACATCCAGAAGCATGGGCGGCGTACGGGTTAATTGATACATGCGCGTATTTTTTCAGACAGTGTGCCGATACCGAGGCTAATTTTAAAGAAATGATGGATGGTATTACGGCCGAGAACAACAAATTCACTAAATCTAATAAACTAAAATTAGACAGAAAAAGAAAGGACTTCATTTCGAGTTGCTACGGACGTCAAATAGCAAATCTCGTATTTCTTTTTTTAACAGCATTTGCTGTAGATCAACACTCAAAAGCGACTACGGATGACGATAAGAAGAGTGGCCGTCTCGCGTTAGTTCATGTTTTCGTTCATCACATGAGCATCGTCCCTGGATTAATTTGGAGATTTGTGGGCACTCGTTTGCAACCTTATACTCAAGAGAATCAACAGGAGCAGCATTTACTGTTGACAAATCTGAAAAGATTCTTCGAGCAAATCCATTTTAGTGATGATGGATCACCCCCACCGTCGCGTAGATCGAACGTTGGTGGTGAAGACGTTACGCGAGCGTCGTTGGAAATTACGGAAGCTTTTAAAATCAATATCGAGTCGTTTGAGGATGCGTGCGTTTTAGATGATGGTATGAACACGAACGCCTTGGACATTCTCTTACACGCTCAACTGAACAGCATCGATATTACAAACAAAGTGCTGCAAGAACTCTTTCGCTTTTATACCATGTTCACGGATTGTGGCCGTAACACTCCTTCTAAAGAGAAATTGGAACAATATAGGCGTGTGAATAAAATGTTGTTTAAATTTTTGGAAATTGCCGACGATTTGCAAGCACAACGAACGCAACTCATCATGAATGGTTTTGATAAAAGCAACGGAGTGGCAATTGAAACGGCGTCGTTTGGGATTTCTCACTTATTTCAACAAGCAGATAATAGTAAGTTGTACCCAAACTTGCTATGGGATATCATTCGACGCTTGAAAAGAGTATTTCAAGGTAAAAGCGGTACTCTTTCTGGTAGAGATGACGAGGACGATACCGAGGACGTTGACGTCATTTCTGATCGACATAAAATCGTCGCAAATAACATATTTACGGCTGTAAGAGAACGCGGTAACTGTGAAGAATTGTTGCAAGTATTAAAGCGCCTGTATGAAAAATTTGATGTCGAAGCGTTTAGGCAAGATGTCGAATTCATATATAGACAATTTGAAAAGAATAGTGTTTAGTAGAAGGAGAAGAACGAAGGAGTAAGAAGAAGAAGGTTTTGGTCGTTTAACACGTAGGCGTTGTACTGCTGCTTTTGCTACTATTACAAGAACTGTAAGTAATACTAAAAACCACTTCTTTGTTGTTGTTGTTGCTGCTGTTGATTTTTCTTTCCTAAGACAATCGCTCTCCCGATTCGATTAATCCATTCCTCCTTCTCTTTCTTCGAAGGACAAATGAAATAGAATATTTCTCCAGTCTTTTGCGAAATCTCAAAAGAATTCTGCTCGTTCGTAAAATCCTCCGCGCCTTTGACTGACACGCAATTATTCGCGCAGTCAATTACGCCTCTCGTTTTTGTTTGCATAGTCACGTGTTCATCCAAGAACCAGAAAAGCTTCCCTTGCTTCATTATGAAGTAGCGTTTCCTCCAAGTTTTTACTACTGCGCCCTGTTTCTCTAACCATCCATGTTTCTCCGCCTTCGATATGTCCCAAAAATCAACAGGCACATCATCGATAGGCTTTTTCATGATCTGCGTGAACTTCGCCCCTAAGTTCTTAAACATTCTTACTATTATTGTTATTATTATTATTATTATTATATGTTACTATTATTATATAAGCGCAAATACTACTTCAAATATCTTCCGATTTCAACTTTTCTTACGCGTTCGTTTACGATATACTTCTCTTTACAATAAACCTTTCGCGAGCGCTTTATTGTCCTAAATGTTGCAACTTCCCACGCTTCCGCAAGTATTCAATATCGCTTTCTTTCAACGCCGATACGTTCACGATCGTACGATCTTTCACTTTATTCTTCGTAAACTTAACGAACCCGTCCACTAACGCGAACAACGTATGATCGGTCCCTATCCCACAGTTTTCCCCAGCGTGCCACTTCGTCCCGCGTTGTCGCGCTATTATGTTCCCCGGCCTCACTAATTCGCCACCGAACCTTTTGATCCCTAGGAACTTTGGATTCGAATCGCGTCCGTTCGCACTGGATCCACCGGCCTTCTTCGACGCGAGCCTTCTTTGGATGTTTATGATCTCCTTGGTCGTGTTCTTGAGTATTGTTATCGCGGTCACGTTCCTGAACATTTCAATTTATCGCGAGCGAGTTGAGAGTTCTGAATAAGTCGTGACTTTTAAACAACGAGGACGAGGACTTGAAGGGCTTCAACAGATGTGCGAATTAAAGGCGTTACGCTTAAAACGTGATCGCTCTCGAAAACGTGAGAAAGATCGTCAGAGCGAGCGAGAGAGAGTGAAAGCGCCAGAGGAAATAACAAGAACGAACAAAAAAGTTCGTCTCGTCTTCTTTCAATCATCGAGCGAGCGAGCGAGCGAGCGTGCCTAATCGAGGAGATCACGTTTACCTTTACACTTTCCTTATTGCGCTTCTTTTTTTCTCGTTTTCTTTCGTTGACCGAGTAGTACTGAACAGCACAGAGAGAGAGTAAGAGTAGAGGAAATAACAAAAACGAACGAAGTTCGCCTCGTCTTCTTCAATCATCCATCGAGCAATCGAGGAGATCACGTTTACCTTTAAACGCTTCTTTTTTTCTCGTCCGTCCTCGGCAAGGTCGTTGACCGCGAGATCTCTTCTTTTTTTTTTTTGCGTTTTTTTTTCGTTCCAACGAGGCCTTTTCTGAGTGCATGATGCGTGCCTCAAATGCTCTCTTCTTGAGATGGTCGTTTCCATTTACGGAATGGCCATTTTTCGCTAAAAACGCGTACTAACTCACAAAACGAAAACAAAAACTGCAGACGTCAGTCAATCCCCTCGCCATTAAAGAAACCGCTTTCATCGAACGAATAAAATGCAGATATTCGTGAAAACACTCACTGGTAAAACGATCACGCTCGAAGTCGAGTCTTCGGACACGATCGATAACGTCAAGGCGAAGATCCAGGACAAGGAAGGTCAGTCTTCGTCTTCTTCTTCATCGCGTTCGTTCTCGCTCGCTTCTTTTTTTTCTGGACTCGAACTTGAAACTATTTTTCGCGAGATCGGATCCGTCAGGATTGCGAAAACTTTCCGTAGTAAACGCGATGGATCTCTTGTCCGAGCTTTCTTAAGCGACCACGTTTTCGTCGTCGTCGCACGTCGCATGCGTGTTTAATTGGTTTTTGAAGATTGCGATTATCGATATCGCGTTTTAAGGTCCAAGAACGCGCGAGATGAAATTCTTTTCATCTCTGAATTTTTTTTTCTTCTTCCTCTTCTTCTGAAGGGGGAGAAAGTGCGCTTTGCGAGAGCGCGTTTTAAGGTCCAAGAACGAGCCGCGCGAGATGACGTTCGTTTCATTTCGAGCGTCTTCTTCTTCTTCTTCTTCTTCTTCTTCGTTGTTTATACGTACTGACACGTTCTTTCTCTCTTCGATTCGATTCGCGCGCGCGCTTCAAAAGGTATCCCGCCTGATCAACAGCGTTTGATCTTCGCCGGTAAGCAATTGGAAGATGGACGCACGTTGGCCGATTATAACATCCAAAAGGAGTCCACGTTACACTTAGTCTTGCGCTTGCGCGGCGGCATG
>Ga0115001_10003065_pt1 | contig 12682 bp, 17 predicted proteins | sample ArcticOcean_MG_C_12_FD_89869 | JGI IMG/M metagenome (GOLD analysis project Ga0115001, IMG submission 89869) | Marine microbial communities from western Arctic Ocean - ArcticOcean_MG_CB8_130 | ecosystem: Environmental > Aquatic > Marine > Oceanic | place: Arctic Ocean: Canada Basin | collected... | reverse complement strand
GGGAGGTAGTCCTGCTACACCACTTAGGGTAATGGTTGTATCTGTACTAGAGGCGGTAGCGGCTAAAGTAATTCCTGTCGGGTAAGTTTGCCCACTATCTCTATGTATAACGACCTGTATAGGGCGTGACTGCGTAATTTTGTTGGGGATAGACGAATAGGTACTAATGCTAATTCGGTTAAGATTTAGGTCTGACTGTGTAGCCGTGTTGTTGGCCCCAGTACGTATAGACTGCTCTAACAAGTCGATAGTGTCATCAGGTAACGCATAAGTAGCTTGCCCTTGAACGAGGTCAACTACCCCCTGCTCAATCGTCCACATGTTAATGCCACGATTCTGCCACTCAATTGTCATCAGATTCATAGAACGTCGAGCAGTCTGTAGGTCATACCCTGACCGTAACTCTCGTCCCGCCCGTTCCCACGCTTCTTCAGCGATCTCTGTAAACGGCATGTTGAACGCTGTGCTACCTGATGTAGTCATTTTCTCCAACCAGTTTTGGCTTTCTGTTTAGCCTTAGTAGAAAGGCTTTTATAATGGTGTAGCTTCTTGGAGGTATTTGACATAGTTTTACCTGTCATTAACGAACCATCAGGGTGCTTATGTACGCCGCCCTTATGCTCCGTACCATCTTTAAAGTAGTGCTTAACACCTTTAGCCATTACTCTTTCTCTTTAGTGCGTCTACCCTTCTGGGTTTACCTTTCGGTTGCCCAAGTCTCTTTTTCTGAGCAATACGATCCGCCTTCTCTACTTTGGTCATCTCCGAAGAAGTCTTAGGAGTCTTACTAGAAACACGTTTAGTAGGCCGACAATAGGGAGTACTTCTACCGTCCCCCTTCTTACGCCCGCAGGACTTACCTGTTTTTACGTCTTTCCAATCTTCCTTAAACCAACGCTTTAGGGATGCTCCTTTAGCGGTCTTACGTACTGCACCCCCAGCCTTATAGTAGACCCGCATTACTTACTAGCTTTCTTCTTTCGACACTTAGCAATAGCGCCAGAAGCGTAAGCGGAGGGAAAGACTTTATACTGAGATTTAACCTTGGTATAACATGCGTCTTTCACTGTGCCCCCCTTTTTATAATAACGGCGCATAATTTAGCTACCTTTCATTGTCACCATAGTGCAGGGGTTGGTTTTTCTAGCCTTACCACCTCCACGAACGCTACCACCACTACTATAAGCTTTTACTTTACCACCCATACTCTTCTTGACAGGCTTTTTACGAGTAAGTCCTCTTTGCTTATTGAGGTAATCCCGTAAAGATAAACCAGAAGCCTTTAACTCTTCCTTGGTAACAGCGGCTTTCTTTTTACCGTCCTTACCGATGAAAGTACCTGTACCTTCTTTTTTCCCTTGTCTTTTTGCGCGGTCTTGCCCCCCGAGAACTGTTTTAGGGTTGTCTTTTGCACCGGAGGCACCTGTAGATTTCTCCCCCACAATAGCAGCCGTAGGAGTTCTACGGTCGCCTTTAGATGCAGCGGTAGTGCCAGAACTTTTTAAGTCACTCTTTGGGGCTGTAGGTGGCCCTGCTAACTTACTAGCTGGACGAGCGTTAGGGCCACTCATAGACTCACGAGCTTTTTTAGCATCTGATCTTGTAGCGGTAACAGTTGTATTACCCCGCTTTGCGGTAGGTGTAGTAGGTGCGGTAGATTTTTTAGCGGCTTCACGCTCTCCAGCCTGTTTAAAAGCGCTCCTCTGCCCTACCTTTCGCATTCGATCAACTTCCCCAGTACTTTTTGAGGAATTTAACGCAGCAGCAGCGGCACCCGCGCCAGCAGCGGCACCCGCGCCTTTCTTTAACCTACTTGCACCCCGCTTAACCTGAGATGCCTCGTTTGCGGCTCTTCTAATGGCTTGTGCGGCTGCTTTGTCTACGGAATTACCACCCGGCATACTAGTGCCCCCCGGCATCTTCGTAGACTTTGGCGTATTTTTCTTAGTGGCGACATCGTCAAATCGCCCTGACTTACCCTCTGCTTTAGTCTTTATTTTGCGGTTTTTACCTGCTGCCATTGCAGCTTTTCGCCCATACTTTTTGACTGCTGCTGCCATACCTGAGCGAGCTATAAAGGCTGCTACTCCTGCTAGTGGTATCATCACCTACTCCTTAATTAGTTTTAACAGTTCCACTTCCGCAGACTCTTGTTAATCCTGCTATCTGGGTCATTCGCTGTCTTAGCACTTGTGTTGCGCTTCTTCATACCTGACATACGAGCGCAGAAGGACTTGCGGCGGCTAGCGGCTTTAGACCCTTTCTTTAGTTTACTGGGCTTAGTTGTAACAGCAGTTTTTAACTTGCTTCCGGGGTTTGCCTTTCTATAACTAGCGACACCCTTTTTATTAAGCCCACCAGACTTACTTTTACCCTCTTTCCGTGTCCAAGCGGGAGACTTTGAAACGCTCCCACCTGCCTTATAGTACTTACGCATAGATACTACCTACGTAAACGGGTTGGTGCTAACGATTGCTTGGAATTCTGCCCCATCGGTGTACGAATCAACAACGATACGTGCCGCTGTAGCGTTTATAGTAAGCACAAGTGCGGCATCGCCGGTCTTATCCATCCATCTAAGGTCTGCAGGAGCAACGAAATTAAGGTCATCAAACGCCTCTTGGGTGCGGAACTGAGCAATGCCAGAACGCGCCACTATCGCAACTACTGAGGACTCCATCGCGTACTTATTTAAGGGCACCGCCCTAGTGACCAATTCGCCACCTACAGTACCTATAAACACGTTACTACTTACCGCTGCCACGCTCGTACCGATAGCGGTAATCTCCGAGTAGTACTTAACTGTAGACACTGCAGTTGTAGCAACGCCTGTCACCGTTTCTGCGGGGGATATAGTTATACCGTTCTCATCTTTACCCGTAATAGTAAATATGACAGTACCTATATTCCCTGCCGAGGCAAATAACAGCTTAATACCGCCACAACCAGAAGAATAGGTATCTGATATCTCGAATTTACCAGCGGTACCCGCGTCACATAGTGCTCCATTCAGAACCAATGCGGCGTTCAGGGCTGCGGTTTGATTCTCGCAAATACCGTTAGGGTCAAGGTTCGCCGGATCAACATCAAAAGTTGTCTGTGACATTCCTTACTCCTTAAGGCTGTATGACAGTGTTTAGCGCTTGAGCATAAAGGACAGTTATACGGATCTCACCAGCATTAGTTGCGCCAGTTGTAGTCCAAGTCAGACGCTCGTCAGCAGTACCGGTATTTGCCCAAGACAGTGCTCCACCAGCTTGAGTAGTCGGGTACTTACGACCTACACCTGATGCGGCAGTAATACTGTATGCATTGATGTATGTAGCGTTACCACCGGCAGTATCACCAACACTTAAGGCAGCGGTAGCGCCAGCCATTGCGGTAGGGCAATCAATTACCATGTCGATTATTTGGGAGTTAGCTGGGATAACGACATTCGTTACGTTTGCAGCAGACGCGCCAGCAGCGAGTGCAGTGCCTGTCGTGAATGTCTGAGACATAACTACGTAACCTACGTTAGCTACATCAGTCCCTACAGTAGTACCTGTAGTGTTTCGGATATTTCCAGCCCGGATTGGGCCGCTAAAAGTTGTATTCGCCATGAGTATCTCCTGTCGTGGCTAATGTCAGACACTGTACGCATCTGTCAGGGATAGGGTCTTTATACTATATAAAAAAGAAGGGGGCAACGTGTGCCCCCCACTAGTACTATGGTGCTCCGGGTGAACCGTAGATCCCGAGGGGATCAGATACACCAAAGCTATAACGCTCACGAGCCTTGTAGCGACTGTTGCCAGTATCGAAGTCAGCATCCATAGACGTTGACATAGGAGTACGAACAAAGTGCTTCAGACCGTTAGGTACGTCAGTCATCAAGAACCAAGCATCAGGATCAGTCAGGTAATGATTGACTGTGTATCCTTCAGGGACAGCCCCGTTGGTATTGATAGCGTTGATGTCGTTATCAGCAGTACCAACACGACCTTGAGTCTCTAACAAACGAGTTGCTACAAACTGAAGGTTGGGTGGGATAACTAACTTACGAGCTTTCGCAGCGATCAACAGGCTTCGCTCATCAGTCCAGCCAGATATCTGAATAATAGCCGCTTCCAAAGAAGTTTCATTAAGGTCAGCTACAATAGCAGGACGGTTAGAGTTAACGCCGCCAGAAACAAGGGGGTGAGCCACGTTACAAAGGGATACGCCATCACCGTAAACGGTTCCAGCAGCAAACGCATTGTTCAGAATGGTAGCACCTTTAACTTGCTTGGTGTACGCCATACCACGAGCCAAAGCCTTTGTATAACGAGCAGACAAAGAGTCATACAGGTTATCTTCAATAGCTTCCTCAGTTATTGAGAATCCCATTGCAACGGTTTCGTGCGTGTATCGGGCGCTCCATGCTTCCTGTGCATTGTCATAGGCGATGGCAGAACCCTCGTCTTTAACAGGTGCAGATTGGAAACCGGACAGCTTGGTTTCTTCTTCAAAAGAACGATCAGAAGATTCTGTGTCAAAAATCTCTCTCGTCTCCTCGCTATACTTAGCGTACTCCAGACCAAACAACGCGTTTAGGCCGGGAAGAAGTTCTTTAAGTAATTGTGCTCTTGAAATAGCCATTAACTATTCTCCTATAGGCCTACGGCGTTAGTGGCACTGTTGTATCCGATGTTGAACTTAACAAGAACATCAGGAAACGCATCAGTGATGGGAGAGACGGTAGAAACAATCCTAAACGCCGCAGTTGTTGTTACAGTTGTTGCATCCATCGCGCTAGTAGAGTTACCAGTTTGGGTAGAACCCGTAGTGGTAGACTGAGCAGCAGCAAAAGCTGTATTAGCGCCGATGTCAGATTGATCGGCAGCGCCGTCCAACTGGACTTGGAACAATACACTTGGATCGTCAACAACGTATGCTCGAACAACGCCGGTAGTACCAGAAGGGTAATACTGACTGAAGATCAATTGACCTTGAGCATTTACAAATTCACACCCCATAAATACACCCAAAGCACCCGTGAAGGTATTTGGAACAGGGAATGCTTGGTTTCCAGCGTTGCCGCCAGTACCGGTAACGATAGCAATGTAGCCATCAGCGCCGATGTAAACAACCTGACCGTTGAAGATGTTAGTAGCTTCTCCGGCAGGGTCAATCAAGTACTGAGTAGTAGCACCTGCGTAGGGCAGTCCATCAGCACGTTTTATGGGTCGTAGCCCATATGGTGCGGCAGTTAAAGCCATTAGAATTTCCTCTAAATAAGTTAAGATCCTTTACCAAAAGTGACCTTCGTTTTCCGCTCATTGAATAAGGGCATACGAGGGTCGTTCTCTCGCATGAGGCTGTTGTCTACGGAAGTTATCTGAGCGTCAGTTTGTTGCTCGTAGTAGTTATTCCGTTCTTCTGACAGTTCTTGGGGAGCTTTGCATAACATGAGACCACCAATCACAACATTGTCTTTGAACCGCTCATTCTCAACGGTGACCATTGTAATCTCTGGATGATCATCTGCCTTTACAGGCTCCCAGCCTTCACGGAGTTTGGACGAAACATTAGTAGCGTCAACAGTCCCTTGAGTGCTCACACGAACCCACTTAAAGTCATATCCGGGTTCTGGATCAGGCGAAGGTAATACTTCCGGCCTTTGCCATCCTCTCTTACGGACTGTCTTTTCCCGAGTTGTCTGTTCACGATCAATTCTATTTGAAGCCATTATTGTTTCCTCATGTCTATAGCAACCTGTGCGGCGTATTGCTTTGGTGTAAGTCCAAGGCGTTTAGAAACTGCTAATTGGGATTGCGTTAACCTAATCTTTCTAGGTGCTGTGCTCCGCGTTGCGGGGGCAACCACATTTGTTCGTTTCTTACGTTGCTCAACTTCTACCTCAACCTCCCCAAACTCGTCGGGGAATATCTGGCGCATACGAGCGTCAATCTTCTCGTAGTATTCATCGGTCTGGGGGTTAGCCCCTTCCTTGACAAGTTTATTATGCAACCCCAGCGCAAAACTTGTCATTTCATCATCTTGCCCAAACCACTTGTTAGTGGCGGCCCAACTATTAGCTTTGTCGTCTATAATAGGTGCTGGGGTGGAATATTCGTCTGTTCCCTCCGTTTTTACAGGAGTTTCTTGATATTGTAAAGCTTCTGGACTTATACCGGATAGTTTATCTGCCTTAAACTTGGCATTAGTCATCTTCTCTTGCGCTTCAACCAGCTTATCGGAGTCCCCTTCCTCGTAAGCCGCCTTATAAGCGCGTTTGGCTAGGATCATCTCCCCTGCCGCAGTACGCTTGGCTTGCTCTAAAAGGACTTCTTGGTTCTTACTTACTGTCCCCTTAAGGCTTTTATTCTCTTCAATAAGGCGATGCGCCACCTGTTCAAGCTCTTGACGCTCACGTTCAGCAGCCTCTTTAGCTCGACGTTCATCGTGGTAACCCTTGCTGAAATGTTTAATCCGCTTACGAACTTTGTCACTGTAGTCTTCAAGCTCTTCATCAGTAACATCATCCGGTGGCTCAGTCGCTTTACGACCGCGATCAGCTTGAGGCGTATCGTCAATAACCTCGATTTCAACTTCTTCATCCAAGTCTTCATCTTCTGTATCAAGTGCAACCTCCTCTTCCGGTTCGTCAAACGGACTAGTGGCGCTAGAGCTTTCTATCTCTATCTCCGTGCTAATCTCATCGTCGTTAGGAAACTCAAACTCTACTTTTTCAAATCCCATGATTATCTCCTATGCTCGGGTTATGCCATGTGGATCAGCTACAATAGCCTCTATAGAGTCGTCGTTCATCAGACGATACTCTACCCCACCAACTCTAAACCTTGTGCCCGTGTTCATACGGAACATCACATAGTCTCCGGCCTTACACCACGCCCCAGTAGGGAATCGGTCTTTGTCAGAATAGGCTTGATCGCCCATATCCAGCACCAGACCTATTATCGACATAATGTGCTCTTGGTTTTTAGTTGTAGTGGACTTAATAAGTCCGGTATCCCCGTACGTCTCCTCAACTTGTGGCAAAGCTACAAGTACTCTATATCCTACGGGTGTTGGTAATTGAGCCTCAACTTCTTCTTCAGTTAGTTCTACTACTTTCTCAGTCATCGTCATCGTCGTTATCCATATTGCGCGAGAGGTCTTCTACATAATTCATACAGGTTTCGAGACCCCGAACCATACCTGTAACTTCTTTGTATGAGGCAAAGTCTTTAGCTCCCCCATTACCCAGAAATTGTAGTGCAGAGGCTCTATCAGCCTCGATCTTATCTTTAAGCACGTCTAAGACGGTTTTAGCCATTATTCACTCTTCTCTTGTTGAGCCATGAGCCTTAACAACTCTAAACTGAGTTTGTCCTGTTCTCTTGAGGTCTGCGTAGCCATACGTAGTCCTTCTTTCTGAGCATCAAGCTCCAGTTCTTGGGTATCTAACCCTAACTGTTTAGTCTTAATTGCAGCATCAATCGCTTCCTTCTGCGCGATGCGGTCTTGTTCAGCCGTTCGTATCTGTAACTCTCCGGCATCTTTAGCGGCCTTACGCTGTACTTCCTGCTCTTTAATCGCCACTTCCTTCTGTTGAAGCTGGAATATAGGATCTTGAGCCTGTTGCTGGGCCTGTTGCTGGGCCTGTTCCTTCTGATGAACCTGAGTTAGCTGCGCTCCCGCTTGGGCCATCAGCTTCGCCAGTGTTAGTTCTACTTCTTCAGGCAGTTCTTTGCCCAGTGCCGGTAGCTGTACACCTAACTGCTCTTCTATCTGTGCTCGATACTGGAACCCTAGGTGCTCAAACAAATGCGCTTGCAGTGCAGCCATGATGGCTTGCCCCTGCGGGTTCTGCCCGATCATCTGCGCCACCATAGGGTCTTGCATGAAGGCTTGGTGTGTGGCGATATGCGCGGTGTGTTCCTGCTGGAGAAACGCCTTGATAGGCGTACCTGTTAACGCGTTCATGTTCTCGCTCACGGGATCAATCGGGTCTATATCATCCTCAATGGGCACAAGTTTATCGGCATTTTTAACCCCTAATACCTCGATCATCTGTCTATGTAGCTGCGGTAGGTCGTATATCTGGGGGGCTGATTGGCTCATCTGAAGCACAGCTTGGTACTGTACAACTCGTTGGGCCATTGTGGAGCTATTCGGATCACTGACGGGGATAACCTCCACCATCATGTAGTCCGATACACGGGCACTTACCTCCCCGCGTTCAGGGACGTAGTCGTACTCCGTAGAGGCATACTCAGCCATGATCGTCTTGAGGAGCTTAAACTCCTGCTTCATGGCGTAGTGGACACGGGCCTGTACCGCAGCCATAGGCTTTAAAGTGCGCTCTAACAGGGCCAGCGTTGTCCCTACAGGGGCGTTAGCCGACATATCAGAGATGTTCATGTCACTGATCGCGCCTAGCCGCTTGCCCTCAGTCGTTATCTGGTTGAGCAGGGCTAACAGTGTTTGGCTTGGCTCCTTATAGGGGAGCGGCATAATGTTGTCGCGGATAGATCCAGAAGGTACGTCAACGTCCTTCCACTCTCCCGGCTCGATGGGGGTGTTGTCTCCTTTAATACGTAGTCCACGGGACTTTAACCCGCCCGGAAGATTAGACAGCGTACCCGCGTCTACAAGCTGCCGTATGATAGACGTACCGGCCTTAGCGTAGCCCCCAATAATGTGGATCAGCCCAAGCCCATAAAACCCAAACCCCGGCACGTAGACGTAGTGGACGAAGTGATTCCGCTTAAGGAACAGCGAGTCTTCTTCCTGCCAGTTTCTACGGATAGCTAGGATATTGTTCGTACCCCGCTCAATAGTCACCACGTAGGGCTTGGCAATCTCCTCGTCATCTTCGTCAACGCCGGGGATAATGATGTCTGCGTGTACTTCAAAGATGGCGTAGCGCTCATCATCTGTTACAGAGTAGCCACTTTCCTCGGCTTTACGCTTCTCTATATCCGTGTGGTAGGGTTCTGGATCACCTAGATCCACGTCACGATAAAACCCCATCGCTTGGAGCTTCTTTAGCTCGTTCTTAGTCTTCCGCATCACGTGGGTAACACGTTCAGCCGTCTCCACATGAGACGCGCCGTAGGGCACGATAACGTCTTCTGCGGGTATGTAGATGGCTACCTGACGGCCTAAACTCGGGTCGTAATACACCTTCTTGAACGCAGACCCCGCCAGCCCTAGGCTGTAGAGCATCCGCTCATGCTCGGGGCGGTACTCAACCATCCGCTCCGTCAACTCGTAGTTCATGTCCGCCTTCACGCGCTCGGACGCTTCAACTTTATCTTTTGTCTCTTCTCCTAACACCTTCACACGTACTGGGCCAGCCGCTGGGAACGTCTCGCTCATTGTCTCTGCTTGGAACCGTATAGCAGCTTCAGCGAGTACCGTAGAGTACACACCACAAGCGCCTTCCCAAGGTTCAGTACGCTCCTCATACTTAAACCCGAGCACGTCCAGCCCTTTTACGAACGTATCGGCCCAGTCCTTCCTGCTCTCTATATCAGCGTCTACGTACCCTACAAGCTCGTCTGATAGCGCTTCTAGCTCCCCTTCATCTAGGGCTTCGGCAAGGTTACCGTCAAACTCCATCATGTCAGCAGCATCAATCTCTGCGATCAGGGTTATCTCCATACTGCCGTCAGGTAGAAGTACCTCATCTGCCGCTGCTAGGTCTTCGCTGTCCATGATCTCCATGCCTAGCTCTTCCTGCTCCTCACGCTCCTCTTCCTCATCTATACCTAACGGTGCAGTGTATATCCCTTTCTCGATTGCCATAGTCTATGCTCTCAGTAATATCGGTTTGTTCGGTTGCCCTTAAAATACTGCTGCTCTTCTGGCTCGTCACTGGGCAGTCGTATGAACCCACCACTCCTGAATCTCATCAGGGCCATAACTGTTGCATCGACTAGGTCATCGTTACTCGCGAAGGGGAAGCCAGCTATCTCCTCTATCACCTCCTCAGCCCACCGTGTCTCGGGCATCCAACAGAGTCCTGACGCTACAATGTCCGCGACAGAGTTTAATCGCGCTAGCTTATCACCACTACCCCTATGAGGGGTAAATTCTTGCACAGGCAGCCCCATCCGTCTCATCTCTTGGTATAAGGCTACACCAGAACTCTTCTTCTCCACAATAAAGGCATCGGGTTCCCACTCAGCATATTCAGCCATTGCTAGGTCTTTTAGCTCGGGAAACTCCAGCCGCTGCTTGATGCTGTTGAGCAGGATGATGTGATACGCATCCGCTGTCTCGTTGAAGAAGACCCCCCATGTGGTTAGTGCTGTAAAGTCAGCCCGATTATGTTTCTCCGCAGCGGAGTCAAGGGACATAATGAGGTACTCGCACTTCGGGGGGTCTTCTTCCTCCCATATATTCCACCACTCACGCTTGATGAGGGCAGCTTCCTCTGCGGTTGGCTCCTGTTGGTACTGGGCGTTCCACTGGAACACCGGCATAGAGGCTTTGGTTCGTAGCAGGGCTTCTAGATCAAAAAACTCAGGCCATAAGGGCTTCTGTATGGGTTTACCCGTCTCTTTATCGTCCACCTCAAGTATGGCGGGGAACTCGACCACCTCAAACTCATCGGCGCGTTCGTTCTGGGACATATCCTTCACCACACGCCCTGTCAGATCGTCCATGTGCCAACGTGTTTGTACAATGGCTACCCGCCCTCCGGGCATAAGCCTCGTACGTGCGCCAAACGTATACCAATCATAGGCTCGGGCAAACGCGGAGAAGTTGCCGTTGATTACATCCTGCTCGGAATGAGGATCGTCAATCAGTAACAGGTCTGCACCACGACCCGCCAGTGCGGAGCCTACCCCTGTCGCGTAGTACTCCCCGCCGACATTCGTGTTCCACCGACCGGCAGACTTGGAGTCAGCAGCAAGGCGTACCGAGGGAAAAACTGCCCTATAAGCATCTGTTGCGATGAGGTTTCGTACCTTTCTACCGAAATCTACGGCTAAATCAGACGTATGAGACACCATCATTACTTTCTTGTCTGGATTACGACCTAAGAACCACGCTGGATAGAATATAGAGACTAACTGTGACTTACCGTGACGCGGTGGGATATTAACGCATACCCTGTCCTTATCACCCCGCTCAATCGCCATGAGCATGTCGGCAAGGATGCGGTGGTGCTTCCCCACAATGAAGTCTGACATCATAGCCTTGCAGAATTCGATCAGGTCATCAAAGGCAAGCTGATTTAGCTTCCTATTCTCCAACTCGTCGACCATTTTCTCAATCTCGACCACCTCATCAGGGGTATACTCGTCGATATTGTCCAGCAACAGGGTTATCTCTTCGTCTGAGAAGTCAAACGGCACGTCTTCACTCACTCCGGCACCCCATACATCTCGGCGTTCACGTCTATCACGTCCCCATCAAACTCAATAGGGGCTTCAGAGTCGCCAGCACTGTTAGTCCACTCCACCTCTTCAGGGGGTTCTACCTCTTTAACCAACTTTTCAAGCTTTTTGCGTAAGTTCGCACGTAGATCACCCGTACTCTGATGCGTTATGGTCACCTCACTCTTCTCAGCGAACAGTCCAACGTCTGATATCTTGCCCAATAGCTCTAACGCACGTAGCCTGACCTTCGCATCGGGGTTGTCAGCCTCCAAAATGAGCTTATTAGTGACCAAATGCCGTATTTGGGTAGCCGATTCTGCTACGGAGGTGCCAAACTCCTGCAAAATAGAGTTAGTGAGTACTAACGAGGCCGGAGTCATCTTAGCTATGCGGGTTCTTGACACTTTTTTGGAGGCTTTCTCTGGATCTTCGGCATATTCACGGGCTATCGCCACGGCAACATCGGCATCTAGGGCCGAGGCTTTGGTTTCTAGCCGGGGGTGCGTGTCATCGTCGACAGCGGACAGGTAATTAACGGTTTCACAGGCCGCTGCAACTCTAATTCTTAAGTCGCAGAAGGGTTCATCATCTAAAAGGGGTACGCCTCTATCAACTTGAAGCTCTATCGTCATTTTGCTTAAACCCTATGGTGCTTGCAGGAGGTTAACCGAAGGGGCAAATGTACCTTAAAGTCGACAGATGTTCAATACGTTGTACCTTTACGCCGGTATACTCCCCGAACTTATCACCATACGTAGCTCATCGTAGTCCGCTGTTAACGTATCGAACTCTGCCATCGCATCTCGTGATGATCCAACCCCGCTAAGTTCCTCCATCAACGTATTGCCGAGGCCGATGCACCCCTGCACGTTACGCGCATAGTTAGCGACATGTATCTGGCAGTACGACCGCTTCGGTACATCAACGAATTGCCACGTACCATCACCATGTGTCGGGGAGTCATACCGCTCAAGGTAGTAGAACCCTTCAGGGATGCAGGAGATATTAGTCTCGTTATCGACCCAAGGGTTCTCGATTGTCCAAAACAGCTTCACGCCCCCAGCAGTGGGCACCGTTAGTCGTCCTACGGTCTCTCTATCACCACACTTAAAACGCACAAGGGTTAACTCTAGGCAGTTGCTGGCAGTCATAACACTCTCCTGTTTCCTAACAGGGTAACATAAAAAATTTTTAGGGGGCTAACTATTTCATAGGGGGGTGTTTCGCTGTGGGGCGCAAAACGAAAAAATAGGTCGTTATTCGGCTGGATTAGTAATACTAGAGGAGTAAGGAATCCTACTGCCCTGAAGTGGGCATGGGGG
>Ga0115001_10003064_pt1 | contig 12683 bp, 10 predicted proteins | sample ArcticOcean_MG_C_12_FD_89869 | JGI IMG/M metagenome (GOLD analysis project Ga0115001, IMG submission 89869) | Marine microbial communities from western Arctic Ocean - ArcticOcean_MG_CB8_130 | ecosystem: Environmental > Aquatic > Marine > Oceanic | place: Arctic Ocean: Canada Basin | collected... | reverse complement strand
TTCCCCGCGCCGATTCCAATGATTGGAATGTTGACTTCTCTTGCTACTTTTGCAGCGAGTTTAGCAGGAATTTTTTCTAAAACAATACCAAAACAACCAATTTTTTCAAGCATCTTTGAATCTTCGATGAGTTGTTTCGCTTCACTTTCTTCTTTGGCTCTTACGGTGTAAGTTCCAAATTTATAGATCGACTGTGGCGTAAGACCCAAATGTCCCATCACCGGAATTCCAGCCTGAAGAATTCTTACGATAGATTCTTTAATTTGACTTCCGCCCTCGAGTTTTACTGCATGCGCTCCTGCTTCTTTCATGATCCGTATTGCAGATCGAAGCGCTTCTTTAGAATCAGATTGATAAGATCCAAAAGGTAAATCGACAACGACTAAAGCGCGCTCAACCCCCCGTATGACACCAGAGGCGTGGTAAATCATCTGATCCAGAGTTATGGGTAGCGTCGTTTCATGACCTGCCATCACATTGGAAGCCGAATCGCCAACCAATATAATGTCAATTCCGGCCTTATCTACAATACCCGCTAGGGTATAGTCATAGGCAGTAAGCATTGCGATTTTTTCACCTCTCTGCTTCATTTCTGACAAACTGTTTGTCGTTATACGGGTATAATCTTTGGCCATTTTTGACATATTTAAATTTTTATAAAAGTATGTTGTTTTTTTAAAACCTATAATTTTTATCAAATTTATGAATTTTAAATACATTTGGCATATGACAAGCTGTCAGGGATGTATTATTGGCACAATGCTTGAATACTATGGTTAAAATAAAATTGATTTAAATTATGAGTAAAATAATAGGAATAGATTTAGGAACAACAAATTCATGTGTTTCTGTAATGGAAGGGAACGAACCCGTAGTAATTCCTAATTCCGAAGGAAAAAGAACAACTCCATCAGTAATTGCTTTTGTTGAAGGTGGTGAAATCAAAGTAGGAGATCCTGCAAAACGTCAGGCAGTAACTAACCCAACTAAAACCATAGCCTCTATCAAAAGGTTTATGGGAAATAAGTTTTCCGAATCTAAAAATGACACGAAAACAGTTGCATATAAAGTAGTGAAAGGAGATAATGACACCCCACGTGTCGATATTGATGGTCGTTTGTATACGCCTCAAGAGTTATCTGCGATGATACTCCAGAAAATGAAAAAGACGGCAGAAGACTATTTAGGTCAGGATGTCACCGAAGCTGTGATTACTGTTCCAGCTTACTTTAATGATGCTCAACGTCAAGCAACTAAAGAAGCAGGAGAAATTTCTGGTCTTAAAGTTCAAAGAATTATCAACGAGCCTACGGCAGCAGCTTTGGCTTTTGGTTTGGATAAAAAAAGTGGTGTAGACAGTAAAATTGCAGTTTATGACCTCGGAGGAGGAACTTTTGATATTTCTATCCTAGAATTGGGAGATGGCGTATTTGAAGTTCTTTCTACCAATGGAGACACCCACCTTGGGGGAGATGATTTTGATCAAGTATTGATCGACTTCTTGGCAGATGATTTTAAGAAAGCAGAACAGATCGACCTTAGAGAAGATCCAATGGCATTGCAACGTCTAAAAGAGGCTGCTGAAAAAGCAAAAATCGAATTGTCTTCTTCTGCGCAAACAGAAATAAACTTACCCTATGTTACTGCTACGGCCTCTGGGCCTAAGCACTTGGTTAAGACATTAACACGTGCAAAATTCGAACAACTTTCTGACGAACTGGTAAAGCGTTCTATGGCGCCAGTCAAGAAAGCTTTGGAAGATGCAGGCCTATCTACCTCTGATATTGATGAAGTTATTTTAGTAGGAGGTTCAACTCGTATTCCAATCATCCAGTCTGAGGTAGAAAAATTTTTTGGTAAAAAACCTTCGAAAGGAGTTAATCCTGATGAAGTTGTTGCCATTGGTGCAGCTATTCAAGGAGGAGTACTTTCTGGAGATGTCAAAGATGTCTTGTTGCTTGATGTAACACCACTTTCATTAGGAATTGAAACTATGGGAAGTGTGATGACCAAGTTGATTGAGTCTAATACAACCATTCCTACAAAAAAATCACAAGTTTTTTCGACAGCGGCAGACAATCAGCCTTCAGTAGAGATTCATGTTTTACAGGGAGAAAGATCAATGGCATCTGACAACAATACAATCGGACGTTTTCATTTGGATGGTATTCCACCCGCTCCTAGAGGAACACCTCAAATTGAAGTTACTTTTGATATTGACGCCAATGGAATCATAAAAGTAAGTGCTTCTGATAAAGCATCTGGAAAATCCCAAGACATTCGTATTGAGGCTTCTTCAGGCTTAACAGATGAAGAAATTCAAAAGATGAAGCAAGAAGCAGAAGCTAATGCCGATGCTGATAAGAAAGCTAAAGAAGAGGTAGACAAACTCAACTCTGCAGATCAAATGATTTTTCAAACTGAAAAACAGTTGAGTGAATTTGGAGAAAAGCTTTCTGCAGATAAAAAAGCACCTATCGAATCCTCTTTGGAAGAGCTTAAAAAAGCTCACGAGTCTAAAGACCTGGCTTTGATTGATGCTGCTCTTGAGAAAATCAATGAAGCATGGAAAAATGCTTCTGAAGAAATGTATAAGGCTCAAGCTGAATCAGGACAGTCAGATGCCGGTGCTGGTCAAGCGCCACCAGAAGGGGAAGCAGAAAGTGCTAACACTGCTGGCGGAGATGACGTTCAGGATGTTGATTTTGAGGAGGTTAAAGAATAACAAGTTGAATATTTATTAAACAAAACCTTCTGCTTAATTTAATCGGAAGGTTTTGTTTTTTAAGGAAATTAATATGGAGAAAGAGCAAGTTTTAAAATATTGTAATGCAATTTGCGACAATACTTTAATGGAGACACTCGGGATCGAATTTGTAGATGCTGGAGAGGATTTCTTAACAGCTCGGATGGAGGTTACCGCTAAAGTTCATCAGCCAGATGGTGTTCTTCACGGTGGAGCTACTGTCGCTTTAGCTGAAACGGTTGGGAGTGCTGCCGTTTTTGTTTTAAACAAAGATCCAAACCTTACAACACGGGGAATTGAAATATCTGCCAATCACTTGAAAGGCGTAAAAGAAGGTTTTGTTTATGCAAGAGCGACACCCATTCACAATGGAAAAACCATCCAGCTTTGGGAAATTAGAGTTACCGATGATGAAAAGAATCTTATCTCAATATGTAAATTAACTACCCTGACCCGCGCTCAAAAATAAATGAAAGAGAGAGAACTGAAGCGCGATTTTCAAAACCTTTGGCAAGGACAAAAACCTTTTGTTTTTTTTAGAGCACCCAACGCTAACTCGGTTCATTGCTTTTTTCAAAAAGACAGTCAATTATTCAAGACTTCAGACTTTAAGATTAACGGTTTTCTCATGGGCTCTTTTATCATGGAATCTGAAACTGCTTTTATTCCTTCCGATTATCAAAAGGAGTATTCTTTCAATCCTACTTTAGTTTCCGTTCAACCTTTTCCTTTAGAAGAATCAGAAAAGGATAAGCAAGCGTTTGTTGACTTGGTAAATAAAACCAAGACAGCTATCAATTCGGGGCTTTTGAAAAAGTTAGTGGTTTCAAGAAAAATAGAAATTAAAAAAAAAATACATCCATTTGGATCATTCAATAACCTATTACATTTGTACCCTCAAGCGATGGTTTATTTTTGGCACCATCCAATAGCGGGAATGTGGATAGGTGCTAGTCCAGAGCGGCTTTTGGGAATCGATGAATACGGGTTAAAAACGATGTCATTAGCAGGGACTTTACCTTTCAATTCTAAAGAAATTTACCATTGGGGAGCAAAAGAGAAATTAGAGCAAGAATTGGTTACCCAGAGTATTAAAAAAGTTTTAGGAGATTTATTTAAAGAAGAAGACATTGAATGTTCTAAAACTTACACTAAAAGAGCAGGAAATCTAGTGCACTTGTGTAACGATATTTCTGTAAATAAGGCAAATGTGAGCGTTGAAAGAATGATTAAAAATCTTCATCCTACGCCTGCTGTTGCAGGTATCCCCAAACAAGAAGGGTTAGATTTTATTGCTTCTAATGAGAAATTTGACAGACAGTATTACAGTGGGTATATGGGAGATGTTGATCTTCTTGGAGAGCGTAATTTGTATGTCAATTTGCGTTGTGCTCAGCTTAAAAGAGAAAGCATTTCACTTTATGTAGGTGCTGGTATTACTGCTGAAAGTGATGCAGAACAAGAATGGGAAGAAACCCAAAACAAAGCACAAACAATTCTTCAAGCACTTTGAAATTTACTACGACTGAAGTGGAATTACGCCCTGTGTTTTGTACTTTTGTAATCCAATGTTGAAACGCAAAGTAATCTATCCTGCAATTCCACTAGCCCAAACTGTGGTTCGCTTGTGCGCATCAAAAAAAATCAAACACATTGTTATTTCTGCGGGTTCAAGAAATGCTCCATTGACCAATGGATTTGTTGAAGACGATTTCTTTAAAACTTACAGTATTGTCGATGAACGCTCCGCCGCATTTTTTGCGCTTGGAATCGCCCAACAATTAAAATCCCCTGTGGCGTTGGTGTGTACTTCCGGTTCTGCTTTATTGAATTACTACCCTGCGGTTGCCGAAGCCTATTACAGTGACATTCCTTTGGTTATTTTATCTGCAGATCGTATGCCGTACAGAATTGATATTGGTGATGGTCAAACTATTCGTCAAACAGGAGTTTTTGAGCCACATTTGGAAGCTACAGCGTATTTGAAACCTGATGTTTCTCATGCTACAGCTAGCTTATTGAATAATCCGCTACAAAAGGAAATTAATCCTAAAAGTACTCCACAGGAAATTGCTGAGCAGCAACTAAAGATTCAACAGGATAATGCAAATGAGATCAACAAAACACTCGATATTACTTTCACAAAAAGTGGCCCTGTACATTTAAATATTCCCTTTGAAGAACCATTGTATGGGATGACCGAGATGACTATTCCCATTAGTGTTCCGTCGCTTAAGATGCCTAAAAATATTGTTTCTGAGAAAGATTTAGATCAGTTTAAAAATAAATGGAGGAAGGCGAAGAAGAAGATGGTATTGGTGGGCGTTTTATCACCCGATAGCATTGATAAAAAAATTTTTAATTTGATTTGTGACGATCCTAGTGTGGTAGTGCTAACCGAAAAAACTTCCAATCTAAATCACTCGATGATTATAAATTCTATTGATACTTTGATGGCTCCTATAGAAGCATTAGAGAAAGAGAAGAAAATCTTTTTGCAACCCGACATTTTGCTCACCTTCGGAGGAATGGTTGTGTCAAAAAAGATTAAATATTTTTTAAGAAACCACCAGCCCGACGCGCATTGGCATGTTGATTCTAAAAAGGCCTATGACACTTATTATTGCTTAAATAAACATTATTTATTGCAGCCTAATGATTTTTTAAAAGCGTTTTATTCCGAAGAGTACAGTCCAGTCTCTTCTTATCGAGATGAGGTTTTAAAGTATTACAACAAGTTTGGCGCGCGCGGTCAGCAATGGTTGAAAACCCAAGCTTTTTCAGATTTAAAAGTATTTGAGAAAATAGCATTAAAATTACCAAACTCATTGCAATTACAACTCGCAAATAGCTCTACCATTCGCTATGCCCAGTTGTTTGACTTGCCCAATGAAACTTCTGTTTTTTGTAATCGTGGAACAAGTGGAATTGATGGAAGTACATCAACTGCTGTTGGCGCAGCTCAAATTTCAAAAACCCCAACTTTATTAATCACCGGTGATCTGAGTTTTTTTTACGATTTGAATGGTCTTTGGAACAATTATATTCCGAACGACTTTAGAATTCTACTTATCAATAATTCAGGGGGAGGGATTTTTAGAATCTTACCAGGGGAAAAAGACACGCCTAAATATGATACTTATTTTGAAACCATCCACCAGCGCAATGCAAAATCGATTGCAAAAGCTTTTGGTTTTGAATATAAGTCTACTCGATCTATGTTTGGCTTAAATCTAAAATTGAATTCTTTTTTCAAAGCCTCTTCTCGTCCTAAAATTTTAGAAATTTACACCCCTAGAAAATTGAATGACCAGATACTGCTAGATTATTTTAAATCAATGGTTTAAAAATAAGAATTAATTCGCTGTAATTGATTCCCGACATGACCTTTCAATTTTGAATAAATCCGTATTTTTACAAAAAAAAATACTGTGAGAAAATGGACATCAATAAAGACCCATAGCGATATTCTTTTTGAATTTTGCAATGGAGTCGCAAAAATAACGATTAACCGACCGGAAGTATATAACGCATTTCGTCCTGAAACCAACAATCAAATGTTGGAAGCTTTGGAGGTCTGTAGAGAGCGAAATGACATCGATGTTGTTGTTTTAACAGGTGCTGGCGAAAAAGCTTTTTGTAGTGGGGGAGATCAAAATGTAAAAGGAGTTGGAGGCTATGTAGGTGAAGATGGAGTTCCTAGACTCAACGTTTTGGACGTACACAAACGTATTCGTGAAATGCCAAAACCTGTGATCGCAATGGTGAATGGTTATGCCATCGGTGGCGGTCATGTACTTCATGTCGTCTGTGATTTAACCCTTGCGAGTGAAAACGCGATCTTTGGACAAACGGGTCCTAAGGTTGGTAGTTTTGACGGAGGATTTGGATCTTCTTACTTGGCGCGCCATGTAGGTCAGAAAAAGGCACGTGAAATTTGGTTTTTGTGTAAGCAATATTCAGCTAAAGAAGCGGAAGATATGGGGATGGTAAACAAGGTAGTGCCGCTAGATAAATTAGAAGACACCGTGATGGAGTGGTGCGAAATGATGCAAAAGAGAAGTCCTTTGGCTTTGCGAATGATTAAGCGAAGTTTGAACGCTGAATTGGATGGTCAGCATGGCTTGATGCAACTTGCAGGTGATGCAACTTTAATGTATTATCTTATGGAAGAAGCACAGGAGGGAAAACGGGCTTTCCTCGAAAAAAGAGATCCTGATTTTAAGCAATACCCCAAATTTCCTTAAACCTTTTGTTTGAAAAATAATATAAAAATTTGGCTACAAGCTGCCCGATTAAGAACCCTTCCATTGTCTGTGTCTGGAATCATTATGGGAAATGCTTTGGCGTTAAATCACAATGATTTTTCCTTTATAATTTTTCTGTTATCTATTTTGACCGCAATCGCTTTTCAAATAGTTTCTAACTTTGCAAATGATTATGGAGATGGAATTAAAGGCACAGACAATGAGGAAAGAATTGGTCCAAAAAGGGTTTTACAGCAGGGGCTTTTGACCTTGGAAAACCTAAAAAGGGGAATATTCGTTTCCGTGGTTGTATCTATTATACTTTCAATTACCCTTATCTATGAATCACTGGGAGTTAATAAACTCTTGTTTTCAGTTTTATTTATTTTATTAGCGATTGGAGCTGTGGCTGCTGCTATCAAATATACCGTTGGAGCGAACCCTTATGGTTATTCTGGTTTAGGAGATCTTTTTGTTTTTATCTTTTTTGGATGGGTCAGCGTTATTGGGTCTTATTTCCTTCAGATTAATTCCATCGATCTGTCCATAATTCTTTTTGCAACCACCTTTGGATTACTCAGTGTCGCAGTTTTAAATTTGAATAATATGCGTGACATTGAAAACGATTTTAATTCCTCTAAAATTACACTGGCCGTCCGTTTGGGAAGTGATAAAGCCAAGATTTACCATTATTTTTTAGTCTCAATTGCTATTATTTTATTTTTCATTGGAATTGGGGAGCAGCCCTTATTAATCAAAACAATTTATGCACTCGTTTTCGTTCCTTTATTTTTACATCTATATTGTGTTTTTAATGTAAAAGATCCGAAGCAGTTTGATCCTGAATTAAAAAAACTTGCGCTAACCATATTCTTTATTTCAATTGTATTTTTTGTCACTTCATATCTCAATCGATGAAAGCTAGCTACGAGAAATATATTCTAAAATTTAAACGTCCCTCAGGAACCTCAAGAGGCCTGCTCAAAGAAAAAGAAACCTGGTTTTTAAAGCTAACGGATAAGGACCAATTCGGTATAGGCGAATGCGGCATGTTTAGAGGGTTAAGTGTTGATGATCGTCCAGATTTTGAAGATCGACTCCATGAACTTTGTCATTTAATTAATGAGAATCAGAACATTCCCCCAGACTTTTTAAAAGAATTTCCAGCGATTCAAATGGGATATGAAACGGCATTACTCTCATTTAATGCTAAAAATACATTTGAATTATTTCCATCAAAGTTTACGAGAGGTGAGGAGGACATTCCAATAAATGGATTGGTCTGGATGGGTGATCTAACTTTTATGAAAGAACAAATCAGCGAAAAAATAGCACAGGGGTTTAGGTGCATTAAATTAAAAATTGGTGCCTTAGATTTTGAAAATGAAATTGAATTATTGAAAGGAATTCGTTCCTCATTTTCTAAGGAAAAGTTGATTTTAAGAGTTGATGCAAATGGAGCATTTCAGCGGTCAGATATTATGGATAAACTAAAAAAATTATCTGATTTAGGAATTCATTCCATAGAACAACCCATTGCAGCGAACCAGCAAGAAGTAATGCGAGAAGTTTGTGCTATAACTCCTTTGCCCATTGCCTTAGATGAGGAGTTAATTGGTTGTTTTGATAAAGCAGATCGTGCAGCATTACTCGATAAAATTAAACCACAATATATCATACTTAAACCGACACTTTTAGGCGGTTTTAAGTCTTGTGAAGAGTGGATAGAATTGGCTGAAGCTAGATCAATAGGTTGGTGGATCACTAGCGCACTTGAAAGCAATCTGGGCTTAAATGCAATTGCCCAATGGACCTATAATTTAGAACCTCATTCGTTTCAAGGTCTTGGAACAGGGGGCTTGTTTACCAATAACATTGAAGCTTCTTTGGAAGTTGATTCAGGTTATCTTAAATTTATACCCAAGCTTAATTGGAATCTTAATATTTAACCATGTTTATAGAACAAATTAATCTTGAAAAAAAAGATTTTGTCAAATACATTGCCGGTTCTGTAGCAGTTATTTTTTTTAATATCTTAGGACAAATTCCATTAACACTTTATGTTTTATCTCAAGGAACTGATTCCAAAGCTTTTGAAGATCAATATCAACTTTTAGGTTCGTTCCCTTCCAATACAACTTTATTTTTAATACTAATCCCCTTTGCAATCAGTTTGGTTGGTTTATGGTTGGTCGTTGAGAAGCAATTAGGCAAGCCTTTTAAAACAATAATCACAACAAGAAATAAAATTGATAGTTCACGTATTTTATTTTCCTTCCTTTTATGGGGAGGTGTCTCAGCTGCTTTTATTATTATTAGTTATTTTCTATCTCCCACAGATTTTGTTTGGAATTTTAAGCCCGTTCCTTTTTTGATTTTGTTTCTTATTAGTGTTGTGATGATTCCGCTTCAAACTTCTGCTGAAGAACTTTTTTTTAGAGGTTATTTGATGCAAGGCTTTGGTGTGGTTTTCAGAAACCGATGGCTTCCGCTGATTACAACTTCTATAATTTTTGGCATGTTACATATTTGGAATCCTGAAGTTGACAAATTGGGGGTTAACTTGATTTGGTATTATATTGGCACAGGTTTGTTTCTTGGGGTCATAACGCTGATGGATGAGGGACTCGAATTGGCATTGGGTTTTCACGCTGCAAATAATTTAGTAACTGCGCTTTTGGTAACAGCCTCTTGGACTTCCATCCAAACAGAATCCTTATTAATTGATAATTCTGAACCCTCATTAATAAAAGAGTTAATAATTACATTTCTTTTGGTTTATCCAATATTGATCTTTCTTTTTTCAAGAAAATATGGATGGAAAAACTGGAAGCAAAACTTAACAGCTAAATTCTAATGGCGATACCCCACCATACTAAAATACACAACCGGTTTCAACTCAATGGTTATTCATTTATTCCCGATGAACTTAAGATGATTGGCTATGACTTTATCAAAGAAGGTGATTATTATGAAAGGGCTTTAGGGGAATTCATCATGGACTGGATGGACAATGCAGATTGGATTAATGTTAAAACTTCTGGATCTACTGGAGCGCCAAAAGAAATTAGGTTGTCCAAACAGTCCATGGTTGCTTCTGCCATCAAAACAGGTGATTTTTTTAAAATAGGAATTGGCGATACTGCATTACACTGTCTGCCGACCGATTTTATTGCTGGAAAAATGATGCTTGTCAGGGCAATGATTTTGGGACTTTCCCTAGATTTAAAACCGCCCAGTTTAAAACCGCTTAAAGACAGTAATCGAGAATATGATTTCGCAGCCATGATCCCTCTGCAAACTCAAAATTCAATGAATAAAATCAGAAATATTAAAACATTGATTGTTGGAGGAGCTTCCATTTCCCCCGAATTACATTCAGCACTGGTTGCCAATCACGACCATTGTTTTGAGACCTATGGAATGACGGAAACCATCACCCATATTGCAGTCTCTAAGCTTTCCATTCCAAAGCAACCTTTTACAGTGCTTCCAGGGGTTCAAGTATCAGTTAATGCTGAAGGATGTTTATTAATTGATGCTCCTCACGTCACGGAGGACACCATAACAACTAATGATTTGGTTGATTTGATCGATGATAAAAGCTTTACTTTTAAAGGAAGGAAAGACAATGTGATTAATTCTGGTGGCTTTAAGATTTTCCCTGAAACGGTTGAGACAAAATTAAGCTCAGCAATTAAAAATCCCTTCTTTATGTCTGGCTTCCCTGATGATACATTGGGCTATAAATTGGTTGTGATAATTGAAGGAAATGTTTCTCAAACAGATCAAATCAATTCAAAAATCCAATCTTGCGATACCTTGGACAAGTTCGAGGTGCCAAAGTCCTTAGTTTTTGTTAATAAAATTGAGACCAAAAACGGAAAAATTTTAAGAGAACTTACCCTCAAAATCAACAAGCTTATTTAAACTTGTAAAACACCCATGTTGAATTTCTTTTTAATTGGAGCATGGTTTGCCGCCGCAATTCCAAGACTAATCCATTTACGAGTTTCTAAAGGATTGATTACTGCATCTGTCCATAGCCTTGCTGCCGCATAATAGGCATGCGTTTGTTTTTCATATTTGGACTTAATTTTATCCAAAAGTTGCCTTTCTTTTTTAGGATCTATAATTTTTCCCTCTTTTTTAAGTTTAGACTTTTCAATCTGCAACAAGACCTGAGCCGCTTGCTCTCCACCCATAACTGCCATTTTTGAACCGGGCCACGAAATAATTAGCCTCGGATCATAGGCTTTGCCACACATGGCATAATTGCCCGCACCATTTGAATTTCCGACAATTACGGTAAACTTTGGAACCACCGAATTCGCGACAGCATTGACCATTTTCGCCCCATCTTTAACAATCCCTCCGTGTTCGGCCTTACTGCCAACCATAAATCCTGTTACATCTTGTAGGAAGACTAAAGGGATTTTTCTTTGATTACAATTGGCCACAAACCGTGTCGATTTATCCGCTGAATCACTATAGATGACCCCCCCGAACTGCAACTCTCCTTTTTTGTTTTTAACCATTTGCCTTTGATTGGCAATAATTCCAACTGCCCAGCCATCAATTCGCGCATAAGCTGTGATGATTGTTTTCCCATAATCCGCTTTATACTCATCAATGGATCCTTCGTCAACCAAGCGGTTGATGATCTCATAGGAATCATAAGGAAGGGTTTTGTTATTCGGCAATAATTCTAAAATTTCTTCAATTTTAGCCATTGGATTTTTAGGTTCAATTCTATTAAAACCAGCTTTTGGATCATCACCAATTTTTTCAATTAATGCTCGAATTCGTGATAAAGCATCTCGGTCGTCTATTGCTTTATAATCGGTCACTCCGCTTATTTCAGAATGGGTTGTTGCTCCTCCCAAAGTTTCGTTGTCTATTTTTTCACCAATTGCCGCTTTGACCAAATAGCTGCCTGCTAAAAAAATACTGGCAGTTTTATCGACAATGATCGCTTCATCAGACATGATGGGTAAATAGGCACCCCCCGCAACGCAACTGCCCATGATGGCTGAGATCTGAACAATACCCTCGCTGCTCATCTGAGCATTATTTCTAAAGATTCTTCCAAAATGTTCTTTGTCAGGAAAAATCTCATCTTGCATGGGAAGAAAAACACCCGCACTGTCAACGAGGTATATAATTGGAATTTTATTTTCCATAGCAATTTCCTGTGCTCTGAGGTTTTTTTTGGCCGTTATTGGAAACCAAGCTCCTGCTTTTACCGAAGCATCATTGGCAACAACGACACAAAGTTTTTTTGAAACATAACCCATCATTACAATAACTCCTCCTGCAGGACATCCCCCTTCTTTTGCATACATTTCGTAACCTGCCATTGCACCTATTTCGATAGCAACAGTTGGGTCATCTATCAAAAAAGAAACCCGTTCTCTGGCGGTCATTTTACCCTGCTTCCTGATTTTTTCTAAACGGGCTTTTCCACCGCCTAATTTTATTGCAGCAATTCTTTGATTAAGCTCAGAGAGTAATAACTTGTTTTGATCTTTATTTTTTTCCAATTCTAAACTCATGTGAAGGAATCTGTTTTTTATTTACTAAAATAAGAATTCTTTAATGTTTTATAATAGCTAAACTAAGGACATTTTTTTTGATATCGTAATTAAAAAAATCGATATTTGTATGCCCAGTGATGGGATGCTTTATTC
>Ga0115001_10003052_pt1 | contig 12706 bp, 11 predicted proteins | sample ArcticOcean_MG_C_12_FD_89869 | JGI IMG/M metagenome (GOLD analysis project Ga0115001, IMG submission 89869) | Marine microbial communities from western Arctic Ocean - ArcticOcean_MG_CB8_130 | ecosystem: Environmental > Aquatic > Marine > Oceanic | place: Arctic Ocean: Canada Basin | collected... | reverse complement strand
TTTGATGAAATATTTAGATGGGCAACAATGATAATCGAATTCTACTTTGGAGCACAACTAGCAAAAGGTAGGTAATAAATGAAAAGGGCTATAGTTATACCCGACCAGCATTTTCCGATACATGATGAAAAAGCAGTCAAAGTAGTATTAGAGGCAATAGATTTTATTAAACCAGACATATTTATTAATCTGGGTGATGTTGGAGAATGGAGTTCTGTGTCTGGTCATAGATATAAAAGACGAAAACGACCACCATTAGAGTACCAGCTTCCAGAAATAGATGAAGAAATTAAAGCAGTTAACAAACAAATAGATAGGTTTGATAAGGCTTTAGATAAAGTTAAATGTAAAGAACGACATATACTAGCGGGTAATCACGATGAATGGCTTGATGCATTTGTAGAAGAAAATCCTTATTTAGACCAATACACATTTAAAAATGCTTGTAAGTGGGATGAAAGAGGATATGAGTATCGTAAGTATAATGAGGTTTTAACCATTGGTAAGTTGTCTTTTATACATGGTGCTTATTGTGGCGTTAATCATGCTAAGAAACATTTAGATGCTTACGGAACAAACATAATGTACGGGCATGTTCACGATGTGGCTCGACACTCAGCCACAAGATTGTTAGATGGAAACATTAGTTCGTGGGCAATGGGCTGTTTAAAAGATATGTCGGCAGAAAATAACACATGGCTAAAAGGTAGATTACATAACTGGAATCATGCTTTTGGAATTGTAACTTTTTTTGATAATGGAAATTTTCAAGTAGAAGTTGTAGATATTGTAAAAGGAAAAGGCTCAGTTTGGGGCAAAATAATTAAAGGATAGCTTATGACATACAGAGGGTTAATTAATCAAATATTAATTAGATTAAGAGAAGATACAATACCTGTTGATTGGACTGGCAATATTAATGATAGTAATAATGTTTCAGATTATCAAAAAGTTGTAGGCTCTTTAATTAATGATGCAAAAAGAAGTATAGAATCTTATCACGATTGGTTAATTTTAAGAGAAACAGTAAGTATTAATACTGTTGCTGGTACTAAAAATTACAACTTAAACTCTGGTCAAGAGATTAAAATTGTAGATGCTGTAAATAACGCTACAGGCAAACATTTACATCAAGTAAGCAAGGTGTACATCAATACAGTAAAGTACCCTACAGACGATACTGGTGAGCCTCTGTACTACGCATTTAATGGTAGTGATACTTCTAATAATTTAAAAATAGATTTATCACCAATTCCTACAGAAGTGCAAACACTTTCTTTTGACATTGTAAAACATCAAGATGAATTAACTTTAGCTACTACAATTTTAAAAATTCCATCACAACCTGTTATATTGGGTGCTTGGGCAAGAGCAATTGCAGAGCGTGGAGAAGATGGTGGAACACAATCTAGTTTAATGGCTCAAGAAGCTAGTGAAGCAATTAAACAGGCTATTATAATAGATAGTGCAAATACTCAATATGAATCAGATTGGTATATTAACTAATGGCAAAACAATTATCATATAATCCTTTAATTGATATAGGTATTAATGGTTTAAATACTCAAACTAATCCTGCATCACTAGAAGCAGCTTGGCTTGTAAAAGCAGAAAATATAGTTATTAAAGAGTCTGGTCGTGTTTCTATACGAAAAGGTTTTGACCAAAAAACAACTCAAGTAAATGAAGAAATACGTTCTATGGTTGAACACAACGACCAAGGAACAATTAAAATATTTGCAAGTTTTGGAACGTCAATTTATACAACAAATTTTGCAACTCCCAACACTCCTTTTCCTTCAAGTGGTGCTGATGTTAAACATACTGTAGCTAATACAACAGGAAACTGGCAGTTTATTAATTTTAATAATAGACTACATTGTTTACATGAAGGAGTAGTGCCTCAAAGATATGATGGTTCTCTTGCAGCTGGTGAAAAATGGTCAACTGCTGATGCAACTAATGCAATTAACCTTGCCAATGGTTCTGAAATAACTGATACTGAACACGCAACTAATGGAATTTTGGCAGATAAAACTTATCAAATTACTGCTTTAGGCACGCCACCTACTCCGTTTGATTTAGTTGGTGGTAATACTGACAATGCTGTAGGTGAAATTTTTACTGCAACACATAAAGGTGCTGACGGTCAAAGTGAATTAATAGCAATGAACAAAATGGTAGCTGGTACAGTATATAAAATTATTAATTTAGGAGATTCAGCTACTTCTCTTACTGCTTCTGGTGCTGATTCTAGCCCAGCAGTAGATGAAGTGTTTACTGCAAATAATGTTTTAGGTATTGGAACTGGTTTAGTTAGAGAAGTTCTTGATGGTACTAATGGAAAAGTAGTAGAAATTAAAACTAATCCTACTCTTACTACTATTACAGTAGATAGCACAACTGGTTTTCCTACTACTGGAAAAATAATTATTGATGATGAAATAATTACTTATACTGGCAAAACATCTACAACATTTACTGGTTGTACTAGAGGTGCAAATAACTCAATTGCTACACATCATTTAGATAATGCTGTTGTTACAAATGATACTGCTCCTAAAAGTGTTACTAATGGAGAATTTAAACCTAATTGCGGTGTTGGTTTTTATGGAAGACTTTGGGTAGGTGGAGTAGCAGAAGAAAAAGATGTATTACATTATTCTGCTTTATTAGATGGAGATGATTTTAGTTTACAAAATGGCGGTGGTGCATTTAATTTAAAAAATGTATGGGGTAAAGATGACATTATTGCAATAGCACCTTTTTATGGTCAACTTGCAGTTTTTGGTAAAAACAATATTGCTTTATATTCAAGACCAGACTCCGTATCACAAATGCAACTTAGTGAAGTTATACGAGGAATAGGTTGTATTGCAAGAGATACAGTTCAAGCTATTGGAGATGATTTAGTTTTCTTATCTTCTACTGGACTTAGGTCATTAGCTCGTACTTCAGAAAAAGATAAAGTTCCTTTAACTGATTTGTCTGTAAATATTAAAGATACATTAATTAGAAATTTAGCACAAACTTTAAATATTACATCTGGTTATATTGAAAATGAAGGCGTTTATATTTTGTCTTTTCCAACTATTAATTTAACTTATGTTTTTGATTTTAAACATTTAACGCCTAATGAAGCACCAAGAATAACAACTTGGACTTTTACTAAAGACAGAAATCCATCAAGTATAATTTATACTACTGATTACGGTATGTTAGTAGGACAAAAAAATGGTGGTATTGCAGAATATTTTGGATATTATGATACAACTAGAGGTGGAAGTTCTGATTCATATACAAGTTCTTTTGCAACAGTATGGTTAGATTTAGGAGAAACAGTACAAGCATCATTATTAAAAAAATTATTTATGGTTTTAGAAGGAGGCTCTGGCTCTACTTTATTTTTAAGATGGTACAAAGATTTTAGTCTTACATCTTCTAAAATAACATCTTTAATTTTAAATCCAAGAACTATTGGCTTTAATGCTTTATGGGGAAAAAGTCCGGGAACAGGAAAAATTAAAATAGTTCAACCTGCTAGTACATTATATGGAGCACATACAGTTTCTACAGTTACCGCAGGTGCATTTGTAGTTAATGATTTTTATGCTATTGCAAGTCTTGGTAACACGACACAAGCCCAATGGAATACTGCTGCTGGTACAAGTGGTGCTACTTATATAGTAGGTTCTATATTTAAAGCGGCTGCTGTTGGTGTTGGAACAGGAACAGTTGTAAGTCATACACACCTTGCAGCAAACCATGTTCGTAATGCTACTTTTGCACCTGTATACGGAATTAAAGAATACAGAACTCCATTAATAGGTTCTGCTAAATTTTTAAAAATTCAAATTGATATAATAAGTAATGGTTTTTCCACATCATTACAAAATTTAACACTTTTACATAAACAAGGAAAAATAAGATAATGGCAAATTATAGTATATTAATAGATTGGCAAGCTAAAGATTCGTTACCAGATACAGACGTTAATAAAATAATTAGTGGTCAAGATTTTTTTGATGAATTTGAAACAATTAAAAATTCAATACAAACTAAAGCTGAACTTCTTGGAGATGTAAATAATGCATTTAGTACAATTAAAGCAGCTGATGCTAGTGACCAAGCATTAGCAGCTTCAACATCTTGGGTTAGAGCATACAAAGGTCGTGAAGATTTAACTCGTACTAATGGTTCTGGTTTAAGAACAATTAGCACAAGTGATGCTAGTGGTGGTGCTAATGGTGATATTCATTATAAGGTTAGCTAATGCCAACTGCTCCAGCAACACAAGTTAAACATGCAGGCGTACATAAAACTGTGTCTGGCATACAGGTAAAAGAAAGCGGTGTTTGGAAAAGAGTTGTTAAAGGACAAGTAAACGACCTAGGAACTTGGAAAACATTTTTTGTAAATAAAACTACAGTTACTATTCCAGACGTTACAGCAAATATAGATTTAGATAATTATTTTTTAATTACTGCTGAAGCTAAATTAGGCGATGTAGATGTAATTATTCCCGGTGATATTTTTGTTTATTCTGACGATGTTAATGTTCCTGCTTTTAAAACTGGTACTGAAATTGAAGGCATACTAACTATTATTTTTAATGATGGTTATATAGTTGGTGCTGGAGGAACTGGTGGTACTGGTGGTAATTCTGCTGCTAATGGTAGTGCAGGTGGTACTGGCGGAATTGGATTACTTGTAGAAAAAGACATTGTCATTGATAATAATAATAGTGCAAGTCTTCCACACGTTCTTGGCGGTGGCGGAGGCGGAGGTGGCGGAGGCGGTGCTTTTGCTAACCAAGCTTTTTCAAGAGATGACCGAGCTGGCGGTGGTGGTGGTGGCGGTGGTCGTTCTTTTGGAATAGGTGGAACAAAAAGTAGTGAAGTAAGTGGCTCAACACCTAGGAGTGGTGCTGCTAACGGTAGTGCTGGAGATAGAGATTCTTCTGGTAACGGTGGTGCTGGTGCAAATGTAGATGGTGATGCTATAGGTGGTACTGGCGGAGCAGGCGGTGCTGGTGGGGCTAATGGTTCTAATGGAGCTAACGGTAGTGGAGAAAGTGTTGGTGCTGGCGGAGCAGGCGGTGCAGCAGGTACAGCAATATCAAACGATGGAAGTTTTACAACATCATAAATTTAGGTAGGAGATAGAAATGGCAAGAGGTGATTATTTAAGTAAGACAAAAGGTGGAACTCAATCCCGAAAAGATAATAAATCAACCAGAAAAGGTGGCAAGGGCGGAGGCACACCTATAGATTTAGGCGCTATTTTTGATATATTTGGTGGTTTGTTTGGTGGCAATAAACAAAAAAAGATTGCTGAAGAAGAATATAGAGAAAAAATAAGAAGAGAAAAAATAGCTTACGAAAGGTCATTGCCTTGGAATAGTGAAAGTGCTCTTGGTTCTGTTACTTTTGACCCAGAAACTAAAATGATGTTACAATCTTTATCTCCAGAAATGCAAGCATTAATGGGTAATTTTTTAGGGCAATCAACTGCTGCTTCTGATGAACTAGCAAGATTAACAGCTGACCCATACGCTATGGAACAAGAGCAATTTCAAAGATTTGAAGATATGAACGCTAATGCTTACAATCAATCAAGACTTCAAGGCGAAGAATCAGCATTAGCTACTGGAAGAATGGGCGGAACTCAAGGTTACTATGATAGTCTTGCTACTGAAGATGCTATTAATCAAAATAGAATGGCTGGTCAAATGGCTTCTATAGGTACTGGTATGGACTATAGAAATATGTTAGGACAAGAATCACTTAATTTTGGTCAAGGCGGTATGAATGTTGCAGGGATGCTTAATTCACAGGCAGACTTAGGTAGACTTATAGGACAGGGTTCTAATTTTGGTGGTGGCTCTAATGCGGTATCATTAGCAGGAAACAATTATGCAGATACTAGGTCTAATTATATTTCTGGAATGATGGGTCAAGGTAGAAAATATAATAGTAAAGGTGAAATAATACAAGATGAAGAAGATAATATTTTTAATAAATTTTCTTCTATTTTTACATAAGGAGTAAAACATGGCAGGCATGTTAGATTTATATGATATAGAAACAGGACAAGATGCTCAATTAAAAAATGAAGCACTTAGTGTAGCGCAATTACAACCCGGTAGAGCTTCTGTATATGGTGCTGGTTTAGCAGGTGGCATGCTTGCTCAAGGTGTAGGTGGAGTATTAGGATTAGAAACTGCACAAGAACAAAAAGCTAAAGCAATGCAAAGTATTATTCAAAAGAATTCTAAACTAAATCCAGCCGACCCTAAAACTTTATTAACAATGAAAGAAGATTTTGCTAACGCAGGATTTATTGATATTAGTATGCAATTTGGTGATAAATATAGAGCTGCATTATTAGCAAATCAAGAAAAAAACAAAAGTACAGACAAAGATTATCTTGGTGTTAGTAAAACTTTAGGAAACAATTTATTTACTAGACCTGTTGTAAAATTATATGCTTTAGAATTATATAATTTAGATGAAAAAGAATTTAAAGAAATGACACCAACCGCTCAAAAACAAATGCTTACTGATGCTAAATCAGAATTACAAGGTCAAGTTGATAATTATGCAAATCGTTTAAAAATGGATAATTATTCTAAATTAGATATTAAAAAATTAATGAGCAATGATGCAACTTTTACACAAGATTTCTTTAGTGATTTATCGGAATTTGGAAATAATGAAATAGTTAATTTTTTACAATCTGTTGTAAATTTTGATACTACAGGTGGAAAATCTACAATGACAATCAATGCAGATTTTCGTAGTAAAATTAGACCAAATGAATTAGAAGCTATGGATGCTGGTGAAATGATGATAAAAATTGATTCATTAATAGAACTACAAAAAACAGAACGAGGATTAAATCCAACACAAAAAAATAATTTAATGATTTTAGAAAATGCTTTAGCAAAAATAGGAGCTGGTGGTGAGGATGAAGTTGAAAGAATATATCAACTTATAAAAGATGATGATAATTATAAAGGAATGACTGTACAAGAAATATATAATATAGCTAGACGAAATGTTAGTAATTCTGATGGGTCAAGTAATACTTCTAACTGGGTAGTAAAAGACTAATGTCTTATTCTTTTATTGAGGGAGTTGGAATAGTTGCAATAGATTCTAATAAAAATGCTGAACAAAAAGCAGCAACTATAGAATACTACACAAATACAGCACCTAAGTATGAAGAACTAAATGGATTTTTTGGTGGTTTTAATGACACTAAATCTATGATATACAGATGGGGTCAAAAATTATCTGGTTCTGCTAATGAAGAAAAAAATAGATGGTTTGGTGAACAAGTAAAACAATGGGGTGAAGCAGTTGGATATTATGATTCTATTGCTTTAGCAAAATACCATGAAGATATGGAAAAAACAAGACCTTTAAATGCATTAGAACAAGCAGATAAAGAAGCTAATAATGCTATTATGAAACAATTTGAACTTGATATGTACGATGCATATGATAACAAAAGTGGCGATATATCAGATGTTCAACAAAGATATGGTTATACTCCAGAAGATTTAGGTACATTATCCAGTCTTTGGGAATTTGCAAAAATGGCAGTTAATGAGCCTTCTTATACTTTAGGTACTGTATCGGGTATGATATTAAAAGACCCAGAGTTATTATTGTTGCAACTATTAAGAGTTCCAGGTTCTACAGCAGCAGGTATGACTAAAGTTAATAATGCTGTTAACAGAGCCATAGGCATACAACCTACATACACAAAAAGTTTTGTTAATATGGTGGGTGCACAAAGAACAAAAGCAGCAGTAGGTAGAGGAATAGAAGGCTCTATGTATGGTGGTGTTTATGAAGCATTACATGATTTAACATTTAATGGTCATATTAAAGAAGAAAATGTAGAACGTGGAATTGCATTTGGTGCTTTACTAGGTACAGGATTTGGTGCTATATCAAAAAATACTGGTAAAAGTTGGTTAAGAGATAAAACTGAATCATCACAAGCATTAAAAAATATTACTTTAATGCAAAGAACTTTTGGTCAATTAAAATTAATAAAAGATAAAAGTGGTCAAAATGTTTTAACTTGGCAAACACCTAAAGGAAGAAGACAAGATTGGAAAATTGAATTAGACAGAATTAAAAATGATAGAAAAATTACAGGTAGTGCTAATGCAAAACCAAAACAAAAACCAACAGGAAAACCAACAGAAGAACCAATAATAGACCCAGAAATAAATCCAGAGTTTAGGTCGCCTACAACTACACCAAAAGAAATTATATTGCCTACTGGACTAGATAATTTATCAAGAGCTTCTCGTTGGAAAGAAAGAGCAGTTGATTTAATAGAAGAACGAGTAAAAAAATCTGCTAAAAAATCTGGAGACACTCCGTTAACTAGAGAACAAATAACTGATGGTGTTGTTTTAAGAGCAAAAGGACAAAAAGAAATTCTTAAAAGAAAAAAAGAAAAATATACTAAAGATGAAATAGAAGGTCTTGCATTTAAAGAAATTGCTAAAATAGAAGAAGCTAAATTATCTGTAGCACAAAGAAAAAAACAAAAACTTAGACCAACAAAACAAAATGAATGGGGTTCTAATCGTGAAAAAAACTGGGGCAAAGAAGCTGTAGACAATAATGAAGTAGTAAGAGATTCAAGTGGTTTTGATTATATTTTTGAAGCAAAGATGAAAGATTTAAAACCAGTTACCACAAAACAATTTATTAAAGCAGGTGCTATTGGAGCAGGTGTAGGTTATTTTATTGCTGATGAAGATAAAACACTTGGTGGTTTAATGGGGTTAGTAGGTGGTTTATTATTTAGAGGTAAAGTTAAAGGTATTAATTTAGCACAAGCTAAACTTAAAGCTAGGGTTTATAATGTTGCTGATAAAAGTATTGGCATACAAAAATCATTAGAAATACAAGCTGGTAAAACTTTAAATGTTTTGCATAGAGTTTTAAAAGGTAAAGATTCTAGTCTTAGTGAGTTAGATTTTTTATCTTACATAGAAGATTATTCTAAACCTGCTTCAAAAAGTAAGTTTGGTAGGATTGGAAGAGAAACAAATCTTAACAAAGAACAAAGATTAGCTGTTGATGCTTACAGAGATTTAATGATTAAATTTGAAAGGGCTGCAAAAGAAGTAGGAGTTCTTGAAGATGGACAATTTGTACAAGATTATGTAACACATATATTTCGTAACAAAAAAATTAATGCAGATAGATACAAAAAATTTAGAATTGCTATGGGTAAAAAAGGTTCTAAACTAGATGACCAATCTACTTATGCTGATATTAGAAAGTTAGTAGGAAATATTAAAGAACTATCTAAAGAGTTTCCAGATTTAGAAACAGATGTATTTGCAATATTAGATGCATATTCTAGGTCTATGTCAAAAGCAATAGCTGGTAAAAATATAACTAAAGTATTAGAAAATACAGCAGTTATGGATGGAACAGATGCGTTTAGTGTTATTATGAGTATGACTGAAAAAGGTGCAGATTACGCAAGAACAAAAATGGGATATCAAGTTAGTAACCACCCAGCACTTAGAAATAAATTAGTGCACCCATTAGTTAAAAATGCTATTGATGATTTTTACGCACCAGAAATAGGAAGCGAAGGATTACTTAATAAAATATTAGTAGTTAATAATGCTATGAAAAGATTAGCTGTTTCTTTTTCTTTGTTTCACGCACAAGCATTAGTATTATCTGGTATATATTCTGGTGTTGGTACTGCTTATTTTACAAAAGCTGGTAAAGCAAGAATGGCAAAAGTTCGTCAAATAATGGATGGACAATACGATTATCATACAGATGGCATGGGTGCTAAAGAAATTGGTAATGTTACAGGCAGACAAACCAAAGGTGATTTTGTTCATGGTGAAGTTTTAAGAGAAATTGCACAAGAGGGTGTGGAAGTAGGTGTAAAAGCTAATGAATTTGTAGATGCTGGTTATAATACTGTTAGGTCTTTATTAGAAAAATACGCACCACCAGTAGCTAAAGTACAAGCTGGTATTGACAAAATTACTTGGGATATTGCTCACGATAGACTTAAAGTGTTTACTTATTTAACTATGAAAGAAAGGTTAATGAGTTCACAACCCAAAGGTATTGCTAGATTAGGTGATTGGAAACCTTTATCAGAAGTAGATGCAAAAAGAGTTGCAGCAGAATTTACAAATGATGCTTATGGTGGACAAAGACATAGTAAATTAGCTGTTGCATGGCAAAAAAAAGCAATTGAAAATGCAGATAATCCTAAAGGTAACTTGTATAATTTGTTTGCTTTGTGGACTACACCTTCTAAAGCTAAATTAAGTAACCTTGTTTTGTTTTCACCAGACTGGACAATATCAAATCTTAGAATTGGATTTCGTGGTTTAGGAATGACAAAAGATTTAGTAGGTAAAATTGCTAAAGGTAAAAAACTTACACCTGTTGAAATGGGTGAGTGGAATTTATACATGGGGTACATGGCTAGAGCATTTGTATCTACATCATTGTTAGCTTGGATGGCTCAAAATGTAATGCAAGGTTTAGGTTTTGGTGATGAAGATACAGAATTAGATTTAAAAGACTTTTGGTTAACTGGTAGATTAGATATAGGCAACGGTGAAGAAATGGTTGTGTCAAAACAAATTGCAGAACCAATGCATTGGTTAACTAATCCTATGCAAACTGGATTAAATAAAACATCTACTATGCCTAAAATTGCAATGGAATTATTCTTAGGAAAAGAATATGTATCAGTTAAACATGGAACAGATGATAGAACTTTTCTTGCAGGTGGTACTGTAACAGGCCCAACTCTTGAAAGAGGAAGTCCAAAAGATATGATGGGCTGGATGTTTGGAAAAGTAACACCTATATCATTATCGCAATTATCATACGCATATAGAAAAGATGAAGACATGGGATATGCAGTTAAAAAATCCATGTTTGGTAGTATCGGTTATCCGATATATGGAACAAGGGAAAACACAGGAGATTAAAATGAACCCAGAACAACAAATAGCTGAACTACAAGCACAAATAGCAGCAGCACAAGCACAAATAGCACAGATTAAATCAAGTGTAGCAGAAGCAAAAGCAAAAACAGTACCAGAAGGCATGCACGAAATGCCAGATGGTTCAATCATGGCTGATGCAGATATGGAATCAGCAAATCTACAAGAAAGAAATACTGCTGATGCTGTTGCAGCTTATGAAGCTGACAAAAGAAACCTAACAGGTAATAGAAATGCTGATGGTGATTTTGTACAAGCACAAGAAAAACAAGCTATTGAGGTTACATTAGATAAAGACAATGCAATAGATAAAGACCAAAACACAGACGAACAATCTGCTAAGTTGAAAAGAACAAGTAACGACCCCGTTGAAAGTGTAACAAGAAGTGATGGTTCTGAATTAGAACTAGATGGTGGTAGAGCTGCTGCTGAAGAAGTAGAACCTTCTGAACGCACTATGGGTTTTAAAGCTGACGAAGGTGGAAATATGAGTGTTGATGAAAAAGATGATTTTTGGAAAACACAAGAAGGTTATAATAAAGCTATGGAAATGTACAATAGTAAACCAGCATGGGTTAAAGAACCTACTATGATGTTTAATCCAGAAACACAAAAGTATGAAAAAATTAAAGAAGAAGATAAAGAACAGTTTGAAGATTTATCTATTGCCGATAATATTAAGCAGTTGTTTGGCTAGTATGGGTATGCTTACTGACAACGAGCAAGAAACAATTGATGCTTTATTAAAAGCAGGATTTCAATCGGATGATATTCCTGCTATTATGGGTAATATAGATGTAGAAACAGGTGGAACATATAGCCACACGCAAGAAGAAAGAGGTGGTAAAGGGTATGGTTTATTTCAATTTACTGGTAGCCACAAGAGAGATTACATGGACTGGCTTAAAAAGTCTGACCTTAATGATGATAAAAATAGCCAAGCAAAATTTGTCTATGACAATATTTATGGCTCTAAAGGGTATGGTCGTGAATTAGGATGGAGAGATAGAAGTAAGTTACAGACTATTCTTGAAGAAGATATGACTGCTAACCCACATATTGATGACCCTACTGCTCGTAAAACTAAGACATTTTCTGATGTATATGAAAGACCAAGCGTTCCACACAACGAAAGACGCATGTTAAGTGCTAAAGAGTGGGAAGAGAAGTATAAATAGATACCTGTTCTGTGGCACAAGTACAGGTAAACTTGCCAAAAAGGGAAATATTATAACCCTTGCCTTGTTGATTGTACATACCCACATCAACGCAGTCTTAACTTACACTATACCTTCATAAACTATGGGGGCAGTATAGTGTCCACGATGTACTCATGGTGAGAAAGTTCCCCCGAAAACTAAGTAACTGGTAGTCTTAATTTATCCCTATCTAAATTTGCTACGGATAACTCTCCGTTTAATGCAAATATCTTTAGCAAAGATGAGCGACTAATTCCATATCTCTCAGCCTTTGCGTCTATAAATTTTAAATCTCTTTTATTAATCTTTAGATTAATCTGTTCTGTTGCTTCGTTCATGTTTGTTACTCTATTTAAAATGGTAATTATACACCAGTAAATAGAATCTATTTAATCTATAAGCATTGAAATAAAAACTATAACAATAAAAACTAATCCTAGATAATACAATGTCATAACTTACAAACTCCATCTTC
>Ga0115001_10003050_pt1 | contig 12713 bp, 16 predicted proteins | sample ArcticOcean_MG_C_12_FD_89869 | JGI IMG/M metagenome (GOLD analysis project Ga0115001, IMG submission 89869) | Marine microbial communities from western Arctic Ocean - ArcticOcean_MG_CB8_130 | ecosystem: Environmental > Aquatic > Marine > Oceanic | place: Arctic Ocean: Canada Basin | collected... | reverse complement strand
CTGAGTGTCTACCTGTATTGAGGCTCGCGATCCTCTCCTTAAGCTCCTCTTGGATCGAATCCTCCTCCTCCTCCCCTTCCACAGAGTCTAGATCGGGACCACGACGACGAATGGCACTCGTGTGCACATCGAGTTCCGCCTGATAGGATGGCAAGGGGTCTATTAAAGTTTTGGGGAGGGGGGCTATCGAACCAGCAGGGTCATGGGTGATTGACGTGCCGTTTTCATCATCTTTGTGAGATATTAGACATTTATTTCGTATGAATTAATGTGAAATAATATTATTGTCGGCAAAGAAGACCTCAAATTGCCGAAGGGAGCGTGCAACGCGAACCAACACGGATTTCATTGCGCGGTTTTCTTCCGATGGTGGTAGTGTAGATACCATCAGATCTTTTGTAACTTCACCGCCTCCTCAAGCAAGAAAGGAGAGGGTGTCGCAGTAAGATTTTTTTGTAAACACAATATAACGAAACTGCGATTGGCGATCGGTACAGGTACCCGTACGGTCCGTAGACTATCATGCCCCGAATAATTCGTTCAAAAGTTGCTATTCCTGGAGCTCGGCTAGTTCGGTTTGCTTCGATTTGAGCTCAGATTTGAAGGGGGCCAGCCGCATACTTCTCTTCCCGTGCTTGCTTCCGCCATGGTTTCACTGCAGGAGCCAACACCAGCCTTGAAGGCGGATACGCCTGAAGATAACGCCAAGTATGTAGGAGCCAAGGGCTATAGTAACGGGTACCAAGCCGGCTACTATGCCGCAATGATGGAATTGACGGCTTCCGGCGCCTTAAAGTTCCCCCTCCTCCTCCAGCATCAGACGAAAGGGGGCAAAGTCCCTTCAGAGGGAGAGGAAAGCGAAAAGGGCATCGGCGACATGAAGATGCCACCTCCACCTGGCGCCGCGCTACACAGATGGTCCGTCATGCCACCTATAAATCTCCCGTCTCCCAATGGGGTCCAACCCACTGGTGCCGGAGAGGGTGCCGGAGATAGGGCCGCCGCTGAGCTTGACCGAAGTGGAGCAGCCGTCGCGGCCCTCCAAGGAGCAGTCAAGGCGACGGAGGAGGCCAACGAAAGGCAGGATAAACGCGTTACTATATACAATCGTGTAGAGCAACGCAAGCTGAGTGGGAACAGCGCGCCCTTCCTCAAAAATGTGAATGAGTATCTAGCCGCACATCCAGAGTGGGAGGTGAGAAGCCCTTACACTCGATACGTGTACCTCGATACACCTTGACATACATGCTCAGCCTCTGAGACTTGACCTCCTCCTCCAGTTTGTCCTCTCTAATTCTGATCCCAGCCCTGATCCTGTGTTGACCCTGTCTTGTTCTGCTAGGTGTACACGAACCAGCCCTGTGTCGTCAAACACAGAAAAAAGAGGAAAATCAACGAGGCAGGAGAAGAGGAGGCCAAGATCTCTAAAACTCAAGACAAGGCCAAGGCAGTCAAGACCATCGAGAATGTGGCTGCTGCTGCACCAGCGGCGGGCCTCGCGGGCCTCAATAGTTTGATGTGGGCGGCGCTGAATTGAGTTTAATGAGTTTTTGAATTTGAAATGAAAAGAGGTAACGCTTCCGTGGTCGAAAAACAAAATTAATGGACATCACCAGCAAACGAAGGAACCCTGGCTTGATACACCCCGCGGGGTTTTAAGATGGGTACTCTCCTTCGCAGATCATGAACGTGTTACAGCATCTGCACTTGATGTGCCTGTGTGCATGCCATCATGTGTGCGGGGCTGCGGCGCTGGTCGGACGAGATCTACTAAGCTTAGTATACTGTACTAGTTAGGGTCCGGCCCTGTACGGTACTTACCATATGTATGTAGTCGTAAACTGTATTAAGGTGAAGCCCCGGTAAGCTTGCGCCGGTGTGTATGTCGGCACGTGTGCGTGCACGTGGCACCCGCAACCGGGGCAACCGGCGGGGCCCTCAGGCTGCCTGCGCCTGACTGATCATGATCATGTCTGACATTGGCTGCAGCTATCGATATTATTATAGCTAGCTAGTAACAATAGCGCTGAGTGAGAAAGCTGGCCATGGGCCTTTCCCGGCATCGATATGTAATTAATTGTCATCCCGACATCGAAACATATGTAATGTCATTGGGTTGACGTTCGATATCAGCTGCGCAGTTGAGGTCGTCGACGAGTTGGGAGACAAGGCCCATCAATGTGCGCATTGCCGCCGTGAACAACCGGTGGCATTGATCGATGCCACTGCATGATCACGTTGATATTATGCTCCTGAGTCGGAATTAATGGCGGGATTGTCTCGAGTTACGGCCCGACTGCCCCTTGCTCCCCATCTGCTTACTAGAGGCCACTTCATGTGCTCTGGCCGCGAAGGTCGCACTTGTCTTAAAGGTGGAGGGGAGATCCGCACTCCCGAACTGCTGGCTCACACCCATGTCAAACTTGTCACCATAGAGAGGATCCGCCCTAGGGCGGTTGTGGTGCTCGTATCCCTTTGTGAGTGGGCCTGGCTCCGTGGTGTCATAGGCATTCATCTCTGCACCACTCCAGGTACGAGCCTCTTTCATCAAATTCCCCTGACCCGCGAGGATTGCATGGTCCTGGTCACCCAAACGACGCCTAGCCCGCCCAAAGGGGGTAGCACGCTCTAATTTGCCCTTCATCTTGGCGACCTGGTTTGGATTTTCTGTCGGGAGAGCGTCCATTCTCTTGGTGATCATCCGTCTCAGATCGTCGTTCTCCCTCCTCAGTGTAGACATCTCCTCCTGTGGGTTCCAGACCGCCTTCCCTTCCCTCTTATCGACGAGAGTCTTGAAGGTGTTCGGGAGGTCATCAGAGGCCACCTTCTGGTCACGAGACAAGGTGTTCTTCTCAACAGGTTTGCCGGCATTCCTAGCCTTCTTGGGCATGTCGTACCCGACCTGCATGGGGCCCACACCACTGTCGTATGGGTTCATGTCAGCTCCTGACCATTCCCTCACCTCCTTCAAAAGGTTACCCTGCCCTTGCATCTGTGCGATCTCATGGTCTCCTCGCGTCCTGTGTGCAGTGTAGTAGGGCGCCTTCTCCTTCCACTCTGGGTTCCCCTTGTGTGACCATGGGTATCCAGGCGGGAGGTCACTCTTGTTGTACTTTGGATCAGGGTAGTCAGGGCTCTTGACAGCAGCGTGTCTCAAGCCTTCCCTCGCGGGGACACCGAAAAGCTTCTTGGCGTTGGTAGAGTTCTTGGGTGTGATGGGCTCTACTTCCATGATGGCGTATGGCGGAGGGTATAAATATTTAGGGAGAGCCGGGCAGCCTCCTTCCGGGCCTGGAGGCGCAGCCGTGAACCCGTTTCCGCCACCGCCACCGCCTTCACCTCCGATGGCTGCGTTTTGCTTCCTCGCGAGTGCGACTAACTCCGGCTTTGGGATGACCTTGAAGGTGATGGGTAGCCCAGGGGAGATATTCTTTGCGCCAACGGCAGGGGTTCTCTTCCCACATGGAGGAGAGCTAGGTTTTGCACCTCGGCGGCCACGGGATGCAGCTAGGTTTTGCTTCTCTGCGTAGTTTCGTGCACCTTTTGTGTGCTCCATGGCGACTGCAGTGAAGCCATCAGGACTCACTAACTCCCCGACTCGAGGCTCCTTCCCGAAACGGACGTCCCAGTAGGATTGAGAGGCAGGGCGACCATCGGGGAGCTTGGCGCCGAGTTGAGGGTCGAAGGGGAGTCCTTTGGGAGCACTTCTACCGGGCTGTTGTGAAGTATGACCCAGGCGTCTAGAGAAGAATCAAGAGGGTAAGGGGCTTGTGTGAGGGGTATTGCGGATGGAGGCAGAGCTGGATAAGTGAGCTGCATCAATGACGGTATCGTTTAAGGACCTCTCAAATTCGGTGGCATGCGGCTTCCAGGTGGTGCCTCCCTCCTCACGCTGAAAAGGCAAAATTATGGTTAGGGTTGTGGTTAGTCTGCTCCCTCGTCTCTCTTCTCCATTGTGGCACAAGAGAGAGAGAGAAAGAGAGGTACCAAGGAAATGGAGCTTCAAGGCTCATGTGGATCTGTCTATTTTCAGGGTCTTTAGAGTTTCTGATGTCTCACCTGCATGTACGGTTGGTTCACCGTCGCATTTTTCATAGATGCGAGTAGTTCGGCCTCCTGTATCTCATAAGGATGACCCGGTGTGTGGTGATCAAATTCATGCATCATGTTGGTGCGCCCCAAGCCAAGACGAGCCTCATCCACAATATCGAAATGCCGGTCGGAGGCAGCGAAAGGGGCGTGTTTGATCTCATTTGGCCTTCCCCCCTTCCCCATCTTCCATTCCTGCCCCTTTTTTGTCCCATTGCTAGCCTCCGATTTAGAGCGGGCTGGCTTCGGGGAACCCAGTCCTCCTTCTGGTGCTACAAGATGTCCTTTTTGGGTGCCTTTGTTTCCTTTATAGAGCCACTCATCAAGCAGCATCCGCTTCAAACCAGCCTTATTCGCAAGAGAGATGCCTTCAGGTGGAGTGTCGGCACGTTTCCATGGGAGCTCCTTCAGATGACCCGCCATTGACCCGCTCCTCCCCTGAGCCAATCAACAGTGGCAGTGTTTGCTCAAATTAGACTGCGCGTACGGACCGTCCGTACTACGGTCCAGTAGATCTAGATCTACATGTAATTTCTTTCACTTTTTACAGCCCTGTCAAAGAAGCAATGCAATCAGCTGTGCCGTGTCTCTTGGCGCTCCTCGCTTCTGCCTGTATAGCAGTGAGGGGGGATTTCCTCGGTCGCCTTTCCTGGACGGATTGGGATGGAAGGAACACGTGCTACCCAGATGCAATCCTTTACCCTCAAAGCAACAGAGAGGTATCTGACATCGTGGCTGCCGCTGGTGGGTCTGGTGGAGCTGGGCAAGTAAAGGTAACGAGCTTTCTGGGTCATAAACCTCTCGACCCCAATCATGCTGCTGCTGCTGTCGAGAGTATTCATTCCACAAGCTGAATGGCCATGATTTCTGCATGACTGACCACTGTCCCTCTATTTCACGTAGGTAGTAGGTGCGGGGCATTCCTTCTCCCGAATCGCCCTGACAGATGAGCCTCACGGCGCGATCAAGCCGGTCTTCGCAACTAACCCTATATAACCTCAACCCGAAGAATCCTCAGCCGCTCTACTCCCTTGGCCCTTATTTTCTTCACGTGATGAGTCAAACCCATTTTGAATCCCATGTTCCAATTCCCCTTGACAGATTCTCATTAGTTTGGACCGCATGGATCGCGTCCTCCGAGAGCCTAGCATTGATAGACTCAGCGTGAGAATCCAAGCCGGGATCAGAGTACACAGCTTGAACCAAGCATTGCACACAGCAGGCTACGCACTACACAATGCTGGGGCTATCGCGGAGCAATCTCTCGCGGGAGCCACTCAGACGAGCACCCATGGCACGGGTCGGAACCTGGGTTCCATGGCCTCTCAAATACTGAGCATGAGCATCGTCCTTGCCAACGGAACCATCGTAGAAGCGAGCACATCTCAAAATAAAGACATATTCTCAGCTGGCCGTGTGGGCCTAGGCTCTCTCGGTGTGGTGGTAGAATTGGAGATGTCTGTGGCACCTGCATTCAAGATCCTCAGGACGACCACAGGCTGGGACCTCGACGAGTTGGTCGAGGCTCTCCCCGGTCTCAATGACCGCTTCGAGAGGCTCCAATGGTACTGGACCCCAAACACTAAGAATGCTACCCTCCTCACGCGCGTCCCTGTCGCCAACACCGCTAAAATCGGACATGGCTGCTGGCCGGACGCTGGACCAGGCCCGAATACCTCCTGTGTGGACTGGAGCTACAAGGCTCTCTCGCATCCCTCGTCATTCGACCATACCCGTGCACTCTACACAGAGATGGAGTATTTTGTCCCCACAAGGTACGCTATGGCACTCGTCACTGAGTTCAGGGAATTTCAAGATAGCATCCGTGGAGATCTTGAAAGGCTCTGTCAATCACCGACCTGTGGCCTCTTTGCAGGGATCAGATACGTCGCCCAGGCGCTGATACTCTCTACCATCCAGTATCCGACATCTATACTCGAACTGAGCCCTTGAATCTGCACCTTGCTTTTTCAGGACGACATCTGGCTCTCGATGATGCAGGGTGGGGACATTGCGGTCCTCTCCTCCATCGTCACGGGGACCCCGAATATGACGGGTCCAATAGAGGTTAGCTACTATCGATACAATACATCCTAGAGCCTTCCCTGCACCCGAACCTGATGCCAAGAATGTTCCTCTTAGGTGGTGGAGCTCATCGATCGTGGCCTCGAGCGTATCGCCGCCAAATACCACGGGAGACCTCACTGGGGCAAGTGGCACGAAGCCAAGGCGGATTATTTGCGCGGTGTCTACCCGCATTTCAAAGACTTCAAGGCTTTGCGGGCCCAACTCGACCCAGGGGGCCTCTTCTTGAATCGCTACCTCAAAGAAGAGCTGGGCATCCCCAATTGATATTCCGTAGACTGTTGAGCTTATAACGGGAAATAAATGTATCGATAACCCGTAGTCAAGTGCTACTGATCATGAATGTTGAACGCCAACCACATGACGTCACACGCGCAAATTGTCAATGTCATGACCCCCTCTTGATTGAATTTCGGAATAAAATTAATTGTTACTCACATGTTAACTACAGTACCGCCCCGCGGGGCGTGGCCATTTGGGTGGCGTGGAGGGTGCGAATGCTGGCAGCCCGCGACCGACTGCAGGCCGTTACCCGTGGTTGCCCAACTATCGCCCCCGGCAAGCGAGGTCCCTACGGTCCGAGGTCCCTGCGCTTCTGGCGTTCTGGATCAGCGGCATCGCACCAGGGGGTACCATTCATGAATCGCTATATAGCTATGGCCCTCCAAGGCATGGGCTTATATCTTTCCATCCTCATAATCCTCATCCTGAGTCTCATGTAAGTTTGAAGAGTAATCTAACTCTCCCTGGCCTGAACCATCTGAACCAGTTGTATCGAGTACAGCTATTGCTATGCCACTGATATCGACATCTGAAACATATGGCCCATGGGATTCTTTGTATTTCACGGTTGAATCATCGACCGCCACCACCAAGGTAGACTCGACATGCTTGCTGGGCACATCTTCGCATCCCCCATCAAATCGTGATGCTTGATGTGGAATCTCTGCCGCTTGACTCTTAGTCAGATTTGAAGCATCACTCATCTCTATCCCTTGACACTCTTGTAGATCCACAACGGCATTATCCATCTCGTAGAATCCACAGCATCCAGCACAGAGGCTATTGGCATACTCTAATTTCCTCCATATATCCTCTTTATTTCGACGATAAACAGCAATGGCCTCGTAGATGAATGCCCATAGCAGCAACAACACGGCGCTCGCGTTGATGATGACGGCAGCTATTGACATGCCCTGTTTCCAGGGTGTGGGGACAGTCTCAAGAGACATGAGGACACCTAGGGTTAAGTTTAGCGTTGGTCTCATGCTTAGAGTGCGGGGAAAGTTTGAATCAAGAGACATGAGAGGACCTAGCCAGGCAGTGAGGATGAAGGAGCATATCGAGGATGTCTCCAGAGTATCTATAATAGGATCCTTGAAGGGCATGTATTTCACATGTGCGCATAAGGCAGCCACGAAGACCGCAATTGCCAATTGACTCTGCACCACAAGGCCATAAGGCCTCGCTAGTGTAATGACGGTGGTGGCGGCTAATTTCCTGGCTGTAATGCATATCTGCCAGTAGTAGTAATCCGGCTCAAATCCATTGGAGAGGAAACCAAACGTCCTTAGTGTCTCCTCATCCTGTTTCAAGAGGCCTTCCCTGACCTGAACAAGTGAATATTGTTTGAAATACATAAGATTAGGGATGCACAGGACCATGGATACGTAGGGTAAGGGATACACTGGATTAGCGATGCACACATAGGACTAGGACTACTTGCAGTATACATAGCGTCACCTGGTAGAGCGACCAGCCAGTGATCACTTGTGGTAACAAGCCATATATTAGACCTGACAGTGGCATCATTTTGAACGGCAAGATCGTGTTTGAGTTGTTTTAGAAGAAAGCACCTCCTATTCCGATGCCTATGGCCCAAGATTGATAGCTTTTGGAATTACAATCGATGCTCATTTGATGATAAAGAAGAGACTCCTCACCTCCATTTCAAGAATTTAAGAATGCAATGATTCAATCATTCGATGGTCATTCATTCAATGTTTCGAGGTGGGTTCACCAACAGTGTAGCAACTGAAGACCATAAGAACCGCCTGAACTGCTGATGGTTGGAAGAGAAAGATGACGTACATACATACGATGGCGAAGCGAGCCTTGAGCCTATAATGAGCCTTGAAGCCTAAGCTGCAGGCACTCCTCACAAAATGTACAATGGTGATCCCAAGAGCCGCCGTAAGGAAGCAAAGAGGGCCTAACATTTAGATCTAGATCAAGATCCGAGGTCAGAAGTAAGATCCGAGGTCAGAAGTCAAAGGGGGGGGGGATCGCCTATGAATAAGCCGATTAGGGCGTTGGCATAGACATAATCTGAAGTGATAGACGCTACCATGCATTGAATACCTACCCGGGTAAGGTTAGGACTGGGCTTAGGATTAGCGTTAGGTATTAAATTGGCGTTAGGTGTAGAGAGTTTGCGTTAGGGAATCAAGCACCAGCAGCCTTTACATTTCTGATATTTACTACTAGTGGGGGCAGGGTGTATTGAATACCAGATACATGAAAGCCCCCGGTGCTCTCAAAAGCATCGAACATGCCTTGCATATTGTCTGGCCATTGGTAATCGAATCCTTTTAGGAATGCCATGGACTGAAACATGGTGATCCCGGTCATCAAGGTGGTCACCAGTGGATTGTTGTGAGTGCTACTGTGCGCCGTATCCGACTCTGACTGGACAATGTGCCTCCAGGAGATGATCGTGGAGACCATGGCTGCAAAGATCACGAAGACAACCAGCATCCAAAGAGGATCACCTCCACATGTTATGCTCTAGTTAGGCTCAGGCTCAGGCTAAGGCTTAGGCTCAGGCTAAGGTTGAGACGTAGGGTAGAGTGACCTCCCAAAGTAAAGTTTCCAATCCTTGCTTGGCACTCGTGGCAGGCGAAGTCAAAGGAACTTCCGAAGCCACTTTTGCAGATAGAGCATAGTGGACCTGTGTAGTTACCTGCGCAGAGGTCCCCAGGGATGCGCTTAGAGCAAGCCAACTGGTTCACACAGCGCTGATAGGTGAGTGGCTCCTGCACACAGTAGTAGCCTTCTTTGGCATAGACTTTCTCGGTTCCCCTACATACTGCACCCATCGCACACTTGGTGCATAAGCCTCTCCCCGATATCTTGCGTGAGGCATCCCCATGCTTTATAGAGTGCATACTCACTAGGCTCCCAGGCACGTAATAATCATCTGAATTGCAGTTGTAGGTGTATTTCTGCGCCGTTCCGAGCCAGTTCTGTCCATTGTCAATCGAGAGCGACACGCTCACGACCCCACCTACTCCTGTGCTTCCCCCAGGAGCAAGACTGGGGGGAGGGTTGCAACTCGCGAAGCTCAGAGTGTTATTACCACCCCCATTAAAACCAAATGCCTTAGTGGGTGGCATGTGTTAGGCCTTGGAGGTTTGGCTTCAGATTGTAGGTTAGGGTGTATTATTGTTACCTGAATAGGTGCCCCCCTGTAATGTGAGAATATGCATTTCATGCTGTCTAGCTTCGGCTGTGTGACTCCATAGGTGGCTTTCATCGGAGTCGGGTTATTGACAGTATTTCCCTGATGCAGAAAGTTGACTAAGGCCGTGTTCCCTACCCACTTGATAGCGTCGCGATCACCACCAACGGTCTCACCGGAGGCCGGTGTCACACCTAGAGAGCTCACGATGCTGGTGATGAGATGGCTCGTATCATATCTGTGTAAAACAATGCTGCTTGTACTGTATGTAACGACTGAGTTTTCGAGTCCTCGGATACCTATATTTGATACCGGCAAGGTGCTCTCGCTGATGCCTAAGTTCACAGGAGGAATGCTACACTTGACCTCATTTTCAGATAGGACTATGGTGGGGACATCTTCCCCATCAACGGTGCAGTTCAGTATCAACAGATTCGTGAAACTACCAGACAAGCTGACGATGCTGCTTTGGAAGCTTGGGACGATGTTTGGAGAGATCTTGGTGAGTGTGATACCAGGATTAGTGACGATAGTGCCGCCCACCACACTCAGGACCTCTTCTCCGCCTAGGGTGAGGCCTGCAGGTATGCGTTCCTTCAAACTGGATAGCTGTGCCATTGCGTTGGAAAGGGATTGCTGAGGGACGACGTCGAATGTAACCAACATCGCAGCATCTGCTGGTGAAGCGTTGGCTGAAGGATCTGAAGGTGGTTGAGATCTTCTCTTCCCTTGTCCCTTGGAGGGATGACTGGTCTTGGAGGCGTCAATAGCCGTGTAGACACTGATTCCGACCTCATCGTCACTAGCCTCATGTCCCTTGAACCATTTAGAGAGATCCTTGAGTACGTATGCTGCGAGCATGGGCCACATGTCGACAGGGAGGGGGAAAGAGACACCAAACCTCAGATTTGATACGACGACAGGAGGTGGCAGAGTTTTAGCGTACACAGGAGAGCTGCTGAGACCTAGTCCGGCGGTATTTTTGGCTGCGACTTTGATTTGATATTGTGTGTTACTCTGTAGGTCTCGAATAGTGTAGTGGCATGCCCCATTTGTAATTCCTGGAATGCAAGACCAATCGGCATGAGTGGAGTTCAGCGTTGTGACCCTGAAAACGATTTTCTTCTTTTGTGACCCTAGTAATATCTCTATGATGTAGGTGTAATCCTCATTTGGGTTCCCGCCATAACCAGAGGTATAATCTTCGTCAATTAGAGACTGTGGATGGTCCCAGGTCACATCGATCTGATTCAATCCTTGGCTAGCGACAGTTACCGGCTCCATTTGATTCGGGATGTCAGATAGAGTATGAAACTCAGCGCTGACGGTGTCGCTCCTGCCAGCGCCGTTCTCTATCTGACATGAGACAGCGTAGGGGCTAGAATAAAGGAGATTTTTGAATGACACCTGTACCAGTCATGAGTACAGTTAGGATTAGGGCTAGAGACAAGTTTAGAGGTGATGTCAGCGTCAGCGTTAGCATCAGCAACAGCATCAGCGTTAGCATCAATGTTAGGGCTGAGTGACCGTCAAGTTCCCTGTAACGTCCTGCCTAGTTTCTTCGAAATGGGTTTTGACTGGATAGCTGAAGGAGGGTGACTGAGACACAGACAGAGGCAATACAGCGCCCTCGCTAGCAATGAGGATGCAGTCGATCTTTACATCGCCACTGGGCTTTGGAATCATGAATCTGAGGTACAGGCAGAGTCAGGGGCAGTGACAGTGGCTGGAATAGATGGAGTGAGCCTCGCTGTCGCTTTATGTGACTTTACTCCAATGATGTTGAGCCCAGTAATACTGACAAGCTTACTCTCTGTTTGTAAAACGTCTGAAATAGGGGTATAGGCCGACCAATGCTGGCTGTATCCAAAGCCTCGGACGCGAAATTGAGCTTTCACGTTGAAATCGAGGTCTACTCCCAGTTGCATGGTCTTCTGTTTTTCCGGATCCTTCAGAGTGAGCCAATCAGGGTTAGGGTCAGGCTTTAAGTATAGGAAGTCTGTATGTTCGGATCCTTCATGGTGACCCACACAGTAGGCTTGCAAGAGAGGCAGCTGTTCATCTGCACCTCATAGTACTTCATAGAGGGATCAGTTCCGTTTGTTCCTTGGCCCCAGTTGAGCTCATAACCAAACAAAAGTACTGCCTTTGAGCGGCGGCGTGAGCGTTCATGCACTAGCTCAACATTTATGGCTTGATTGGGGAAGCCAACTTGGCAGCTGTTTAACCATTTGCCTTTGGGGATAGGATTGATATACTTAGGATTGCCCCAATAAGCGAGATTGCCTGCTGTGGTAATGCCCACCGACCTCCTGAATTTCGTAGAAATGCTAGTGAAATTCGTTGACAATGCGAAAGATATAGATCCCGAGGCCTCACCGTACCCATCAAAGCCCATGCATGTGGGCTTCCCATGTTGAAGGCCACAAGCGGTGGCAATACCACTTGTCCCTGGTCCACTTGGCCCCCATGCTGTTACGTCAGTCAAAGGGCCTTGTGAATATGATGAGATGGGATAAGTCCCTCCACGATCTTTCGACCCCCATGCAATTAACTCTCCTTCTGTCGTCAATCCGATAGAGGTACTTGAAGTAGCGACGATGTAAGACCATTTAAAATAAATTGGCACATCTGTTTGCTTCATTTTGTTTTGTCCTGGCAAAGCGGAATGGGTTGATTAATGGTATTTTTATGACGTGAACAGGGATACACTGTGTCAGTGGAGTGCTGCTCACCCCAACACTTCCCTATGCCATCGTTCGTCGTGCCACACGAGTGCTGTTCACCAGCTGTAATCACCTTGCAGAGTCAGAGGTCAGCTTAGGTTCATGGTTCATGGTTCATTGAGTTGCGATCACCTTCCAGGTGCCCTGGAGTGGTACAATGACTGTTGTTTTCTTGCCGGAGGAGTCTATAGTTGTTTTGGTGTAAGAATCTGGAACTGTCTGCGCCCCACTTGCGAAATTGGAACCCCAGCAGATACCTATACCTACAAACCCAATGTTCAGATTCTCAAGATCAAGATCAAGAAGGGTGTAGGGGTTCCACAGGATTGCCTTTTGTAGTGACACCACAATTG
>Ga0115001_10003047_pt1 | contig 12715 bp, 10 predicted proteins | sample ArcticOcean_MG_C_12_FD_89869 | JGI IMG/M metagenome (GOLD analysis project Ga0115001, IMG submission 89869) | Marine microbial communities from western Arctic Ocean - ArcticOcean_MG_CB8_130 | ecosystem: Environmental > Aquatic > Marine > Oceanic | place: Arctic Ocean: Canada Basin | collected... | reverse complement strand
TCCTTCAATTTTATGTAACACTGCATGAATCCATTGAGCATTCGGCGTACTTATTTCCTGAACTATCTTGTGGGCAGCATCCCATTGCTCATTTAAAGCAAATTCAATTGCATTTAAACAATCCAGATTATCTTTTTCCACTTAAAAGCTTCTCTTTATCAATTCGGTAACGGCAGTTAACCTTGTGGTTATGTAATAAACCATTAATTGTAAGGGCTTTTTCTTTACAGATAGAGCATCTATAAACATTAACCCCCTCCTCAACTTTTTCTTGAGGGTAATCAATATAAAATTTAGACTCCATATTTACTAACTGAAGCTTTAATTTTAAAGCTACGTTTTTTGAAGAGATCGGTATGGCAAGCATCTTTAATATTTTTTTTCGTTAAAACGGCATACATTTTATTTTCCATTCTAGCTATGCCTGCAATCATTACAAAAAATGGTTTGAAAAATTCTTCAACTGACTTCTTACCTAAAACCAATTGCCTACCATCAACTATAATTGGTTTTAAATTATTATGTTCAGCATTAAATACTAAGTGAACAATCCCATTGTCATTCAAAATATTATCATGTAAATCTAAAAGAAAATATTTCCAATCTTCAACATCCCAGAGCTCTTTTGAGCAGTGCCCATTAAAGAAAATTTGAAAAGCAGTAACGGCATCAAACTTCTTGTTAAGTTTTAGCAGCGGAACTTTCTTATTAATTGTAAATTCATGTTTTTTTACTTTAAGTAATTTTGTTGCTTCTTTAAGGATGGGGCTTGCATTAGGAATATCTATTGAATCAACTTCATTTCCATTAAATTCTGCAATATGAGAAAACAAACCAAAACCACATCCAATATCTAAAATACTTGATTTCGATTTAAGCTTCAAACCAGTAAATCTTTGTGCATTCCTTATCCAGTTAGTGTCTAAATCTCTTGCATATTTCGCATAAAAATCTTCATCCCCATGGAACATACTATCCTTTGTTGGCTTGGTTTTATGTAAGCTTCTTAATTGAATCTTTAAGGAATCAGACAGGACTTGTTGAAAATCATTTTTTAAAAAAAGATTATCGATACCCTTTGTTAAATTATTTGTTCCTTGCAGGAGCTCTTTTAATATTGAAAAATTTTTAAGGTTGCCCACTGTATTAAAAAATTTCATTAAATCTTCTATAACTTGTAAATCAGATTGAAAAATTTTCTTCCGAAAATAAGAGTTACAAACTAAACAGCAATATTCGTCTAATGCAAAAACCATACCGGAATAAGATGCAGCAGATGCTCTTGCCATATGTGTATTAATTTCAGCAAATGTTCGATCATCTCTATTTTTCATATTTTTTATTATTTTCATATTTTAATGGTGAATTATAGCAATAAATTGCAATATGAAAATATTTAAAATTATGATGAAAATAAATTTATAGAGACTATCAAAAAAAATTCTACTTTAATTTTAACTTCAGACTTTTCATGACTTAAGAAAGAAAAAAACATTCCTAGAATTATTAAAAAAAATCTTTATGAAAAAGTAGCGATTATCTTTATAAAAAATTAGCGATTATAGTTGGCGATCCAAAAATTAACTATTGTTGAAGATTTAATAAACCAGGAACAATTTATTGATTAAAATTTTGACTGTATTCTGAAGTAAATATTTAGAGAAAAAGATAAAATACATATTAGCTTTAAAAAAGTAGATAACATAACTTAATTTTTATACTATAGGTTAAGGTAAAAATTCTACAGAAGCTTTTTTTAATTCTTCTTCTGTTCTATTTTGTTTGAATGCAAGAAGGAATAAATCAAATTGTTTTGGTCGACTTCCGCCAATAAACGACTTAAATCCAACCTCCTGAAATGCCTTAAGTAACGATGTGTAAGTAAATCCAGTTTTATGTGCCATATAAATTTTCCCTTGCTCTATATATTCTCTATAACCATACAAAATATCTATTGGGGAGATTGGTCCTGCATCTGACGAGTATAGAGGTTCCATTAACTTATCACTTACAACTGCTTCGCAAACGCTGACAAGATCAGGACAAGTAATAACAACAAAACCATCATCACTTAATACTCTGTTAAATTCTCGCAGTGCAATAGGAACCTCATGTGGGAATATATGCTCAATATTATGAGATGAAAATAAAGCATCGACACTCTTACTTTCAATCAAGCTCATATCTGTCAAGGTACCAACAATATCGGGTTGAACATTCTTATCTATATCTAATCTAGTTTCGCTCCAAGAAGAATTATTAAAACCCTTAAGGCTCTTTTTATTTTCTGTTCCACAACCAACATGCAAGAGTTTTTTCATTTAGAGTTTTTCATTTAGAGGTAATAAAAATTTATCTCAATAATAACATTTAAGAGATAAAGATTATAAAAATCAGCTCAATAAATTAGGTAAATTTTTTACTCCTTCTCTTTTGCTTCTTGGTCTTTTGCTTCTTGATCTTTTGCTTCACGGAGGTCATCAACCTGAGCAACTCTTCCAGTTATGATTCTATCTCCCAATTTATCTCTTTTACCAACTTTAGACTTTCTAATGATAACCATAGAATTTCTGAATTCAATAGACTCTACCCAACCTTGTTTAATAAATGAAGGCATCTGCTCCAACGGAAAGAAAGTTCTAAAATACACATCTATAGAAATTTGATCGCTCCAAAACTCAATATTGATAACATCAATAAGTTTTTTAAAAAAACTATACGCGCTAAATTCATTTAAAATACCACCACCCCACCTGTTCAAATAGAGGGTGTGGGTATCTTCAATTACATACAACCCCCCAGGCTTTACCAAAGGAAAATATAACAAAAAACTACTGATAATATCGTTATTTTGATGTGACCCATCATCTATAATAATATCAAAGCTATTACAAATTTTTACAATCTTCTCTAATGTATTTGAATGATTTGCATCGCCTACAACGACATGAACTCGAGAATCATCATATTGAAGATCTCCGCATAGCTTATCTATGTCACAACCTATTAGCACACTAGCATTTTCAAAAAAAGTTTTCCAGGTTTCTAAGGATCCGCCATTTTGAACTCCGATTTCAAGAAGGCTTAATTTTTCTATGCGGTATTTCTCAAATAGTTGATCATAAACAGGTAGGTAGGATGACCACTTATCGCTAACCTTACCTATGTTTTGTTTATGAATTTCTTCAATAGATATTTTACTCATCTAGATTGCTTCCTAAATTTACACAAGGGAATAGTTTACCCTTGGAGAATTCGGTGGGCAAATAAGAGTTTTCGCTATAAATATTTTTTACAAGAAACTTATACTTAAATTTTAATAAGTAAGTTGATGCATCATGAAGAATTTACCAAGCCTTGACCAGGTTGCCCAGCTTCTTTCCATAAATAAATTTTTTCTAAGTTGTAGGTTTTTTTTTCCAAATTGAATATGCATTATGTATAACATCGTCTAATTCTTTATATTTTTTCACAACTCTAACATCCCTTGAAAATTTATATTTCTTATCAACTACACCAGATGGATCATAAAAAATAGATTTAATATTTAACATACTAGCAATTATTGTTGGAGTCGAATAAACCGGAGAAATGACAAAATCAGCCTTACTTATAATTCTTTCTGGGGTTATTTCATCATTAATAAGAACAATTTTACCAATATTATTTAGATTGGTAATTAATGATGAATATGATTTACATACCGATAAAATCTTTCTCTTCTCTTTAAGATAAATTACCACATCCAGGCCTTCTGATGCTTTTACTATATCCCTAATAAAATCACTAGTATATTCTTTAGAATAAAATATATCGCCATTATTTGCATACATTGCGCGTGAATAAATTCTTTTCGGAGAGACATCAAAAATAACTAAATTAAAGCGCGTGGAGCTCAAGTTAATTTCTTCACCAGAATCAGTAAAGTTAATTTTATTGATTACCTTAAAAGAAGTTAATGGGTTTAAGTCTTTCAGTGTTTTAAGTTGGACTTTATCCCAAACATAAATATTATCCCAGCTCATTAAACTATACTCAATCGGATATAAGAATACATTTTTTTTTAGATCGTAGTTGTATCCAAAATTTATTGAATAGTAGATTAAAAAATTTTCTTTAAACTTACCTGTCGCCCATAATGGGGTATATCCCATCTGGGAATTGTTGAAAATAAAAGAGAAATTTTTACCTTTAACTGAGTTATCTACAACTATCTTTTTGAAGTGCTCCTTATATAATAAATTGAAATACGATTTATCTACTAAGAAATTCATCCAGAAAAGTAGATTAAGTTTTATTAGATCAACGATTAGGGGGAAAATATTATGTAAGGTTAAAAAATCTCCCTTGACTATATCTTTTCGAAAAACTAGATTGCCTATTGAATATTTGTTTGAATAAGCAGTTTTATTACCTAAGGGGTTAATATTTTTATCCTCCATACAAAAACTTAGGTAAGATTTAAGGTCGGTATCAATGCAATTATTCTTCCTTAAGTCTTCAAAATATATAATTGATGATGTATTTTTATTTTCATTTATACTGACAGAAAAACTTCTAACAAACGCTCTGGTAATTACATAAATTGAGGCTAAATTACATAAAAAATAAATGCCTAAATATCTAATTCTACTAACTATATATAAAGAAATATTCTCTAGGAAGCTTAGATTCATATTTAATATATTGGCTGGTATGCTTGTATTTAAAAGATTTAAAAATGTTGGGTTAAGGATGTATCTATTAAAATTTGGACCGAATAGGTATGCTTTTATATATGCCTTAATATCTTTTTCTGAATAATTAAACCCTATTTTTTTAAAAAAGGACTTTTGTGATTTTGTAAGTGTAACTAACTCTAATAATTGCAAATGCTTATAATGTAAAAAATATTTATCATCCTTGACGATTTTTTTATAATTTTTGAGCGCATTAAGGTTATTTATAAATTTATTTAACATATGACTCTTTAATCCACTTAGTTAATTCATTTGCCGGCATCCAAAAATTATAATTCAATGATCTATTGATTAATTTAAACGCTTAAACCCACTATGGCACAATGGGCCATCAAGTAAACTCATTACGTCACGGCCTTCTTCGCATTGTTTGATAGTAGCAAATATTGGGTCGAGTGCTTCAAGGAATCCTGTTATAACTTCAGTCGTGTGATCAATGCAAACATAAACACTATTTCCAGCCAAGTAACCCTTTGCCAGCATTTCTTGGGTAATCAAAGTTTTATAAGCCAATGCATTCTCACTTTGAATTGTAAACCCTGTTAATGCCGGCATCCCCCAATGCGAAATACTTAACTCATAACTATCACCTATCTTTTGTAATCCTTGGCGAATTTTTAAACCTGTTTGAGTGATGGTTTCCCATGATTTAATACGCTCCATCACTTCTAGAGTCTTAAGCGCAGCAGTTGAACCGATACGTTCAGTCCAAAATGTACTACTAATGAAGGTTGTTTGAGCAGCCTCCATCACCTCTCTCTTACCAATTATAGCGGTAATACCGTAACCATTACCTAAAGCTTTACCAAACATAGCCATATCAGGCTCAACACCATATTTTTTATGAAGACCACCAAATGTCTCACGGAAACCCGATGTACATTCATCAAAAATCAATATAATACCTCGGTCAGTTGCTAGCTTTCTAACCTCATGTAAGAAGTTATTTTCTGGCTCCATATTTCGAGCTACTTCCATTTTAATTATGCCTATATCTTTAGCATTTACTAAAGCTTCTAATTCTGCATAGTTATTGTAATTGAATGAGAATACTGAATCTTTCAGGCTGCGTGGAACACCATTTGGCTGTAAACCTGAAAGTAAATGACCGTCCAAACTAGCGTCATTTCCTAAATTAGCTGATAAATACCAATCATGCCATCCATGGTAACCACAGATAGCAACATTATCTTTTCCTGATGCTGCACGGGCAATTCGAATTGCAATTGCATTTGCTTCCCCGCCAGATCTTGCAAACCTTACCATATCTGCCCATGGGTGAATCTCAATTAACTTTTCAGCTAAATATACTTCTTCAGGGCAATTCAAAGTCGACATATTTCCAGCAGTAATTGTTTTTTGAACTGCGGCATCAACTTCTGGGTGTCCATAGCCTAAAATATTAGTTCCAATACCCATAATAGACATATCAATATATTCTTTTCCATCTAAATCCCAAACCTTACACCCTTTAGATTTAGAGTAATATGAAGGCCATTTATCAGGTAGAAACATTTCTGGACGTTTCGATAAAAGCATATTTCCACCTGGAATAACGTGCTTTGCACGTTTCCAAAGTTTTTGGCCTGTACCCATCATTGCTCCTTCATTTCTAATTAGATTTTTATTAGCATCAAATATTGCTGGGTTTTCTTTGTGTAAAGCAAGCACATCGCCCCATGAAAAATTTGTTTGCGGATGAAAATGCTGAAATATTTTTTCAATCACGTCAAAATCAGCGGCTTCATCGACGGTCCAACGGAAAGAAGATAAATCCTCACTGTGCTTTAAAGATTCAATTTTATATTTACCTGAATTACGTAAATATGGGGTTACATGCTCTCTGTCGAATTGATCATCAGTTTCTTGATTTGCTTTTTCTAAAGCTTTATAGGTGAAAACTTCAATATCCAAACCATCTGGATAAGTTGGTGGGTTAGTATTGCTAAAATAATCCACATTAGCACCTTTAAATCCGCGAATTGCTTCATCAACTAATGCTGGATCAACAAGTGGGCAGTCACCAGTAATACGGACTAGTACATCAGCTTGATGAATTTTAGCAGCACTCACATAACGATCTAAAACATCGTTTTCACTACCCTGCTCACAAGAATAACCGAGCTTGCGCACATGATTGATTAAAGGTAGATTGCGCTCATCAATTGAAGTCGCAACAATAATTTGATCTACTTCTTTTGCTTGTGCTAAACGCTTAAGAAGTAACTCAATCATTGGACTGCCCTCTATGGTCTTCATTACCTTATTAGGAAGTCTAGTTGAGCCCATTCGGGCCTGAACAATTGCGACTATTTTCATAATTTAAGCCAGTTAGATGGATTAATTAAATTTTCATCCTCGCTTGCTAAATTAGGTAAATTGTTCTTCAAAGTATTCCTTGAAGCTGAAATTATTTCCAACAATTGATCTGAGCTATTAACCCCTACAATCACTTGATCAATTTCAGGAAAAGATAGTGAAAAAGATAGTGATGCTTGAAGTGCTGAAATATTACTATCTAAAAGCCAATGATGCCATTGTTTCCACAAACCATTCCATTGTAAAAATTTTGATGGAATCTCTGCTTGCTTTATTAGTAGTAGTCCCTGAAGAAAAGAAGATCGTGTATGAATTTCAACACCAGCGTCTTTTAGTCGCTTCATCCAACCAGTATTTATAAGTCGGCGATCAATTAAATTAAGTGGTGCTTGGACTAAATCAAACCGGAAATTTGGAATTAATACATCAAGCTCTTTAGGTGAAGAAATTGATACGCCTATCTTTTCAACCAAACCTTTTTCTTTTAATGATTCTAATGATCGATAAATCTTAGGGCCATCCAAACCTAGAAGTTGCTCTGGTCTATGAAGTAATAGACCATAAATATTATCAACACCTAAACGCAAAAATGAATCATTTACCTGTGAAGTTGTCCAGCTAGCAATGTCACATCCATCTGGAAATTTTGGTAGTTTAGTAACTAATTTAAAGTTACTTAATCCAATTTTACCTAAACGGGCTTCGCTATCGCCATAATCAATAGCTGTATCTAATGTATTAATATCATTGGAGGAGGCAATATTTAAAATGGACTCAGCAGCAGAAAGAGAAACTTGCCCTAGTTTATTAGCTACGCCATAAGGAGATCCAAATTGAACAGTTCCAAGTGCTAACCTCATTTTTCAATCTCTAAAAATATATTAAATAAGAATAAAGTAAACAGAATTATTTTAACCCTTTTGAATTATAAATAGGCCTACCAAAAGAGCTTTCTAATAATGAAAATGGAGTAGTAAATCTATCACCGACGTTAACAGAATTTAAGATATCTTGACCATGTTCGTCATAGAGTCCTTCAACAACTAATGTAGAACCTTTCAAGGCAACGCATATCCAAGATTTAGACTTCCTATAAATAATTCCACTTTGGAATGGGTGAAAAGAACCATCTTGTGGGCTAAGACAAATATCTTTAATTTTAACTTTATTACCATTAAGTAAAGTTTGAGCTCCAGAATATGGGTCATCAAAAGCACAAATAAATCTTTCGATATCATTTGCTTCTAATGCCCAATTTATCCAACTATTAATTTCTGTATTTAATCTAGGCCAATATGAAGAAAAATGCTCTGATTGTCGAATGGGATTTAATGAAAGATTGTCTGAACGATACGTCTTTATAAAATTAATTAGAAAATGTAAATTTTTGTCTAAGTAATAGTTTTCAAAATCTATTGGCTTTCTAAAGTTAGCGGGATATAAAAACTCATCAAAAGCAATAATTTCACCTGTATCTATACCACCATCAACACAATGCAAAGCACAATATCCAAATTTATTTCCCATTAGTATCTGCCAACTAAATCCCCCGCCCCCCCTATTCTGAGGCAAACGAGTGCCGTGTAGATTTATCAAACGATTACCGAACAAAGACTTAATTACAGACTCTTTAAAAATCCAAGCCGCACCGAGGCTGAGATAAAAATAATCTTTTGTATTTCTTAAAAATTTAATCACATCTTTACTTGAAATATTATCAGTAGATATATTCTCAACTTTATGGCGGAGAAAAAAATCTGAAAGTGATTCGTCATCGACAGTCTCACAATTATGTCTTGGTGATGTAACAACTCTGACAGGCATACCTTCAGATTTAGCCCACAAACATAATTTTCTCAATAAAGTCCCTCCCCCTAATAGGATAAGTCCTTCTATTGGGCCATAACTATCAATCTGATTAGTATTTATTTTGTTTTGCATATATATCCCTTAAGACGTTCTTAGGAGCAATTTTCACCCTTTAGTATAACCTTAAAATTTAGAAAATATAGTTAAACCGCCTACCGACTGCTCAGAAACTTGTGTTGTTTTTTTTGATAGCATTTGCGTCAAACTTGTTAAGTGAAAAAATACTTATCACTCTCGAAGATTTTTTGTAAATTTTAAGTGCATTAATATTATTTTTAAATTAACTAAACATGCTTAACATATGACTCTTTAATCCACTTAGTTAAATCATTCATCGACATCCACTCATCATTATTTTTTGAATTATATGTAAAGCCGTCCGGCACCCTTACCCCATCCTTAATTCTATCAAGATCAAGAAACCAATCATTAATTGCAGGTAATATTTTAAAATAATTTTTATATTCGTATGTGTACAAGCAATCCTCTTCCCCAATCATCTGCTCATGCAATTTCTCACCAGGCCTTATTCCAATGATCTCAGTTTTTGAACTATTTGATACAGCATTTGCAATATCCATAATTCCCATTGATGGTATTTTTTTAACGTATATTTCACCGCCAACCGAATCATCAAATGCATCCCATACTAGATTAACAGCTTGACTTAATGTGATCATAAATCTAGTCATACGTTCGTCAGTAATTGGTATACTTTGGCTATTCATAACTCTCTCTAAGAAAAATGGAATCACTGAGCCTCTTGAACCCATAACATTTCCATATCTAACAACTGAAAATTTACATTTGGTCTTCCCGGAATATGAATTAGCAGCTACAAACAACTTGTCTGAAGCAAGTTTGGTAGCTCCATATAAATTTGTAGGGCTTGAAGCTTTATCCGTTGATAATGCAACTAATTGCTTTACGTTTGAGTCTAGACATGCATCAATTAAATTCATAGCTCCATTTATGTTTGTTTTAATACACTCAAAAGGATTATATTCAGCAGTAGGAACTATTTTTGTTGCAGCAGCATGAATAACATAATCTACTCCGTCTAAAGCTCTATACAAACGATCTTTATCGCGAACATCTCCTACAAAAAATCTTACTCTACTATCATCATTAAATTGTTTTGCCATATTCCACTGCTTCATCTCATCCCTAGAAAAAATGATAATTTTTTTTGGAGAGTACTTGGCAAGCGTCATTGGTATAAATGCGTTTCCAAATGATCCAGTACCGCCAGTAACTAAAATAGTGCTATTTTTTTCCATTTTGTAACTTCCTATAATTATCATTCATTGATTTATCACTTAAATTTTGAGCAAGTATATTTTTTAATTATAAACGGATGCTTTTTGTTTCTATAAATATTTTAGATAAATAAAATGCAATTATCTCGAGTAATAATAATTATAACATTGTGTAAATATGAAAGTTTAATGGTTAAAAATGCATCGAATTAACTTGTTACATTTTTAACTTGGTGCAAATTAATAAAATTTTAAATAACTATAATTAATTTTATTCATATAATTAACAATATAAGGCAAGCATATCTGAAATTACTATTAAGTTAATAAATTTGAGTATTAAAAATAACTATCTTATAATTACATCTCTCCCCTATATTGGTTGAATGATGAAGAATTTGTATTTTTTGGGTATTTTTGGCGGGCATGGTCCAAATCCTGCTGCAGCTTTAATCTGTAACAATAAATTAATAGCTTTTGCCGAAGAAGAAAGATTTAATAGAATTAAAAATGCGCCATCATATCTACCGATTAAATCAATCCTATTTTGCTTAAATAAGGCAAAAATTGATGCTAAGGATCTTACTTCAATATCATTTGGTTGGGACTGTGCTAGTTATTTAAAAAAACAACCATTATTTTTAAAACAACTCAAAGCTAAATATGATTGGCATGATAATTTATATAATGATTTACATGAAAGAAAGCTTTTAACTGCTTTTCATCCAGAAGTATTAAAACAAAATCTAAAATTCTCTTTGGCAAAAAATGATCAATTTATTGATATAAAAAAAATTTCTTTCTTGAATCATCATCTTTGTCATGCTGCAAGTACATACTACGCCTCTGGTTTTGACAAAGCCTTAATTTTTACTATAGATGGAAGTGGTGAAGAAGATTGTACGGTAATATGGAAAGCAGAGAATGGAGAAATCAAAGAGATAGAAAAATATAAATTACCTCATACACTTGGAGGTTATTACGGCACTTTTACTGAATTTTTAGGTTTTAGGGCAAATTCAGAGGAAGGTAAATTAATGGGTTTAGCGCCTTATGGAAAGTTTGATATTGGCATCCAAAAGAAACTTGAAGATTTTGTTTCCTATGATAAAACAAATTTTTCATATATCGTTGATCCAACATACAGATTCTATAATCAAAGAACTTATAATGCTCTCTTCACAGATAAATTAGTTAAGGCTTTTGGGCCGCCAAGATCGCCACATAAAAAGATAACCTCATATCATAAAGATTTGGCATTTAATGTTCAATGGAGATTAGAGCAGATAGTCTCTGGTCTTGTTTTAAAATATCTCAATGCAAATAAAATATACAATGTATGTCTTGCGGGTGGAGTAGCTATGAATTGTAAAATGAACGGAGTAATAGCTGATCTTCCTGAAGTTAAAAATATTCACGTTCAACCAGCTTCATCTGATAATGGAACTGCTCTAGGGGCAGCTTGCATCTCTGCTGTAAAAAATAAATTTGTATTCAATAAAATTATGCCACATGCATATTGGGGTCCTGAATACTCAGACTCTGAAATTAAAAAAGCTATTATTGAATCAAAACTTAAATATTCAAAACCAAAAAATCTATTGGAATATACAAGCACTAAGCTATATGAAGGAAAGATTATTGGATGGTTCAACGGTAGGTCAGAAATTGGTGCGCGATCATTGGGAGCTAGATCAATTCTTGCTAATCCCATGCTTAAAGATATGCAAAAAAAACTAAATTTGGAAGTAAAACATCGTGAACATTGGAGGCCTTTTGCTCCAGCTTTAATTAAGGAAAATTTTAAACAATATTTTGGACATACTAAACCTTCTGACTATATGATAGTAGCCTACTATTTAAAAAAAGAATTTCATAAAGTGTTTCCATCAACAGTGCATGTTGATGGCTCCGTAAGGCCGCAATCCGTCAGGAAAGATACCAATAAGAGATTTCATAAACTCCTTACACTCTTTGGTGAATTATCTGGACATCCACTTTTGATAAATACATCATTTAACGTCCAAGGCGAGCCTATTGTAGAAACGCCTCAGGATGCTTTAAGATGTTTTGGTGGGACTGGAATTGATATTCTAGTTATTGGGAATTATATTTTAGAAAAATGATGCAAAAATAGACGAACTCTTAGTCTTTTCATTTTAGCCTCGTTAGCTAATCACCAATAAAACCACCGCTTTGGTGTTGCCATAACTGATAATACAATCCTTTTTTCTGCAGAAGTGATTTATGATTTCCCTCTTCAATAATTTCTCCATTATCCATTACAATTAATCTATCCATTGCAGCAATAGTAGATAACCGATGGGCTATAGCAATTACAGTCTTCCCTTGCATAAGGATATCAAGGCTATCTTGAATAATAACTTCCACCTCTGAATCTAGTGAGCTTGTAGCCTCATCTAGCAATAATATAGGAGCATTTTTAAGAATCACTCTTGCAATTGCAATCCTTTGCTTTTGGCCGCCAGAAAGTTTAACCCCCCTCTCTCCAACTAAGGATTTATACCC